>Ga0334901_1000388_pt1 | contig 62092 bp, 75 predicted proteins | sample GraSluR3_MG_3_FD_207216 | JGI IMG/M metagenome (GOLD analysis project Ga0334901, IMG submission 207216) | Sludge microbial communities from methane-producing bioreactor in Wageningen University, Netherlands - Granular Sludge_15_08-R3 | ecosystem: Engineered > Bioreactor > Anaerobic >...
ATCCGGCTGTTGCTTTATGAGGATTTTCTACATTACTTGTAGCAATTTTCCCCTCAAAATCAAAGATGATTGGGATTTTAACTGTCTCTTTCCCAATTGATTGGTAGATCACGTTTGCGGAACTTTCTTCTTTATTGAAACTCTCTTCTTTTGTCCAGAAGTTCCCGTTCTCAAAATCCGTTAAGGCTTGATCAATTTTATTGCGTAAATCATTTATTTGAACCTCCAGTTCAGAGATTCTCCCTTGAGCTTCAGTGAAGTTACGATTCATTTCGTCAATAGCTTGATTTTGAAGTTCATTTAATTCAGCTACTAGTTTATTGTATTCAGTGATTATCGTTTCTGCTTCTGGGGCATCAATATCAGCATTACCATCTACATAGATTTCAAAACCTGCTGTACTGTCTCGTTTGCCATCTTTAACGATAGAAAAATACGCTTGTTCATACTTCCCGGCAACAGCAAAAGCCATGTTAGGAAAAGTATAATCAAACGTACCTTTTTTCAACCCTTCAGGTGTACTACTTATGTTATTTGAGTCAAAAACTTTAGTTTGCCTATTATATGTTGTTCCTTCAAAGGTTATATCATAACCAGTAAGGTCAGCGACTTCATCTCTCCTAGTCAAATTAACAGTGACAGTTTGTAAACGATCATCGCCAACGCGTCCATAAACAATTGCAGGCATGATTGGATCTTTAGACAGGTCAAGATTAAGTATTTTATTACTCATCAAAATCCCCCTTAGTCTTTAGGATGCGTTCGATCTTCGACAAACGCTCTTCTTGTTTTTCAATAATTTCAATTAATTGTTTATTCGTCATTGTGTTCAACATTATCTGCTTATTCATATCAAGCCTTAAATAATTGTCTTTCTCACTTTTAACGGCTAAAAATGGCGAAAATTGAGCAATTAACCCCAGTTCTCGCTTAGTGTTTGGCTGTCTATTTGGATCATCACTCTGGTAATTTTGTTTTCGATTAAACTCAACAAAATTTAGCTTTTTGGTTTCCGCAATTGCATCTATAGTCGACTGTTCAATATTTTCCTTAAGCCGGATATCCGAACTATTTAGAATAGAATATCCATGCATATCAATATTGGAGTGAAAATCAACTTTAGTATTTGGATTTATTCGCATACTTTGATCTATAAAAGAATCGATTATTCTACGCCTGTTCACATCCAAGTCTGCATAAAGAGTCATCGGTTGGTAAATCCCTACAAGCCCTTGTTGTCCATCTATAACAACAGATGCCTCATGAGCAGAACCGTCCCAATGGCTTATCCATAACTCATGCCCTGGGTATGCAGAAATAGTAGCATTAATTTTCCCTGATTCATATTTAGTTCTATTAAACGATGCTGTAACATCACTATTACTCCCATAAAGCCTCAACCCGTTAACATCATATGAAGTGATTAGTTCATTATCAATATAGTTTTTTAAAGTTCCTGATCGTAATATTGTTTTCCATGTTCCCGATGTGGAGGTTATTTCTCCTCCGTCGATAGTACTCCCTTTTATAGATACTCCTTCAATATTAATAGCTTTAAGAATCCCTGTGTGAATTGCTGATGCGTTAACGCCTTCTGCTGTTATCGCCGAACCAAATGTTTTACCACCATCTGTAGAAACGCCTAACCCAGCAGAATTTAGAATCACCAGACGATTGCTATTATCTTTTTCTATAGCAAGTATTCCATTTTTAGTGAACTTTAATTCTGTCTGTGCATTCAATAAATCAGAAGTAGCGGATTGAATCGCATCGGAAAGCCAGTCATTAGGAATTTGTTTTATTCCATTCGCAATATCAGACCAGTTTTTTGAATTTGTCGAATCTGCTACATTTTTTTGATCAGCAGCATTCAACGAATTACAAGTTACGCTTTTATATATCGAATTACCTTGAACATCAAAACTTTCATCAATTCCAACGATTCTAATTTTTTGCTGAAAATTTAAGCCTTCATCAATAGCAAGAATATAATCTCCCGGTTTTGGCAAAGAATATTTGTATCCTGCTTTTTGTAAATCTTCTACAGTCAGAGAAACGGCAATACCATATGATGAATCAACGAAGTCTTTTACTTTATTGTACAAATTAATTGAATTGGTGAATCTCTCATCAACAATAGGATCAGCTTCTAATTTTCCATATATACTAGCCAATGGGCTAATATATTCAACTTCCAACCGCCCTTTAGACTCATCTTCCGAATCATAAAAAGCACCAAATCCTTTTGCATAAGTGACAAAATCACCTATGTTATGTTCTAAAACTAAATCTTGCATGTTAAATCCTTTACGAACAATTGTCGAAAGATCACTACCTACTTTCTCTACAATCGTTACAGTTTTACCGACCACTTTGAATTCGGTAGACGTACTATTTATAAAATCATTGAACAAAGCAAGCCGATTCTTCATACCGAAGTTTTGTTTCTCAAACGCGGGTAGTGCGACCTCTAATGAATAACCGTATCCACTACCGCTAAAAATCAGGTCTAAATAAGACTTAGCGGTATTAGATCCATTTAAAATAGTATAAACGGAAGACTTTCCCATTTTAAAGAAAAATTCATGAATCGCATCAAATTCAACTGTCACAGATTCGCCATTATCCACTGGTAAAGCATACGTAATATAATAAAGTTCATCTTGAAACTCTACAGACCAGCCTCTATCAATGCCTGTAATGACCTCGTCACCTGTGTAAATAGACCCTTTAATGGATTTTTCCCCATTTACTTTGTGCGTATATGTTAATTCAGTTAAAGCTATAAATTCTTCACCACGAATATTTTTAAAAACTGTCACCAATTTCACCTACTAACTTATCTATAGAAATCTACTTTATTTATTAGTTTTATTGAAGCTCCAATCATTGATGTACTATATGGGATAAATCCTCGTTCGGAAGGTTCCAATACAAAATATTCAAGGTTCGTCTGATCGTTAATATTGAGACCATTAAGAGTAAAACTTGATCCCTCTAATAAGAAAATATCACCTGATACTATAGATTTTTTACCTTCATAGCTTAGCGTGCGATCACCAATCGTCACAGTAAATTTTGTTCCAGGACTGGAATTTGCTATAACTTGTACCGCCCACGGCCATTCTAACTGACTACATGGTGCGGTCCCCTTGTACTCGATGAATCCACCCTTTCCTGACAATTCGATTGTATCTGGTTCTGTCATACCAAAAGGGACATCTGCTGTTACCAAGGTAAAGCTAATCTCATAAAGTAGCCCTGCATCGCTAAATCCTTGGAAAATGTAATCTATTTCACCATCCAGTAGCACCTTGTAACGGTAATGGTATTTTCTTTGCCTATCAGGTTTAAATAAATCGAACCCTCTCTTTTGCCCAGGTCTTTCGAAATCATAAAGCGTTCCTGTACTGTACATTCGAGTAATAAAATAAGGCTCAGTATCGGCGAAAATACCATTGAGCCTATCCTTCATTAATTCGTCCTGAAGTTCGTCAGAAACATAATACTTCCCAACAACAGATATCTTTTTTTCAGTATGTGTTGCACCCATAAACAAATTGCCATTCTTCCCATTGATTCTTTTGCGATTCGATTCAACGACAGCATTTGACACTTGAATATCTTGAACAAGGACGCCCAAGGAGGACATTCTTGTCTTTAGACCATCTTTTTCAATGTATAAATCCATCTATGTTCCTCCTATCAGTTCTTATTGATCAAATTGATTCGATTTGCATTTCGCGCATCTTCGGTCTTGATATAGTTGTAAACTTTTTTTCCATCCCAATTTTGTTCAATCGTAAGATTGATATCAGAATTAGGACTGTTTTGCACATCGTCGCTTAACTCACTAAAAGATGAAGAAAGCTTACCAGTTACAGCTCTAGTATCTGCAGTAACTACAGAACGTGCCGAATACTCTTGATCTGAAATTGCATTTGCATAGGCTAATGCCTGCTCGTCAATTTTCGGCAGCATTGCTTGCATCCCATTTACTAATCCGGATCCGACAAAGCCCCCGATTTTCGCCATGACACGAGAAGGTGAATGAATATCCAGAGCCGCTCTCATTTGGTTGGCTACATTATTAGCAATGTTATTAGCTGTGTTGTAGATTGTATTGGCAGCATTAGCTAGACCATTATTCAGTCCAATACCTGCGTTATACCCTACATAATACAAAGAATTTCCTAGGTAACTAAAAGCCGACGAAATACGACCTGAGACATTTGAAGCCATCGAAACCATACTATTCATTCCATTAGAAAATGTGCTGCTCATTTGGTTCATTCCAGATGATAAAGTTTGAACCATATTTCTAATCGACTGCGTATTGGAAGTAGAGATTTTAGAAAATCCGCTATTAACGGTATTCGTCACCTTGTTCATAGCAGACGAAACAGTCTGACTCATATTGTTCATTGATTGATTTACATTACGAGTCATAGCGGATATTTCTTTACTTGAGCCAGTATTAATGTTCTTCGCACTACCAGTTACATTCTTGTACATCGTATTAGATGCTTTTGAGGCGTTGCTTGAAGCTTGATTCATATTCTGGCTTACTGCATTCGAAGCGCTCGCTGTTGTCTGATTAACATTTCCATACATACTTTGGAAATCCTTAGAGACATTAGCATTTGCTTGACTAGCATTCTTAGAAGCCATAGAAGAAGCCGATTGTGTATTTTGACTTACGTTATTAGCTAAATTGCTTGTGCTAGTAGAGACATTGCTTTGCATCCCTTGATATTGCGCAGTAGTTTGGGTTTTTGCATTTGCGGCTGCATTGATGGCATTGTTTGAGCTCATTGTGCTCAAACTGCTAACATTTGCATTCATCTGGTTCATTGAACCAGTAATATTCATATTTGCTTGACTATATGCTGAGCCCATAGTATTCGAGGTACTTGTAGCATCATTAGAAACTTTTGTACTAGTTTCTTTAGATTTTCCTGTGATAGTATCCCATAGGTTCGAGAATCCATTTTTTATGCCATCCCACGCCCCCTGCAAAACATTCGGTATAGCTTCTAATATTGCAGACGCTAATGAGGTGATAATTTGTAAGCCCGCCATCGCGATCTGAGGAAGCATCTGTATGATCGTTGTAACTAACGAGATAATAATCTGAATACCCGCAGAAATAATCTGAGGCAAGTTCTGGACCAACCCATTCACGATAGCCATGATTATTTGAATAGCCGCTTGTAATAGCATAGGCAAATTCTGAACAATAAAATTGCACAGTCCATTTACAATTTGAACTGCTCCTTGCATTAATTGCGGGATATTACTCATCAACCCTTGAATCAATTGCAAGATTGCATTTAAGGCCACTGGCAATAATTGAGGGAGCATTTGGGTTAACCCATCAATCAATCCTAAAAGAATCTGAATACCCGTTTGTATAATTTGTGGTAAATTCTCAGTGATTGATCCAACAAAAGAAGAGAGTATTTGTTGAACCGAGCTAACTATTTGTGGAATATTTTGTATAATCCCATTTACAAGACTTAACAATAAATTCATACCCATTGACAATAGCTGTGGTAAAGCACTAGCCAATGAGGTCAAAATAGTTGTAATAATGGTCAACGCTGAACTAATCAACGATGGCAAGTTCTGTGCGACACCGCCCACTAGTGACCCAATGACGTCTACGCCAGCTTGCACAATTAGTGGAAGCATTGTAGCAATTGTATTCGCCAATTTTGAGATCAATTCTGTACCACTAGCGATCAATTGTGGCAGTTGAGAGGTAATACCCGTCACTAGACTAGTAATAATCTCTGGCCCTTTTGTGGTAACGGTAGTCAGCATTTGATCAATCTGTGTTCCAAACTGATTATTGACTAGTCCTAACCCGGCAACGACTAAACCTAAGATGGCCGCTGGACCAACTGCAGCTAAAGCTACTTTCATAATTGTGCCCATTGCAACAGTCATTCCGTTTAAAGCACTCATGCCGACAGCTGACGATGTCGCTAAACTTCCACCAATTTTTGGAAAAAGTCCAATCAAATTTGAAATACCACTTTCAAATAGTTTCATCGGCCCGCTTACTACTCCGCCGATGATTCCAGAGAAACTGGTAAAACCCTTGCTTAACAATTTGATTCCTGGAAGTGCAGCGTCTAATGCTAAAGCCCCTCCCACCACAGATGCTAAAGGAATCAAAGGCTTAATTGCTGACGTGACATCCATAACTGCTTTTCTGTACTTAATCAATTGATCGCCTGATAATTTGGTTCCATTTACAAAATGGTCTAAAATCGGATTCAATTGGCCTAAAATATTGACGAAATTATCAAGCCCTTGGGATTGACCAAGTTTATCAACGAATTTGTCAACAGCTTGTACTAATGTTGTTAACAATGGTAAAACGGCTGTTCCAACTTTAATCTGTAACGTCTCAAAAGATCCGCTTAGTCCCTCTATTGCACCTTTTAGGTTGTTGAGCTTCTCTTTTGCAACTTCTGCCGCCGTGACTTTGCTGATGGCTTCTTGCATAGAATTAGCTCCATCAGCACCTTCATTCATTGCGATAGTAGCTGCACGCACTGCATCCGTACCAAACATCGTTTTTAGTGCTTGTTGTTGCTGCTGTTGGGTAAGACCAGACAATTTGTCTTTTAACAATTGCGAAATATCAGCAAAAGATTTAATCTTCCCATTTGCGTCAAAGAACTGATTGGCTCCTTCTTCCGTCATCAAGCCTAACTCTTGCATCTTAGCTTGTGCTTTATCCGTTTGCGGTTGTAAGTTTTGAAGCATTGTCTTCAATGAAGTCCCCGCATCTGATCCTTTTAAACCGTTTTGAGCGAATACTGCAAGAGCATCTGTTGTATCATTAAAACTTAATCCAACACCAGAAGCGACCGCTGAAACCATGGACAAGCCGAATTTCAATTCTCCAACGTCTGTCGCTGATGCATTTGCTGCACCGGCTAATTGATTTGCAGCATCTACAACAGTGAGATTGTCGTTTTTAAATGCATTCAGTGCCGTCGATGCTATTTCTGCTGCGCTCTTTAAATCTAGTTCTCCTGCGGTTGCTAAGTTCAATGCACCGGTCAAACCGCCATTTAAAATATCTTTTGTGGAAACGCCCGCCTTAGAAAGCTCTCCTATTGCGTCGGCTGCTTCACTTGCAGAATAGGCAGTTTCTGCACCAGCTTTGATTGCCGCATCATTGAATTTCTTCATCGTCTCCGAGCTCTCACCGGTTACTGCTTTGATGTTACTCATCTTTTGCTCAAACTCTGCAGCTTTCGAAACAGTATCCGTAATGCCACTTTTGATCTTATTTAAAGCAGCGAACGCAACACCTACACCTACAATTTGTTTGACTAAGCTTGCTGTTTTTGAGGAAGCTTTATCCGTATTGGAACCAATACTATTCAAAGCATTGGCCGCTTTAGAACCAGCAGTACTAAAAGCATTGGTAAGCTTCGATCCTACCTGTGTTGCTAAATTCCCAGTAGTAGTAACAACTTTATTAATTGGAGCAGTGATCTTATTTGCCATATTATTGGCACCAGATACCACTGCAGAGAATGCCTTAGTAAATGTTGAAGGAATTTTATTGCTTGTATTTTGAGCGACACTAGCAATTCCTAGGAACCCTTTATTTGTTAAGTTTCCTAATGTACTGGCTGTGTAGCCAATTGTTTGAAAAGCTTGCTTAAATGGTGCCGGAACTTTTGTGGCTGTGTAATTAGCCACAGAAGCAATTTTTTCAAAGCCGCTACTAACAGATGACCCTAGCCCGCTAGCCGATTTAGAAATGGAATTCAGAACACTCGAAAAACCGCTACTTATTTTCGAGTACCCTGACTGAGCAATACTAGCAACTTGATTGAATGCCGATTTAAACGGCTGGGGAATTTTTTCGCCAATAGATGCAATTACCCGCTGAATCTGACCACCTGCTTTTGTGAAAACTGCAGTCATTGCTGGGGCAATGCCGGCCAAGTTCGTTGGCATATTCGCACTTAATTTACTCATAATCTGCCCAACCTTTTGGACCATTGAGTTGCTGTGATTCGTCGCTGCAGCAGCTGCAGCCTTCATGCCAGAATTAGTCATGTTTACAACCTTGTTCATAGCATCGTTATATTGTGATAAATCTGCGCCGATAATTGCATTGATTGATCCATCAAAAGCCATTCCCTCACCTCCAATTCTTATTTTTGAAATAGTCTGTTACCGTTTTTACTTGTTTCGCCATTTGATGTTTCTCGTTTGAGGAATTTGTTCTTGAGAATAGATCCCTGATTTTTTTCTCCGCTTTTTTCTTGTCGAAAACTTTTGTGAGTTTTGGTTTTTTTGCATTTAGAACATATCGAAGATTGAACGCAAAAATTGATTGTCGTTCTTGTATATCAATATCCCTTAACGCTAAACCTTCAAGGATTGATTCAAGTTCCCACAAATAACAATTCATAATTAGATCGATGTCTGTTAATCCTTGTCTTGCACAGTCGATAATGAGATTTCTTTCTTCATCCGATCCGCCAATTCCTGCATAGCCTTGGATTGAGCTTCGGGATTTTCGATATCCTCGGTCGGATTCATCCCTTTCACCGCTTCGCTTGCTTTCTCTAGATTGCCAATATATTTCTTCAGTTTCTTCACGAAAAAACCTGAAGCCAACATCTCTGCTTTCAAATCAGAAAAGATTTTACCGTATCCTTCTTCTTCATCCTCAAATCTTTCAACGTATTCACCAATGGCAGTTAATACGTCGTTTTCTGACGGGTCACCTTTTGCGGCGAGTTTGATAATATTGACTAGTGCGTCATCATCTTCTTCAAGAACTTGTGCAAATAGAATTCCTGCACCGTCGTTTTGAGAGTTCCCGTTTTTATCTTTGCTGGCTAGTTTTTTATTCGCTTTGAACAACATGCCATATCCAAATTTTATTTCTAATGGTTTTCCTTTTAATTCAACTGTAAATGCCATTTCGTTTCCTCCTTGTTTTGTACAAAAATAAAAGGCTAGTCTTTCGACTAACCTTCTGATGCCTTCACTGTAAATGCCGGGATATCTACCGGATCTGATTTTTGACTTTCTTCAACAGCAATAGCCACATAGTCACCTTTTGCGACCTCAGTCCCTGCAGATAGCCCTGTTATAGCCAAAGGACTTGCCCCTTCAGTAACTTTTGTCCCATCTTTTTTGTTAATCTCGAATGTTCGTGCCATTATTTTTCCTCCTATCCAAGTTCTATAGTCGCCCCATCGGTTGTTGGTGTGATTTCACCAACAACCGGGGCCGTTATTTTGACTTAATGTCGTCATAATCGCCTGTTGTTTCTCCAGGACGTTGGAATTTGTACAAGCTTTCGATCATAGCTACATCTTCATCAGAAAGAGGGAATGTTCCGTCTTGCAATTTCCCTACAATGTTCAACGTGTAGCTGATCTCTACTAAATCGTCACCCTCGTCGTATTCCAATTCATCTGGAATGCCATAGCCAAATTTCGCAGGATATGCTTTGATTTTCAAGCTTTCTTCCCCTTCTGGCTTACCCAATGTTTCTGAAACTACGACACGCCACACTTTGACCGATTGCCCGTTCTTCTTTGCATCTTCAATAATTTGAATAGAATTATCGTCAGGGGCAAAGTATTGCGTTAATTCAATACTGTGTTCATCAGTCGATTTAAGGATGATTCGACCCATCTTGGTTTGTTCATCAATGTTGTCACCACCGATAGTAGTAGTCCCTTCCGTTTGAAATGCTGGTAATAATGCTGGTGATCCGATTGGTGCGGATACTGCTTGGATGAAATACCAAACACGGTTCCCTTTAATTGGTGTGCCTTGAAATTTTGTTACACCATTATTCACTGGATCCGCAAAATATTGTAGGTGCATTTGCATTAATTGATTTTTCTTCATGAATATTCCTCCTAAAATATATAATCTGAAATTCTAAAAATTATGTGATAGACTTCTCTCCCAATTGTGTCGTCAATTCGTATGTCAGATGACACTTTCTTGCGCACACCAAGCGCCGCTTTTGTCTGATGAATTGCATCTTCTGCAGCTGTACGGCTGTTAGTCGGGTAAAACAAATCAATCTGTAAATCTGTATCCACAACTGCAGGACCAAACTTAGCACTTGGACTGTCATCGTCAAGGTGAGTTCCTATCACGTAAAAAGGCTCCATGACATCTTTGCCAGGGAGCTTAAAATAAATAGGGATTCCTGTTTGACCTAAGCCATCAGAAATCCCTTTTAAAAACTGTGTATTCGGAGCGTGTTCCATTGAATCACCCTCTTGCTATTTTTCTCATGTTCTTCATAAATCTTGGAAATTCCTCTTTTACTGCAGGAAATAGGAATGGTTGTGCCGCCATATAACGTGTGCCTTCTTCTACATAAATAGAATACTCAGCGGGGGAAACCACATTCGTGCGAAGTCTTCCAGACTCAAAAGAATAAATCGTGTTGCTTAACCACCCTGTATCGAATGGTGCAAGTTGTTTAGCGCGTTTCTCAACACGCATCCCTGATCGCACAACTTCTTGATGAGTGGCTTGTTCCATCTTTCCTTTTTGTTGAAGGACGTTACGAGTAAATTTGTCCAGTCCAACAATCTTTACTGTTTTACTCATGAAACAATCACTACTGTCGAGTTACGATGATGTTTCAGATCAAAAAGATTGCGTCTAGCGTCCTCGTATTCAATTTCGCTGATCTCATCCCACACTCCTTGTAAATGAAGCTTAAAGGCTGTCTTGGTGTATTTTCCAAAGAAAGAAAGTTGTTCGGATTCCGAAAGTAAACTTTTTCCGCATGGTAGTAATTTTGTTTCTGTTTTCACTTCATCCTCACCAAGATAACCAGGTACTTTTTTGGAGAAAGTAATCTTACAACGATGGTTATAAATCACTAAATCCACCTCGCGATCCCTTTACCAGCTATTTTCGTTGGTTTAGTGTGTTCATCAAACAAAGAGAGATATTCATCCAGATAAGATTTCTCCCATGTGTACGAACGTCCCTCTTCACTATCAGCACTAGCACCTTCACTGTTCAATTTGTTGAATCGTTTAATGGTTACATCTCGTTTGATGTAGTTAAACTTTTCGGGAACAGTTTCGATTTCATCTGTGCCATTCCTCGATGCAAATTGATTTATAGTGGCAAGAATTCGCTCATCACTATCCTCAATTAGCAAATTCAACAGCTCATCTTGAAGATTGTCCGAAATCCCTAATAGCAGCTTAATTTTTTCTAGCATATTTTTCACCTACGCTAACTCGATTGTTGCCCCATCTGCAGTCGGTGTAACTTCCCCGATTACTGGGGCCGTTATTTTGACGCTTCGATTGTTGCCTCAACAACGCCTGCTGGGATTTCAGGGAATAGAACCAACGCATTCATAAACAACGATTCATAAGTAGCATTACGCAATGTACGTCCACGAGTTGCAGAGATAAACCCTGTTTCATCCATGAAGTCTGCAAAAATACCACCCACATCAGAAGTATTCATATTCAAGAAAGCAAGCACAATGTTATCTACTGCTGTTGAATAGATTTTCCCTTCTGGAATAGCATTCAATACAATGACGTTGTTTGCTCCCAAGAAGTTTTTAAGTAAGGTCATACCAAAAACGTTCGAGGCATCTGCCAATACTTTCGTATCACCCAGATAAGTCGCAACATCCATCGGATTCACGAATGATACAAATTCAGCACCGTCAAATTCTTCGAAGGTATTTAACTTACCCCAAGATTTTGCTAACGCTTTTTGAATACCTGCTTCTGAAATCTTTGTAGGGGCTGTTCCTAAGAAAGTAACAAAATCATTTTTGATTTTCCCCTGCATTTGGCGAATCAAACGTTGGTCAGATTGATCGATGGCAACTGATGCACCATGACGAGCGATTGCTTCCGCTGAAACAGCACGACGCCATTTCTTCCAAGCAACTTGGAAGGATTTCCCTTTTTTACGAGTCACTTTTGATAACGGAATATCCTCTCCTTCTGCCACATCACCATCTTTTAAAGCTGCCGCCCATTCATACATTTGAATCTTCATATCCTGAGACAACTCTAATTTACGAGTGACACCTAGCAACGTAAGCAGCTCTTTGATTCCTTTTTCGAACAAATTAACAAAATCAATTGACTTAATTTCTCCTAAATCGTCCATTTTTGTTAAATCTGTTTCTGACGCGAACATTTGTAAGTTCATTTTCATTAATTTATCTTTGTTTGTTTTGGACATATTTTTCATGTGTCTTCCTCCTAAAATAATTCTCTATTTTGTGCAATCATTTGTTGACGCTCTTTAGAGTCCTTGATTGCCATGATTTCAGCTTTAGTCATTTGCCCGGCCCCTGTTCCTACACGTGTTTTTGATTTCGAAGCAAGCCGTTCATTCACTTTGGCTTCTACTGCTCTATCCCATTCTTCGCGTAACGCTTTTACGTCTTCTAGGATTTCTTCAGCTGTTTCACCAGTAACACGCGTAGCGAAATCCGCAGGCATCCCATTTGCAGTGAGTTGTTTTCCTTTTTCGACAAATAACTGCTCTTTGCGAAACTCAGCTTTTTCTTTCTCGAAGTCATCTTTTTCTTTCTGTATCAATGCTTTTTGACGTTCGGATTCAGAAAGTTTAGCAAGTCGAGCTGCCTCGTTTTTTTCCTGTTCAAGTTCTTTCTGCCATTTTGATTTTTTGCCTTTGACAATGGTGTCGATCTCGTCATTATCCTTAAATCCAAATTTTTCTTTGATGGCTGCCAACTGTTCATCAGTTAAATTTTCCGCATCAAATTCAGGTGTTTGCTCCTCGGCCGGCGGAGTATCACTGCCGTCAGGTTCAGCGAAAAATTGTAGATGCATTGGCATTAATTGTTTTTTAAACATAATTGTTACTCCTTCCATAGCTTTTAACGTGGATCAATGCTTACACTTCCGATGCTTTTAATGTCGTCACGCTTGGACAAAATAAAAAAAGCCTAGCAAAACCTACGCTTCGTTATTTCCTTATATATTTAACAGTCTCTTTAATTATTCCTATTGTGATAAAAAGCGATAGCGCCAAAAGTGGCATCCCTACCAATACGCAAATAGCTTTAACAATCAAAATATTCACTCCTCTATAATCCTAACTCGTTATCTGTCGGCACAATCGTACTTCTGCAATTTACATGCATAGGTGGCGCATTAGTTCCTGGTTGGTAATCTTTAATCTTAAATACTTCACCATTCAGTCCCTTGCATATCTCTGTGGTTCGATTGTCGATATGAGCCAGATATTCGTATTCAGTTAATCCAGCTTCTTGATACCTTTTGACTGTGGCATTATTGATGATATTTGTTCCATCCGTTCGAACGATCGCCTCAGCCCTGCTTCTGGCCACATTGTACTTTTTACGTAGTTCACGAGCCATATCTGCTGGACCCATCCCTCGAACAAATCCTTTTGTAAGAATACTTTTTAAATCAGCAGCCAGATCATCAACATTTCCCCAGATACTTTGGGAATAATTTTTGCCGTTGAAAGGAGTTTCGATCAATTGTTTCAAAGCAGGACTATTCAACGTACTAGCCGACTTTCCAAAATTCACTTTGCGATACGCATATTTGCCGACTTCTTTTAGATAGGACTCAAACGATTTATGCAACTTATTAGACATTTTTCCCAACTGATAAGCTAAGTCAAGCTGCAACGCTTCTAATCGTGTGACCTTTCCTGCAGCATATTGTTCATTCAGTCGTTTCAACAGTTCAGGATCTTTCTCAGCTTGTTTAAAGTACTTCTCAGCATTCGTCCGATAATCCGACAGATCTTCTCGCATGAGTCGTTTCCTCGCTTCCTGCAGAGAGATTTTATTCTCCTTGGCATATTGAGCGTAAAAAGCGTAAATCTCTTTCTGGACTCTCTGACGCCCTTCTGTGTAAATGTTCTGCAACTCGTCAAAGAAATCAACATCTGTTTGGTCGACATAGGCAAAGATTTCATCCATCCGCTTTTTCCAATAGTGTTGGGAGCTAGTCATTCAATCACTCCTCAATCTGCTCTTCTTTATCCTTAGCATTCTTATCGATTTCACTCGGACGCCTTGGATCTGATTCTTTGGCGGACTCTTTTTTGATCCGATCTAACTCCACTTCTGGATCAATACCAGTTACTGTGTTTAGAATCTCGAATAGAGTTTCGTCAGATACTGTTCCGTACAATTGGCTAGCTAAAGAAACAATTTCGTTATCAGATTTAGGAACATTAGCGGTAAAGATAATATTCGTGTCGTTGATATCTTCATACGCCGTCGATTCATTCCCTTTAACTCGCCAAATATTGACTGCTAAGCGTAAGCGCCTCATCAATCCCTTTTCAAATAATCTTTGTTGCATCACTCGCCTATTGTCAGCAGCCATGAGTTTATATTTCATTGCTTCACCAGATTGCGTCCCGCTAAAATTGGTATCCAACGTATCTGGCGTGAATGTAAAACGTAAGATATCATCGACTAAGCGTTGCTTATAGGTTTCCGATCCAGCTGCATCATATTCCTTAACTAGATACTTCGCATCTGGTGTCGAACCATTAGGATTAGGATTATCATCCATAATCATGATTCGAGCTCGTTTAAATGCCAAAGAAACGGCCAAGCGCGAATTAGGAACAATGTTTCCTTCTTCGTCTAGGTCGTTTTTCGCAGTTCCTGTGTAAGGATTGCCAGTAATCATTAAAATCGCATCCATACTATCTTGTTGAAAGTTTGCCAGTTCTGATTGTGATAGATCATAAGCGTCTATGGCATCTAAAACAGGTTCGTAAGCTCCTGTTCGATCTTCATTATTTGCGTATTCGTTGATTGGCACTCCGTCAAAAGCATAATCATCGTAGTCGTCTAAGTGCAGTCCGCGTTCTTCCTGATTATCATTCAGATAGATATAAACCATGTCGCTGGTGTAGACGTTAACGAAATCTTTCCTTTCTCCATTCCCATAATCAATTGTGTAGTAATAAACGCCAAATAGTGAATTATTGTCTGTTGTATCGTCATATACAACAAATGTCTTCTCAGGGTCCAATTTCACTATTTTTACAAATGCTTGCTTTTCGTCCAACCCAACAGTTGCAAGCTCATACGCTCGCCCATAGATGGACAAATCCGTTTTTATTAAAACATTATGATAGGTTTCGTTATTGCGCTTGTTGAATTCGTCAATTTGCTGTTGCAACTCGTCGTTCTCATTTTTATACTGTACTGGTTGCCCCAACATATACCCTTGTTCAAAAATAGTGATGTATCTTGAGAAATCACTAGCAATTCGATTGTCTGCTGCAAATTCATCCGTTTTATCAGGACGGTACTTGATATTATTATCTGCTAGATAATACCGCTTCAATTCTTGCAAACGAGGTAATTGCTCCGTTCGGTGTCGATTAATAAACTTTTCTAATTTATATACCCACTTTTCGCTTTCAAACTCGATGCCATCGAAATCTTCTTGAGACATTCTGAACACTGAATTCGCGTTTTTGTGATACCGATGATCTCTTAAAAAAGTAATTCCTTTATCCACTGAACACCTTCCTTTCTAGCCAAAAAAGAATTTGGCTGCGTCCATTTTTTGCTTCATATCCTGTTTTGCGTACATATCATCGTTAAAAGCATATCGAGTGGCATCAATCGTATGATTGTCCTTATCTTCAAGTCTTGGCTTTGGATTGCCGTCACGATCCGTTTGATAATCGATATTTTCGAATTCTTTTGCAATATTCGGCGTTCGTAAAGGATCAATGCAGATAAAGTCCAAATCATCTAGCCATTGTTCGCCGTACTCTACAGAATCAGGACCTTTTTTGACTCCATAAACATTTGACATAAAGTGCTCGTTCCTTAACTCTGCAATTGACTTAGGTTCAGCCGAATCTGCATTTATCCTGTCTGTTTGATAGCCTTTTGATTTGGCTTTTCCAGCGAATTCTCGATTGCTTATTTTTTGACCATAGATTTCATCGATAGCGTAAATCCCATTTTTCTTTTTGTCATAATGCCAACGAACAAACGCTAGTGGATCAGTAGCATATCCGAAATCGAGACCATTTCTGATGTTGTCAAAGTTCGCAACCATCTCATCCGTAATACTGCCCAGTTCTACTTGAAGATTATCGAACGGAACAACACCTGAACCGATGGCTTTTCCATCGTATTCCCATTCAGCACGCCTTGGATTTCTTTTTCTAGCAGCTTCAACTTCGCTCAAAAACTCCTTCGAGATAAAAGGGTTATCTTTATAGGTCGAGTGATGAACGAATGTATTTTCAGGCTGAAAACTAGACTCATATTTTTTGTTTACCCAGGATTGTCGACGTTTCGGTGGGTTGTAACTGAAAAAGAATTTATAAAAAAGACCATCTTCTAATTCACCACGTAGCAGTGAGTTAGTGATAGTCGTTACTTCATCTTCAGTTTTAAATTCTCCTAGCTCCTCTATCCATCCGATTGTAAATGGGAATTGACTGTCTTTTAATGATTTGATTCTTTCAGGATTTTGAGCGCCTCTAAAAATCATATAATTTCCACGAGGCATATACGTAATCCTTAAAGGTGACTTATTAAATTTAAAAAGATGCGTTACACCTTGTTGTTTAATCGCCCATTTCATTTGTTCGTATATTGACTGTTCTAGTGTGTTATCAACATAACGAATACCGACCGCATTAACTGCGTATCTCATGAGCAATTGAGTAATAATATGAGCAATATCTGATGATTTACCAGAGCCACGTCCACCCTTGCAAATAATGTTAAGAATATCTGAGTTTAGAGTGGCTTTCCATACCGAATGAAACTTTTTCGGCAGCAATTCTGAAAGCTTCTTAGCCATCTTCATCACCAATATCATCTACAAACACTGGCATTTCAGTAACTTCTATTTGTTGTTTGTCGGTAAACAGCGCATGACGTTTTCCAAGAAGTTCAGCTGCCTTCAAGCGGTCTTTAGCACTAACTTCAACTCCATCATAGAGTCCTTTCGCTGTTGCAACTGTCTCTGTTTCCTCACCGCGCATAACTGCTGTTAAATATTCTAGAATCTCTTTTGCGTCGGCTGTTCGTTCGTTATGCATTTGTTCGAGCTGTTCATCTATATAGGATTTAATCTCAACATTTCTCAACAATCTTCCTGCGGCAGTCGCTGCTGAGGAATTCTTTTTAACGTTGGGATAGGCCACCTTATAAGCTCGCGTGCCGTTCAAATCTTTTAAATATTCATCTGCAAAAATTCGTTGTTTGTCCGTCATGATATTCACCTTCCTTCTTTTTACACGAAAAAAAGACACCCACAAAGGGTGCCAAAATCTTTACTTAAATTTTACAGCATCTGCTGTCCCTATAATGACCGCTTGATTGATTCCTCTGTCAAACATTGCCAACTCAGGCTTTACGTTTATATTTATTACACCGTTAGCACCTATACTAGACGCCGTTGCCACTAAGTTATTTAAGGCTTCCTGTATTGCTTCACTAAAATCTGCTTGTTTAAACATCCCTGATTGGCTAATAGTAACAGTATAAATCGCATCAAGATGATCATAATCTTCATCTATCTTTGGTCCACCAAATCTCACTTGCATAATTATCGTCCCTCCCACTTTAAATGATAAACAAAGTCATTATATCATTTATTGGTAAGCTGGTTAATAATCACATTTATTTCACGCTATCATATTAACATTTAAAGTAAGACGTACTCAAGACAAGAAAAGGACATGAGACAAATCATCCAAACTATCAATACCAAAAAGGAAAATTGATAATTCCTCACTGGCTTTCTTGATGTCTCGATCAACTGTTCTAGAATCAACATTGTAAAAAGCAGCTAGATCATTCTTTGACTTATACTCATTTGAATTTTCGAAAACATATAATTGACGAATAATATTGAACCTTCTTTCAGCCATCGGACCTTGATTATGACAGTATTGGCAATAAGAAGAGAACATTAGATCAAAGTAGTCTAACATCTCCTTGGTCCGAGCCTTATACTTCATCAAAGTTTCGAGATTTAACTCTTCTGGATCAAATATACTATTTTCATATTCTGTCAATTTCGGTATTACACCTTCGCAATGTTCACGAAGCATTTGATACTTTTTTAATAAAAGAGTTGTGTTCCTCAGTTTCCAATTCCTTCGTTCTCGCTTTCTTTCTTTTCCTTTCATAGCTTCAATTTTTACAACCTCTTGAGTGATTGCAGCTAGTGTATCTTTAGTCAGTTTTTCAGCCAAACTCAATTCCTCCCCATAGCGATTTTGAAATTGTCATCCTGAATTTCTATTAACACAGATAAAAACCTAATAGCAACCGGATGGTTATTGTATTTATTTCCTAGCATTCCCATTGATTCAATTAGCCATTGCCAATATTCATCAGATGTGATCGGATGTTGCTTCATGAACTCATTGGATGACTGCATCCATTTTTGAATGTCTTGAAAGAAATTCCCCCAATTCATTCGATCTCCTCAATCCTTATATAAATGCCAGGAGTCGCAGCCCAAAATTTTTCAATGATTAAGCTAACTACATAAGAATCATCTTTCCAGAATCCTAATTTAGTCATACAGTCTTGCAAAAGTTTGTTGCTATTGTCTAAGTCTGGTTTGGTATATTTGTACTCGCCATCCTCATGACTACCTACAATCGGGAAGCACCACTTCACCATCATCCGAACCGGCCGCATGATTTTGCTTTTTGGTGTGTGTTCCGATAGATGGCTCATTAACTTTACACGAGCTTTTTTCAAATCATCCGGCTCATAAAAATATGGCTTACCATTCACAACATGAACCTTCTTTTGTTGATGAGTCGTTTCTGGTGGGATTATCGGCATAAAGAATTCAATCATCTTCTTTTTCCTCCCTCAAATCAACATGTACTTTCCATCCGCATTTACACCAGCGATCAAAAGTATATTCTTCGATGACTATGCCGCCTTCATTTTCTCCGATCAAGCCATTGCCGCATGCAGGGCAATCAACATATTTTCTGGTCAGTTCAATACATTTATCCATTAACATCAAAACACCTCCTAAATAAAATTCATAATAATGACTCCAATAATCCAAAATGCTGTAGTAGCTGCAATTGCTTTGAAGAAGATATAAATAAAAGAATCTTCATCATCAGATTTTTTCGTTCCTGAAACAATGTAGCTTACAAAAACATCTAATCCCCACGCTTGAAAAAATTTCAATTGAATCAGACTAAACGTTGGTGAAATAATCCCATTCCACAATTTCATAGTGACAAATCCACCATAAAGCATTGCTACAAACGCCAACACGATCGAACCAACTGAAATACCTATTGCCGACAGCGTCGCCCATCCATAATCTTTTTTATCCATTCAAAAACCTCATTTCATGTTATTTTATTTTGGTATATACCTATTTTGCTTTTTCTTTTACACTCCATTTTTTGTCTCTCTCAGTCTCCATTACTCTCTACTCCCAGAGGGAGAGAGTAATGGGACAGTGAGACAGCGACAGAATAAGCTTTCTTAGCTATCACGGGCTAATTACTAGCTGATAGGCAGTTACGAAGACGAAGTTTTTTTACACTCTTTTACCATCTAAAAAGCTAGTAATGGTTTATTCTTTATTTTTAACAACTAAACCGCCATCAACACTGAATCCCTCGTGTTTTTTTACTCTTCCATAAATTGATTTTTTCGATAGTTCTAAATAGTCAGCAACTTGATTTACTTCAATTGGGCTTCCGTCTTCACTCAAAATGTTGAAGGCTTCTTCCAATTCTTTTGCTGCCTTTTCTGATCGTGACTCATTCGATTTCTGAACACCCTTTTTCCAATTCTCCTTGGGATCTTCTTCAAGCTTGATGTCCTGCAGCGTTTCGTCCAACACATGAACAGGATATCTAAACCAAGCATTGACTGGATCGAACTTCGGAAATTCTCGCAAGGTTCCTTCAATACGCCATGCGGTTGCTTGACGTGCAGCACGAACTGCATCTTGACGTTCAATTTCTATCTGCTTCAAAATATCCTGTGATCGAATGGCTGACATTAAATGATGTTGCATTTGTTTCTTGCTAAACTGATCATCCAACCCCACATCATCATAAGTTGGATTGTAGGTCTTAATTGCTTTGCTGAAAGTCTGACATATTGCTTCGTTTTCCAATTGCATGTAACGATCTTCAGTTACTGGTAATTCGATTAAATCTAAGATCGCGTCAGGGTCCCGTGCAAATACTCCAGATCCTGATGATCGGTCTATTGAGTTTTTTCCACCTTGAGAACCCTTACTGTGATGATGACAATAGATGACTGCGCAACCTAATTCGGTAGCGATCTTGTCAAACTGATTTGTAAAGTTGGCCATCTCGTGAGCGCTGTTTTCGTCTCCGGTCAATACTTTGTAAATAGGGTCGATAATCACTGCAATATAGTTCTCTTTTTGAGCTCGGCGGATCAGCTTCGGTGCCAGTTTATCCATTGGACTCGTTTTACCTCGCAAGTTCCAAATGTCAATATTCGATACGTTTGCGTGGCCTAATCCTTGTTTATTGTAGATATCAAAAAAACGTTTTTTAGCTGAGTTTTCATCTAATTCGAGATTGACATATAGTACTTTCCCTTGAATACAGTCAAAGTTAAACCACTTGCGTCCCTCAGCTATAGCTATTGCCAATTGAATCAACGCGAAAGACTTTCCGGCTTTACTTGGTCCAGCAATCAACATTTTATGCCCTTGTCGTAACATTCCTTTGATAAGTTCAGGCGCTAATTCAATTGCTTTATCGAATAAATCTCCTAGGCTTTCAGGATCAGGCAAGTTGTCATTCATATCTTCAATGTACTCTTGCCATTCTTCCCATGAACCTTTACCAATATTCGTAGCCACAAGAAATTGCTTCTTTTCGCCACGAATAAATCCGGGTAGACGACTAAGCCTAGAAGGGTTTTTGTTTTGTTTATCAACTTTCAATCCGTTACTTTCGACGATCTTATATAAATAATCGACCCGTTCTTGATATTGCGGGTAATTAACAGCGTCGATTTTGACGATTGCATGAAGGCTTTTCTCTCCACTGTATGTCAAAGCAACGATTGGTAATTCTAACTCTCGAAGGATTTCATTTTGTTGGTCAATCGACATGCTATCCGACTCAACCAATGAGTAACGAAAATCAGTAACATTAGTATTTTTTACGCCTTCTCCATCTAGCGGGTTGATACGAATCCACGCGCCGCTATTCGGATTCGGGTCTCCTAGAACTGCTCCGATATCCTCTTTGCAACGTCGTAGACTATCGATCAATTCGCCTGCAGTTTTCGTATACACCCCTGATGATTTGGGCAGCCATTTTTCTGTTCCGTCTGTCCGTTTCACTGGAAAACCGTCATTCACATAACCAATGATATCCCCTGGATTAAAAACAGCTTCTAGATAATTAATAATTTCCTTGGATGGATTCCACGATTTGGGCTCATGAACTTCTTGACCAAGTACCCAATCGGTATTTACTAAGCGATAGCTCTTATCTACTGCTGTAGCGGTAAAACTATCATTCCATCCTAAAATCATATCGTCGTCTTCATTATGGATTGGCTGCCATCCGTTTTCTTTTGCTAATTGGGTAATCGTCGCACCAGTCACAGGTTGACTCGCACCTTCAAAGGAACTCCACTTTTTAAACGTTTCTCCCGATCGATACCTGGAATCATTCTGACTCCATTGGTCCCAATCCGCTGCTGTATAGCCTTCATGTTTGAGTGCCATTCCAACGTTGACCCATTCTTGATAAGAAAGCATTGATGGATCAACATATTGAAGTAATTCCGTTAAATTTAATTTGCTTTCCACTTGATTTATACCTTCCTACTATTCTTTTTCGTCATTGTTTATGTAGTTCATTATTTGCTGTTGTTCAGAGTACTTACCATAAATAATGCCGATAATACTAAAGCTTCAGACTCTGCAAATCCGTCTTCTAAAAGAGCCTTTCTAAAACTACCAAGATTTTTTCCAAACTCAAACATTCCTGATCTAGCTTGATCTTTTTCACTTATTTTTTCTAAAATGTCATGTAAATCGTTTTCGTTCACTTATAAAATCTCCTTTTTATTCAGTATCATATGCTTCACTTCCACTTCTTATTTGATGTACAATACATATGAGCTGGTACTCCTTTTGATTGTTGCCCTTTCAATGCCCAGCTCATTGACCGCAGTCACCTCATAGGACGCGGTCTTTTTTTTATGCTAAACTATCGTTGTCCAGCGGAAACTGGGCAAGGATCAATGTTTGAGGCAGTCGATGATCGGCTGTCTCTCACATTGATAAGTACAGTTGCAAAAACCGCTCTATTCTTGTAATTTGGTTGCAACGACTCACAAACGTTGATATATAGCTTTTTTCTATTTTTCACAACTTTGATACAATTTTCGCCTATTTTTCACAACCGAAGCTACACAGTTCGCTGAGTTAGCTTATTAATTACTCTCGTTTTTTTTAATGCTTTATTTGATATAATCTCCTTATCAGTGAGTGGTCCACTGAAATAATCGATAAGGAGGTGAAAATAATTGAATCTATCCAAAGTACAAACTATTTATTTCTTGTTACATGCTACTCAGCCCAAAAACAACGATGACGATAAAATAAATTTTGATTTAATTGTCAAACATGAAGAAAAGCTTTTTACAGCAGATTTCTTGACTATCAAATCACCATTTTCTCCAATAATTCGTGAAAAAAATCTTGATTACGATGGTGATGAAGATGTAAAAGAACTAAATCTTGAATACTTTAGAAGCATATTCAGGGCTTGGCAGAGTGAAATAGGGAGCCCATTCTTTACGACTTCTAAAGCTTTCAGCAATCCTTTATGGTTGCTCGAAAAGGTGAGCCATTTTACCGATAGTATTGAAGACATTCCCTTTATTACTTCAAGAGTTAGCAATTTAAAATATTTGGAGTCTGGCCTAGAACTCAAAGAAGCTATACTTGATCTTGAGGGTTACTCAATTGTCTCTTTAGTTGTTCACTAGAACAAAATTGGAATTGTATTTCAATAAGTTGTATGCGTATTGAAGGCTTGCATATGCTTCCTCATATGTTAAGTCTTCTTTTTCTTGCAATAATTTAACTATCTCTTCACCGTACCTTTTCGACTCACCCCAGCCCAATTCAGATAGATCATTTTCTCGATCAAACTTTTTCAAATATGCATTTTTCTTTTCATCAATATTATTCATTTCTTTCTTCCTTTCTCCATGATTCGGGTGGTTAGCTTACTTCTACGCTTTTGATATCGATCTAAACCGATGCTGATATGCAGCTTTATTAGTTTGACGATATACTAGAATGACTAATTTTCTATCTACTGGTTTTAAATCAACAAACTCAAAACAGTCATCAGGATTTTCTTCGCTTTCTTTTTTAAAATATGCAGTAATATGCACGTCATAAGGTTGAGTATTGAATTCTTTAAACTTAATCATTCGCCGTCCTCCTCCGTTGGGTACCAACCCCAATCAACTTTATTAAAAATAACTTCTCTGGCTTCTTTTTCAATTTCTTCTTCGGTTGCGTCATCTGATAAGTCGATAGTTTCATAAATACTGTTGCCGCCATCAGCGTTGAGCCAAACTTTAATTTTCATTGGTAAAACCTCCTTGATAGTGGTCGTTAACGGAACTATTTTTCTTCGTTACGATAAGGATTCTGCATACACCACTCCATAAACGTTACTAGAACTGGACATTGTTCCTCTTTGGTTAACCAAGCTCTAATAGCAAAGTCGTGAGTATTAACAACTGAGTAAACTGCTCCGAAGGGAGTTACCCATCTATTCTTTACATAAGCTTCTTTCAACAGTTCAAGTACGACCTGTTGATTACTGTTGAGTTTCCGGTTATTCATGCTTTCCCTCCTCTGTATCCTCCGTCAGCGTATTAATCAAAAAAGCTTAATTGTTTATCTTTTTCAACTAACTCTTTATTTCTAATTTTTTTATACGCTTTTAGGACACTTTCCGTTTCTTCAAAATCAGTTCCGTATTCTTGATCCAGCAATTCAAGAATTCCGATCAATACATTGCTCGATCTTGTTTGACCTGTCTTTTGAGCAAAATTTAGTTCTTTATACTCCAATTCTTGAATCTCGTTTCTTAAATCCTGAAGAGTTTTCATATTTTTCCTTTCTAAAATTCTGCAATTGCCCCAGCTAACGTACCTTCTGCTTCTTCACTAGCCGTTTAGTGAACGGATTTCTTTCGTACAGCTCGCCAGATGACACATTCACCACAATCACAATGCCGTTGACCTCTGCCGAAAAGTGCATACTATCCCACTGACGATAATTTCTAAGCCGATGATAACCATACCTCGCCGCAATTTCTCTTATTTTTTTCTTTGGCATAATCTAGCCCTCCACGTAGGTACTTGGAGTCACGCCTTGCGGGAGTCTCCAGCCGTTAGCTGCAATCCGTCCGATCATTTTACTAGCAGATTCAAAACTCCACGTACCCACGTTCAGGAAGCCACGTTGTTCAAGCTGTCTAATTTGTTTAGGAGTTGCAAGTCCTTCCACCCGTCGTCTTTCTAAGCGATCTAACATTTTAGCCGCTTTGCCGGCATTATCAATCTGATCTGGCAAAATCCCCAATTTCTCTAACGCTGATACTTGCTTATCAGATGGCGGTGCCATTTCCCAGCCGAAGCTTGGAACGTAACTTGATAAGTCTTCTGCTTGAATGGACATTTCAAACTGCAATGGATCGACTAGCTTGCGTTTTCTCTTGCGCATTTCCGCTAATTGTTTGGCTAAGGCTTCCTCACGTTCAGAAACGACGTCTTTTTCAGCCTGTGCCTCAGCTTCTTCAAGATCGATAGCTAATCCATCTTCCCCGGCCTCTTCGATATTCTCGGTCATCTTTTTGGCAACATCATCAGAACTGGCGATTAAATGTGCCGGATGGCAAAGCTCATGACGTTCTGTGTGCCACAAGAAATCCAATAATAATAATTCTGTTTTTCCTTCATGCAATCGAGTGCCACGTCCAACCATTTGGCTATATAAAGAACGCACTTTTGTTGGACGAAGGACTACGATACAGTCCACTGCCGGACTGTCCCAACCTTCGGTTAACAACATGGAATTGCAAAGGACGTTATATTTATCATTTTCAAAGTCCTCTAAAATCTCCGCTCGATCTTTGGACTCGCCATTTACTTCTGCAGCGTTAAAGCCACGATCGTTCAAAATATCCCGAAACTTCTTAGATGTTTTGACTAACGGCAAAAAAACAACTGATTTCCTGTTTTTACAGTGTTTTGCCATTTCATCAGCGATTTGATATAGATATGGATCAAGCGCCGTTCCTAAGTCTTTCGTTGAGAAATCACCGGCTTGTTGCTTAACTGCAGTTAAATCTAATTTAAGCGGTATGGTTAATGCTTTGATTGGTGATAAAAATCCTTCTTTGATGGCTTTTGGCAACGTGTACTCATAAGCCAAACTTTCAAAATAGGAACCTAGATTTCGCATATCTCCACGATCAGGCGTTGCAGTCACGCCTAATACATTTGCATCTTCAAAGTAATGTAGAACTCGTTGGTAACCATCACTAATAGCATGGTGAGCTTCATCGACCACAATTGTGTCAAAAAAATTAGGAGGAAACTGTGATAGTCGTTTCTCCCGCATTAAAGTTTGTACTGATCCGACTACGACACGGAAAAAACTTCCAATGCTAGTCTGATCTGCTTTTTCAGTTGCTGTTTTGAGTCCTGTAGACTTTTGTAATTTGTCAGAAGCCTGATCCAGTAATTCACCGCGGTGAGCGAGGACGAGCACGCGCTCGCCCAATTTCACCCGATCCTCAATGACCTTACTAAATACGATTGTTTTACCACAACCGGTAGGAAGGACTAAAAGAGTTCGTTTCTTTTCATCTTTCCACTCCTGCTGGATGGCTTCTCGTGCTTCTTGCTGATAAGGTCTAAGTTGCATAGATTTTCCCTTTCTTTACTGATATACTAGAATTAAAATTAAATAAAGGTGGTTTTTTAATGGACATTCTCGAAATATTAAAAAATAATGATGCTACTCTTGAGGAAAAACTTCAGTCAAAGATTCTCAATGATGGATCTTATACTAACGCTGAATACGTAGACGATTTTTCAGAAATATCTCCCGAATGGGATGAAGCCATAATAACAAGTGAATCAGCTACAGTTCCGATTTTTGTAAGTATGAAACTAGGTGAAGATACAAGTGATAAAACTGTTTATGAAGCAAATATTACTGTCAACGCGACTTTCAGTAATTTTTCCAATGAGAATTTTGATATAACAGAAATCGAACTTGTTAGAACATCATTTTAGTCAACCTTCGTGTTGGCTTTTTTTATGCCAAAATAGTGATTCGTTTCGCTTCGATTTCTTCACTAAGTTGTTCTTTAAGATATTCCCGAATATTTACGATTGCTTGATTTCTCCAAGCTCCACCATCCGCTTCAAAGATCGCACCACGGGGGCCATCTTTCATTCGGAAGATGAATTGACTTTCTGGCTGTTCAACTTCTAAGAATGTACGGTATGGCGCAAGCACTACTGGATTCGGCACTTTAACATCTGCTTTCGACGCAACTCCTTGATTGATAGTGATAGCTTGACTAACTCCATCGTCACCAGTATTTTTTACATTTTCCTCAGACACATTCCCAACTACTTGCAGTAGAATTTGACGGTCTTCGTTAAGAACAAATTTCGACTGCAAAGCAATGTTGAATTCCTCTGTATCCATAAATGAGTTGAAGCTAAAACGTGGCACAATTGCGTTTGCTGTAGCTAACAATTCACGACGACCGTCAATTTCTAAAGTTCCCATTAAGTGAATTCTTGTTTCATCTGCAATGTGCACGATTAGACTTTCATCGATTCGTTCGATATTTGATTGAATATAATTAACTAACCCGCTCAATGTATTGATATTGATAGGTGTATCGGAAACGATGGCATGTGGAAAAACTTCTTCTACATTACCTGAAGTATTAACTGCGAATAAACGGCCATCTTCCATTTCTACAATTCGTTCGTGTGGTTTTGTTTCCATTTCAGTCATAAATTTGATTGCTTCTTTCGTTAAGTCCATTTATTTATCCTCTTTTCTTTTGTAAGTCGATGATTTGTTTTTGTTTCGCTTCTTCTTTTTCGATCACGTCAATTGGTTGGCCAACATCTGTTTTAGGTTGGCCGGTTTCTGTATCAATATAAGTTTGACCCGGTACTTCTGATTTCAATTCACGAGCTTCAACTTTACCGGTAGTTAGATCCTTGCCGGTTAATACAGTTGTAGCCACACCCTCAACAGGAGCTAATTTAGTTGTAAAATCACTAGCTACAGAAACAACTTTACGTGTTTCATCTGGCTTAAATTCAAGCTTAATTGTTACCCCACGTTTAGCAGTAGCTGAAGTGTTAGGATCATGGATATTGGCAAATACTTTCTGTAGCTCGCCGTCCAATTTTTCTTGAACGGCTCCATTCGCTAATTCTGATAGTTGAAGATCGATTGGTTTTTCCATTTATATATCCCTCCTAAAATGCTCCTGGTTGAAATCCGCCTTGTTGCTGCGGTTGATTCTGTTGTTGTGGTTGTTGTGCTACGACACCGTTATTTGCTACTGGCGCTAAATATTCATCAATTTGATTGTTTTCACCCGGAGACCCATCTTTTTTGGTGTATTTATTAATTAGAAGTTTTGCTCGGCCTTGACTGCCCACCACAGCACCCCAATTAGGTGAAAATGGTTGCCCAATGACTGGCGCTTGACCAATACCTGTAAAGAACTGCGTAAGCTTCCATTGCCATTTTTTGACCATATATAAACGATCAAAGACTTTTGTCGTTCCCTCTGCACCAGTAAACTCCATTTCAATTTCAGCATACGGCGTGCCATTTTGAATTTTAGTAGAATTACCATCATAAATTTTTCGTTCAAATCCAATTACTTTAAATCCATATTCACCAACAGGTAATAATGTGTAGGTACTCTCTTCGGCAATAAAACTGTCGCCCCATCCTAAAAATTCGTTTTCTTCGTTGTTCATGTATATTTCCTCCTAAAACTTTCTTATTTGTGTATTTAATAGGCTCATTGCTTTATCCCAATTGGTGGATAAGTAGCCCCATAAATCCTGTGGTACATTTTCGATTGGTGTATCAGCTGGCATGAACCCTCCTTGGTAAATAACTTGCATGATTTCATCCACTCCCACGTTGTCATGAGTCATTAAATCGGCTACTGCCCGTGGAATGATTGCCGGGATTTCTTCGTTTCGTTCTGGTCCAAAATTAGGTTCCGGTTGAACAGGTTGATTTTGTTCTGTCACCGTATTTTGTACGGGTTGTGGCTGAGTTACTTCACTAAAAGCCTGAACGATTTGAACGTATTCAAACGGTAATTCATCCGCTAAACCAATCCGATTTTTAGCATCCCATGCTGGACGGTGAGTGGTATACATCATCCGTTGCCCACCCGTAGCTTTCTTGCTATTGGTTTTGCTGTCGGTGATCACGGTTGTCTTGTAGTTAGCGAAAAGAACCATGTCCGCCCATTCTTTTACTAAAGGGGCTGTCTTCTTTTCGAGTTTTAACTCATAGCGATCAAACGCACCCATTTCATCAGGTTCTTCTTTTTTTCGTAACATTGCATGGGCAGTAACGACTACATTAATTCCCATGTCGATTACTTCGCTAAGCTTGTTCAGTAATCCACCCATTTGTTCCGCAAGAGCAACGAATTTTTTACCATAACCTTCTGAATCGATAGCATTCCAGCCATTAGCTGCCATTAAATGTCGCTTGCATAAATCCTCAGCCCAATCCATCGTATCGATGACTAAGGTTTGGCAAGGACGGTTCTGTTTCACAAAATCGACTTGTTGCATTAACATTTCCCAACTTGTCGGCTTATCAAACCGCTTCACGTCCATATGAAGTGTTGAGTCTTCGGTATCAATAAACAACGGATCAGGAAACTGACTGGCAAAAGTTGATTTGCCTATTCCTTCCACGCCATACAAAACTACCTTTTGTGCTTTTGGTACTTTTCCTGTAGTGATATTCATTAAAATGCTGCTCCTTTCCATGTCGGTGTAACCGGCGTTTCATTGACTGGTATGATCGTTTCATTCTTAACCGCATAACCGTCCTCAATAATGATTGAACATTCTTCACCAGTGGAAACACGAGTCGCTATAGCTTGTAACCCTTCCTGTTCTAGCCACTGACCGAATTCTTCTAATGAAGCCATATCCATCTGCTCCAACTTATCCAATAGAATAAATCCGCAATCTGGTTTCAATTTACGAACAATTGCCGTCGATACTTTTAACTGATCAGAGCCACTCATGTTGTCCCACTGTTGGCCGTTATAGATCAATTCGCCATCTTTCACAGATAATCCCGTCAATGGTAACTCTGCTTTATCTAGCAGCTCCGCTTTTTGGTTACGGATTTCGTCAATGGTTGACGTTAATTGATCGTATTGATTCCGGTATTCTGCAGCGTCTTCTTCGGCCTTATCCTTATCGAGATTCACACGAACGCGACGATTGATTTCATCGATTTCGGCAATATTTTTTTCCAGTTCAGCCGTTGATTCGTCTTTTAGGTCCTTAGCAGACTTTTGAGCTGTCTCAAGGTCAGTTGCTGTCTGGTTATGCTTTGTTTCTAGTTCTAATAACTGTTGCCGCATATTTTCGATCTGTTGGCGTTCTATTTCAAACCGTTGACTGATCTCATTGACTTGCTGCCGTTTACGGTGATTTTCACCATTGCGTGCCAATATTTCCTGTTGTTGTGCCACTAACTCTGAGATGGAAACTAGTTCTTTTGGTGCATCAGGGTAATACTGCATTTCTTTCGCGAACTTTTCTTTTTGATCTTTAATCTGACCAATCGTGTGACGCTTGTTGTATTCTTCTGTTTCAGCACGCTCTAATTCAAATAGTTGATCACCAACCCCAATAATTTGTAACAAAGTCTGCGCTTTTTCTTTAGAAGTCGAATCCATAAACTTCGGTAAGTTAATTGCTAACTCTTCGACGAAACTATTTAATAAATTCTGTCCTCCTTTTTGTCCGCTGGGATCAGTGATTTTCAGATCTGAATTCTTCCCTTTGCGTTCAACAATCAATCCATTATTCATAGTTATACTAAGATGTGGGGGTGTCATCGAACCTTCACGATGAGCTTGACTAGGCTTGAACTTGTTCCCGCCTAAAGCCCAAGCAATCGCATCAAGTACGCTAGTTTTCCCTTGATTATTGTTTCCACCTAAAATTGTTAGCCCGTTGGGCGTAGGTTCAATCTTGACGGCTTTTACTCTCTTGACGTTTTCAATTTCAAGTTTGTTGATTTTCATTGCCATATGCTTTACACTCTCCTTAGATAGACGTTTTCTATTTGCTTACTTCGGCGGCTACCGGAGTAGGCTTTTTTTGTGCGATCAATTGGCCATCTTTTGAGAAATACTGTTCTGATCTTTGGCCATTAATAATTGTCGTAGTCAGTATCAACGAAACTTCACGTGATTCAACGGTGAATGACGGTTGTATCAATTCTTTCATGGTTGATTCCTCCTTTTTCTTAGGAATATGGGCAAAACGGGCATCATTGAAACGATTCATAGCTTCCTTGGATTTAACGCTTGTTTTACTTCGATCAGGCATTACGGTGATTACACCTTTTTTTCTTAGGTCATTTAGTTTTCTATTCACCTGTTCAAAAGTACGGTTACACAATCTAGCAAGCTCAACATGATTACAACAGAACCCATTTTCATCAAATCTGATATTTGCTAGTAAAATATTTATTTGATCTTGTGACCATTGTTTTTTTGGTTGTTTTAACTTACCTATCTTTTTAAGTCTCATAATTCTACCGCCGATGGATTGTTCTGAACGATCAAGGCTTATACCAATTTCTTTATAGGTTGCGCCTTTTTTGTACATCGCAATAATTCTTTTATCGTCATTTTCAGTAAATCTTCGACCTCTAGGATCAAACGATTTACTAAAGTCAGTTGGCGGAAACTGCCCATCTCTACGTAATTTATATATTTTTACATCTACTGACTTTGCGGATCGTCCTAGCTTTTTCGCTAACTGTTCGACATTCAGCACAACATTAGTCTCCGCAAGCAAAGCGTTCTTCTTTAAATATTGAATCTCTTTAGTGGTCCAGTTTTTCACAGAAATCACCTCCCGCTAGCTCTGCTTCGCAGATCGAACTCGAATTCCTCAGTTAAAATTAAATTCCCTCCCACACCAGCAATGAGTAATATTTTGATCCATACCGGTATGAATCCAGTAGTTGCGGCACCAACTCCGATCATGGCCATAAGAAGAGTTAAACGTCGTATCCAATAGATTTTTTTCATCTTTTAACCTCCTACTGACCCAGCTCGTTTACTTTTTGTTGGCTCAAATTTGCTAACTCAGCCATGCGTGCGTCTTTTTGTGCCGAATCATTTTGAGCGTTAGATAGTTCATTACGCAGCTTATCCGCCTCTTGCTGTTTCTGCGTGACTTCCTGTTGCTTAGATTCGACTTCACGTTGTTTAGCTTCGATTTCAGACTGCTTCGCATTGACCTCGTTTTGTTTGTTTGCCAATTGCTGTTTCAAACTGTCTAGTTGATCTTGCAGGTTCTTTTGCTGCCCAGTCGTTTGATCAAGTTTGCTTTGAACGTCTGCTGCCTTCTGTTTGTTCTGCGTAGCAATGTTAGCCAGTTTGTAGATGTTCTGTTCAACAGTTGTTGCGTTATCGAAGAACCCAGCGCCTGCTGCGAATCCTACAGTTGATCCTAGAAACAATGCAGCGCTAACTCCTAGTGCAATTTTTTTATTTTTCATGTGGTACTTCCTTTCTTATAAAAAGCGATTTTATTATTCGTGTGGTGCTATAATTATTTTGGAAAGTGAGGTGAAAATTTATGGCTTATACTACTGGTGAAAAACCAGGAAAAGGAACGTATACTTGTAAAAATTGCGGTCAAAAAGTAAGACTTGATGATCGTACGGACACGCTACCACCGTGCCCAAGCTGTGATAAAACAACGTATACAAAATAACTTTTCCATGAGGCGGTCTCTTTAGGCTGCCTTTTTATGCTTAATAAATAGGCACTTACCAAAAATCATTAACCATTTACATGTGAATTGACCTTCTTCTGTGTAATACTTTGTTTCAAAAATTCCAGTTTTCATTTTGCTACTTCCTTTCTGTTGTATAATTTCCTTATCAGCAAGTGGTCTGCTGAAATAACTGATAAGGTGGTGAAAGATTATGAACTATTTCAATATATACAAACTAATTTTAGATACTATCAACAACTCTCGACCTTCTAACTTTCAAGAATTACTAGATTTAATAGATTCATCTGATGAAGTTTCTCAAATCAGAAAAGATTTAGGTGATCGTAGCTCAATTGACTTTTTACAAGAAATCACTGCTAATTTAATCGAGGATGGCCTTGTAAAAGGAAGAACTACTGGATACATGGATGGAACTCTTTTTGATATAGAAGGGCTTAGTACTTCAGGCTATCTATATCTGGAACAAACGAAAAAAGTTGGTGTTTGGGACAAAATCAAAAAATATGCAATAGAAGAAGGACTAGAGCCAACTCCAAAAAACATTTCCAAATTAATCGCTCGAGTCGCTTGGGATTAGACTGAATTCATCACAGACAAAACAGCATGCAACCATAGTTTTATTGCCAAAAGCAGCGATATCAATACTATCGGGTATTACATTTTTTAGTTTCTTTCCTTGGATTTCTATACCGTCTGAGGAAAGAATAATTTTTCCAAAATTAGTGTTTTCCCCATATATTTCTGACAAGGATTTTTCTTCATTCATGCTGTCGCCTCCTTCTCTGGTATACTCACTGTAGAAAGTGAGGTGAAAATTATGACCAAAATATATGCAAATCTGATTGGAAATTGGGTCTGTCTAAACGATGATGATGACTGTTTGATGGGGCCAAACATGGTACCTCCTAACACTTGGTGGGAAGAAAATGCCGAATTATGGGCACCTATCCATAGGGAGTCACCCGATACCCTTTATCAATTTCCTTACGTAATGATTCACTACAAAGGAACAGATTATCGCGTTGCTCCTTGTCATATTCAAATAGTCTTTACTTAAAGTTTCTTTGGCAATTAGCTTCTATTTTATTTAGATCATCTTTCGTAAGTTGCACCTTATGTTGATGACTTGAATAGAAGCTTCTTGCTTGTTGTACTAGCAAATCAAACTGTATTGCGTTTAATCCGTCTAATAACTGCGTGAACTGCTTGATTTTACTTTCTGATAGATTCATGCAGTTGCCTCCTATCTAAATTTTGAATTTTGCCATAAATACATCAATCTCTTGTTTGTCATATCTAATAGAGGTTTTTCCATTAGGTCTTTCAAGATAAATTATCTTCATACCCATTTGAGGCAAAAGATCAAAGTCTTGAGAATTCATACCACCGATGTATCGAATCGCTTGTTTCTTATTCAAATACCTTTGATCCTCTTTTGTATTCTCAACGAGAACTTTCACGGCATTCTGGACAATCAAGATGATTGAATCTTTAAGACTATCTATGAACTCTTTTCCGAAAATGTTCATTTCATCACCTTATTCTTTTGTTTGCTGTCTAGTAAGAAATCAACAGACACACCAAAATAATCAGCAACTTTTTTTAAGCTTTCAGAACTAGGCGTTTGGTTTGCTGTTCTACCCCATTTACTAATTGCTCCATTCGAAAGACCAGAATCTCTTTCAACACGATAAATTGAAACCTCATTTAAATCAGCTAACTTTTTAATTCGTTGATAAATCATTAAATCACCCCCTTGCAATAGAAAATGAGCTACTAACTATTGACATATATTAGATAGTTAGCTATTATAAGCGTAAGAAATAAATCAACCGCAACTAATAGAATTAGAGCGAATGACTCTTGGCTTATAAACAAGTACCCTCTCACAAGTACAAGCTTAGTATAATAGCCATATATCTATTTGTCAATAGCCAACTATCTATTTTTTGTGATTTTTTGGAGGCTTTAAAATGGATATTAAAAGTAAAGTTTCAGAATTAGCTTCAGAACAAGGTCTTACAATTGCCGAGCTCGAAAGAAAATTAGGTATAGCGAATGGGACTATCGGTAAATGGGTGCGCCAGAAACCATCAATTGACACTTTACAAAAGATTGCTGATTACTTTGATGTTTCCACTGACTACTTACTAGGTAGATCAAAAAAAAAGAGGTACTACGATCTTACTGATAAAGACGAAAAAGATATTGCTAAAGAACTTGAGGAAATGATTGCTGATTTAAAGAGTACAGGTGCTTTGGCCTACTCAAAAGATTCTACGGAAGTCGATGAAGAAACTCGACGATTACTAATAATCTCTTTGGAGAACTCTTTAAGGATTGCTAAAATCGAGGCGAAAAAGAAATTCACACCGAAAAAATATAGAGATTAGGTGGTGCCTCCGTATGCGTGATTTTCTAATTGATGATAAAGTGAAAAAGTTAGTTCAAAAGTGCGGTACTCGTGATCCATACAAGATTGCCGAACAGTTAGGGATAAAAATCCTATTTGAAGAACTAGGTGAGATTCACGGTTACTACAACAAATTGAAACGAATTAAATTTATTCATATAAACATAAATTCTGCTGAAGAAGAAATACTTTATATATTGGCTCATGAGTTGGGGCATGCTGTTTGTCACCCAGATGAAAACACCCCCCAGCTGTCAGCAGAGTCAATTACCTCTGAATTAAAAATAGAAAAAGAAGCAGATTATTTCGCTACAAAACTAATCATTGATGGGTCTCATGAAGAAATGATTAATCCTACTAAATATGACATTCTCAAGTATTATGGCTTGCCCTGGTACTTGGATCGTTATATTAATTAATTTTTTTATTCATTTCTGAACATACATTCGATAAAGGAGTATTACTATGGCAAAAAAGAAGAAGATCGATCCTAGAGTTAAATCTTACGAAAACAAAAATAATGAAACACTATTTATGTTTCAATTGTATTGTGGCACCGACCCATTAACAGGAAAAAAGAAGCGTACAACACGACGAGGTTTCAAAACCGCTTTTGAGGCTGATATGGAGTTAAAAAGATTGGAGTTAGATTTATCGAATGAAATCCCGATTGAGAAGAAAAAAAGCGTGAAGTTTGAAACGGTGTATGACATGTGGTTTGAAGATTATAAGAAAACAGTACGTGAAAGTACATGGGCATCAACGAAACAAATTTTTGACAGTCATATATTACCTGCACTTGGCGATAAATATATTGATAAAATGACTGTTATTGATTGTCAAAAAATTGTTAATTCTTGGGCGGAGTCAATGCCTAAAGGTTTTAAGAAACAAAAGAATTATGCTTCAAATGTCTTTGACTATGCTTTATCAATTCAGTTGATTGGCTCAAATCCAATGAGAATAATTAAAGTTCCAAAAGTTGAACATATTGATGAAGAAAAAGAGAAGTTTGAGTTCTACTCTAAAGATGAATTAAATGATTTTTTGAAAGAAGCTGCTAAAGGTCCTTTGCTTCAATATGCATTTTTCTATCTATTAGCCTTTACTGGACTTAGAAAAGGCGAAGCTTTCGCGCTTACATGGTCTGATATAAATTATAAAGAATCTAGCCTATCAGTAAACAAAACCGTCACACGCGGCGAAAAAAGCCGTTTAATTATAAATAAGCCCAAAACTAAAAATAGTGTCAGGAAAATATTGATAGACGATAAAACCATTTCTTTGTTGAAAAAACTAAAAAATGAAACGGGAAGAGTTGTTCCTCTACATTTAGATAACTTGATATTCAATACTGATGGAAAACCTTATAATCCTACAATCTCACGTTTTTGGTTGAACGCAATTTATTCCCGAAACGAAAAACTAAAAAGGATCTCGACCCATGGTTTTAGGCATACTCATGCTTCACTCCTATTCGAATCAGGCGCAACTATCAAAGATGTGCAAGAAAGGTTGGGACATTCAAACATACAGACTACATCTAACATCTATACGCACGTTACAGAATCACAGAATAAAAAAGTCATGAATAATTTTGTTTCATTCATGAGTGAATAAAGCCGTCAATATATTTTTTTACAGTCTATGGGTAGTCAAAAGGGTAGTCAATAAAATAAACAAGTAGAAAAATACAACACAAAAAGCGTGGTAAAAACCACGCCTAGGCTTGATATGAAAGGAAGGTACGGGACTTGAACCCGTGCACCACATTACTGCGGCTCGCCGGATTTCGAGTCCGGTGCATTACCACTCTGCCAACCTTCCGCAACATTTATCTTACCTTTTTTTGCTTAAATGTCAAGATATTATAAACTATCCAATACTGAAGTATCTTCATCTTCCAAGATGTTATTAAGGGTACGATTAATCAAATGAACGATCTCATCTTGTGTCGGTGAGATAATACCCGATGACATCAATGTCGCGATACCTGTAACGCAAATCCAAATTCCTACATGTAACGCGTTGATACGTTTTTCAGATAACTGGCTGTACTTCGGATGCTCTAAAATTAATTGGTGGAAGTAATTATAAGAGAAGTCGTGCATTTTCTTTCCGCCACCATACTCTTGTACATATAACGCATTGTATAGATTACTTTGTTCTTTCGCAAAATAAACATAGCTCAATCCTAGGTCAATGATCGTATCACCTGTGCGAACTTCTGGGAAAATATCGTAATATAGGTGATTGCAAATTTCATCTAACAAAGTGTTCTTAAGATCACTCATGTTTTTAAATTCTAAATAGATTGGTTGCGTACTGATTCCCATCTTCTTGGCAATGTTTCGTGCAGTAAATCCAGAAAAACCTTCATTTTCGACAACTTCATAGGCAGCCTTTAGAATCTGGTCCTTAGTGTAAACTTTTCTTCTCATTGTAATTCCTCCCAGAATGTTATTATTTTTCCCGTCATTTTATTTTAATCAAAAACTGATTAGTTTTGCAACCCCTATGTAGGATGTTATCTAAATTTACAGAAACTTTTTTCTAAAATGTGGTGAACTTATGCGGATTTTTTCTTACAAAGGCAGTGTAAACGTTTCATTATTTATGCAATATTTAACTTATTTCATTAAAAAACAAAAGTGTCGTTATACATTAGAATACATTTTTGTTTCTTTAAAGTAAAAATCGTAGCTCAAAAAAAAAGTTTGCTGTTACTTTATTATACTTTCTCTAAGGTTTTCTGACAATCCTTATTCTTTTTCTTGTCTAATTTATTCTTATTCTCTACTATAGTATAGAATAGTAAAGGTGGTTAGCTTGATGGAACAGCAAAATTATGCGCAACTTGTTTTAAATACCTGCTTAAAGGCCGGGAAAATTATGATGGAATCCGGGTCAGAGGTCTATCGGGTGGAAGATACAATGAAACGAATCGCCCTGAACGCGGGGCTTGATGATATACAAACCTATGTAACAGCAACAGGGCTGATCGTTGGCTTCCCATCAGAACAGAATAGCCAGGTGATTCAAATCACACCTCAGTCGATCAATTTGGAAAAAGTGACCGCAGTTAATCAAGGCTCCCGCCAATTCGCTGATGGCGAGCTTTCTCTACCAGAATTTTATCATTATCTAGAAGAAGTCGATCAGGACACACCCGACTTTCCTTATATTTGGAAAATTATTTCGGCTGGTATCGTCAGCAGTACCTTGATGATCATCTTAAATGGTACCTGGTTTGATTTTATTCCGACTTTCATTATCGGAATGATTGGTTTTGGTGTTCACACGTTTTTTGGGAATAAATTGCAGATGAAATTTCTGAATGATTTTGCGGCGGCGCTAATCATTGGCTGTTTGGCTTTATTGACAGTCTCAACCTCGTTTGCTCGTGACGTAAATAGTTTAATTATCGGCTCCATTATGCCTCTTGTTCCAGGTTTAGCTATCACGAATGCTTTTCGTGACATTATGGCGGGCCACTTAATCAGTGGTGTCGCTCGTGGAACAGAAGCTTTATTTATCGCTGGTGCGATCGGCGGCGGGATTATTGTCGCATTTAACTTCTTTTAACGAATAAATTTAGTTGGAGGTCACTCATGAATTTTATTGTCAATTTTCTATTTAGTATGTTTAGCACAATCGCCTTTAGCGTCATAACCAATATTCCTCGGCGAGCTTTTTTAGCGTGCGGTGTCACGGGAGCTGCGGGCTGGATGACTTTTTGGATCTTGCAAACGTATTTTCATCAAAATATCGGTATCTCCAATTTTTTAGGTGCCTTAATGATCGGTTTGATTAGCATTCTCTTCTCTAAGATCATGCATATGCCTGTGATTGTATTCAACGTCCCCAGCTTGGTTCCATTAGTTCCTGGAGGCCCAGCTTACATGGCTGTCCGCCATATGATGAATCAGGAATTTACCGAATCAATGGAAAAAGTGGTTACTGTACTCGTCACAGCTGGTGCAATTGCGATCGGCTTTATGTTCACGAATGTAATCGAACGAGCCCTAAAAAGGACCCGTTCTAATTTACGAATGAGATAAACATGTATAAAACAGAAATTTCTTTTTCTGTTTTATTTATTTAACCACTAATGTTGTAAGCGTAACCAATAAATATCTAAAAATATTTTAAGTTTCGCACGAAATTTACAAATTACTACCTCAGACCTATGCATTTTGTGAATTTATCCTTTATACTTCATTTTAGAAAGACAAAGGAGTTGAGTCAGATGAGTGTTGTTCAATCTAGGAAGCTATTAAATATTATTTCGTTGATGGGAATTGCCGTAACCATTAGTTTATCAATCTACTTCTATCGCTTAGGAGTATTTGACGATATGAATTCATTGCAGCAGCTCGTTGGACAATCCCCGATCGCTGGCCCGCTCATTTTTGTTTTGATTCAAATTATTCAAGTAGTCATCCCGATCATTCCAGGTGGAATCAGCCTTGCAGCAGGAGTGTTGATTTTTGGACCGTATTGGGGATTCGTTTATAATTATGTCGGTATCGTAATTGGCTCATTGATTCTTTTCCTAATGGGACGTCAGTATGGCAAGCCATTTATTATGCATCTCGTCAGTGATAAGGTTTATCAGAAATACAACCATTGGCTTGATGATCCGCGTTTTGATAAATTGTTCACCTTAGCGATTCTCTTCCCTGTCGCACCAGATGATGCCTTATGTTTAATGGCCAGTCTAACCAATATGTCCTTCAAGAAATACAGCGCGATTATCTTTTTAGCTAAACCGGCTTCAATCTTCTTATACAGCTTGGCCTTATTACAAGGTGGCGCCTTATTAGAAAAATTACTCCTCCACTAATTCGCGTTAGTGGTTTTTTTTTTGCAGACTTGTAGGTATCCTTTGTGTAATGCTCTTCAGACACTTAAATACACATTTAATTGACAAAAAGCCAGCTGCGAGTTACGTTTTTCGCAGCTTATTTGTCATTCGATATAAGACATTTACAAAATGATCTGTATTAGAGACGCAGCTTCCTTATTTTCGAATGAAGGACCATCCCATTTTCGCGAATTTCATGAAATAATCAAACTTTGAATCGCAGACTTGTGATACCCTAAATAAAAAGCACGATTTATTTTAGATAAATCATTCACTGTTAGAATTGTAGGAGGAATAATGAATTACTTTCGACAACAAATAACGCATTTTTTTAATACGTTTTCCATATATAACTTTATCATGCTTGTCTTTGGTCTTCCTTTTTTATCAGAGGGACTCTTTTTGTTTTTTCGACAAAGCTTTCTAAATAATCTGTATCATCCTTTGTATTTGTTACTGTTTGCGGCTCTGATCTTTCTATACGGAAACTTTTTCAGCCAGGTACAGTCAAATGAAAAAGGGTTTCAGAACTTTTCTTTAAAGGCAGCATTTGTTAGCTTTGCCTATTGGCTACTTTTATCTCCAATTTTTTTCTTTCGCTTTTACCAACTTTTGTTAGCTTGGCAGCCGCTTCCAGCTAGAATGCTTTCTTTTATTTTTCTTTATCGTTGGAAAATACTGCCGGTGATTATTTTCCTGTACCTGATTGTTCTTTATTTTTTATATCGGATGATCTTAGTGCCAAAATATCTAAAGCAAGGAAAAAGCATAAAGGAAAGTCGGAAGCTTAGCTGGCAAAAAACGGAAAATAAATTGGGAAAACAGCTGCTGCTCTTCTTCCTAATTCCATTCGCCTTTTTAACTGTCAGTCTTTTGATGAAAATCGGCGTTATTTGGCTCTCGCAATACTTGATCAGACAAACTAGCGCAATGATCTTTTTGGTCATCTATCGTGTATTACAAAACGTATGGTGGGGCCTTTTCTTCCTCTACTTGACTGCATCAGATAAAAAGCCGGTCATTGATGACTCTACAACAAAGGGAACAATCGTCTGGCTGGGCTTGACAATTCTTGTTTGTCTTGGCTTATACTCGCTGCATTATGCTCATGCCTTTCAAATAGAAGATGCAAATGAACCCTTCACAATCTCACATCGAGGGGTTACTAACCGCAATGGTGTCCAAAATTCAATCGCAGCTCTGAAAAGAACCAGCCTAAGAGATCGGCCAGATTATATAGAGATGGACGTTCAAGAAACTGCAGATCACCAATTAGTCGTGATGCACGATGAAAATTTGAAGGATCTGGCTGATAAGAATTTACGCATTGATGAAACAAGTTGGGATGAATTAAAAAAAGTCACACTGGAGGATAACGGCTATACTAGTAAAATCCCATTATTTGCGGATTATCTCGCAGAAGCAAACCGTTTGAACCAAAAATTACTGATTGAGCTTAAGGTCACTAACAAGACTAAAAGTACAATCGTTCAACAATTATTACCTTTAAAAGAGCAGCTAGCCAATCATCAGCTACAAAGTATGGACCTAGACAGCGCCAATAAAATGAAACAACTTTTTCCAACAATGAAGGTTGGTTATATCTTGCCTTTAGATCTGATCGGGGCTCCAAAAACCTCACTGGATTTCATGAATATCGAAGCACGAACTGCCAACAATGATTTGATTCAAGTTTTGCAAAAACGCAATCAAGCTGTTTATGTTTGGCCGGTCAATTCAAATCAGCAAATGGCCGTCTATCGTTGTCAGAACGTGACAGGTATCTTGACAGATGATCTAAGTGTCTTTTCGGTTGACTCAAACCGTATCAGTATAAAGACAGCAAGTATTCTACAATTTGACTAAAATAAAAATCGTAAACAGTCCTCTATTGAAGGTTGTTTACGATTTTTATTATCGCTCTAATAGACGTTCGTAGGTGAAGCCAGTCATGGAAAATCTGAGTAGCAGCAGGGCAATCAACAGTAAAATAAGACCAATTGAAATCACTACCCATCCGCCAAAAACGAGAATACCAGTAAATTGGCCAATAAGAAGCAAAGCTATCGGCATGATCAAAAAGGCCGCTTTCTGTTGTGATTCTTCGATTGTCGTAGATTTTGCTGAACCTTTGACAATCAAGACAATCGAGATAATGGTGATTGCCGGTACAATGAGAAGCATCACCCACAGCCAATTAAGACTTAAAGGAAGCATCATCCCTGTAATAAAATACAGCTCTGCCTCGATCACGATGACAGTTAAAATAAACGAAATATAGGTCACAAAGATTGCTACAAAAAACGAGGCATAGACTTTCGCCTGAAAAATTTCACGAATCGATAAGGGAGAATAAAGCAATGTCTCCAGCGTTCGTTTCTCCTTTTCGCCTACAAAAGAACTTGCCGCCATGACACTCGCTGTCATAATCGGGATTATCAAAAAGAAAATCGGAATGACATTATTGATCATTAAAGACAACAAGTCGCGAATCAACTGTTCTTGATCCATTTTTTGAAAATCTGGTAAAATACGAGCCATTTCAGTAAATGAAGAAGAATCCGTTGGGCTTAGTAAAACCGTTAGCAGCATAATCGTTGGAAAGACTACTGAAAAGATCAACGGAAGAATTGTCAGCACAGAAAAGTAGCGTTTATTTTCAGTAATTCCTCTTACATCCTTGACCATAATCGCTTTTTGCCGATTATTAAACATGCGTCTCTCCTCCTTCCAATAAAGCAAAATAGATTTCCTCTAACGAAAAATCCTTTGGCGTTACTTGCGCGATATTGCCGCCCTGTTTGACAATTTCTCTCACCAGTTGAGGGATCTCTGCCTTTTCCTGGATCACTAATTCATAAATATTATCTTTGATCCGTTCGCTCTTGAGCGAAGGCGGCATGAAGTCTGTCTCGATCGTTACTTTATAGCTGTTGAAGGTACGCTTTCGTAATTCTGGTAGACTGCCTAATGCTAGAAGCTGGCCTTTGTCCATCAGACCATATTCATGACAAATTTCTTGGGCGTATCTTAATTGATGTGTACAAAGGAAAATCGTCGTCCCATCTTCTCTTGAAAGCTCTAGCAGCAATTCATTAACTTTCTTTGTACTTTCAGGATCAAGTCCGCTGGTGGGCTCATCCAAAAAAAGCACACTTGGGCGATGAATCAAGGTACGTGCTAAGGAGAGTCTTTGACGCATCCCGGTAGAGTAGCTCTTTAATGTTACTTGAGCCGCATCTGAAAGCTCTAGCTTTTCTAGCAATTGCATTCCTCTTGCTTGACTCTCCGATTTTGTCAGACCGAAAAGCTGCCCAAAGAAAATCAGATTATCAATACCAGTCAAATGATCATACATGCCTGCATGTTCCGTTAAGATGCCTGTAGATTGATGAAGCTTTCCCGCTTCGTTAACTGGATTAAGCCCTAAAACGCGAATCTCTCCACCAGTCGGATTTAAGATGCCATTTAATAATTTGACTGTCGTTGTCTTTCCAGCACCATTCGGGCCTAAGAATCCAAAAATCGTCCCTTGAGGAACCGCTAGACTAATGTTGTCTAAGGCCTTCTTCCCATCTGAATAGACTTTTTCTAATTGTTTAATTTCGATTGCCTGCATTTGTGATCCCTCCCGCTATATCTTTTCTTCAACTTCTATTGTATTTCTTCTAACTTAAAGGTTCAATGGACTGTTTGTTAACTTTAAATCGGTATAATCAACTAATACGATACCTAACATTTTAAACGTGAAATTTTAAACAATGCTTATGTCTCACCGACAGTTTGATAGAGCTCCTCGATTATTCTTAATAGCTAAAAGTAGCAAGGAACAAAAAAGATTCGAACCTCTTTTTTGAAGGGTCCGAATCTAATTCCTGTCAAAATAAATATTTCACATGCATAACTATAAAGTTACGCAGTACACTCAACTTCGATACATGCGTGTACATCTTCGTATTTTACTAATAAACGATTCTGCAATTCGATAACTGTCGCGCGGTCAGAAGGTGCGCAACGTACAACATTGATCAACACTGTATTATTGTAAAGTTGCTCAACAACACCAACAACTTCATTTTTGATTCCAATTGCTTTACACTCGTAAGCAAGTCCAATTTCAATAGTTTCTGTAATTTCCATAATAAATCCCCCTTTAATACTACGTTTTTATAATAACATAATTATTAAAAATTGAAAACGTTTTTTATAAGTTTTTTTGCTTTTATATCAAGGGTAATTCAACAATTGTTAGAAAATTCGTAAAACACCAACATAAACAACCTTGGTTATTTTTAATCTCCTATTCATTTTTTATTTATCTTTAATTGTTTAAAACCGGTTTCTTTATTCTTTCATTATGCTTTTTATCATTAATTTTGATTAGCTATGTATTACTTTTATTCAACCGGAAAAAAAAGAGCCCTCGTCAAACGAGCGCTCTTTTCTTGATTTTATAGACGATTATTCAATTCTTTTGCTAAATCTTCAAATCCTGGTTTTCCAAGTAGGGCAAACATATTTTTCTTATAGGCTTCCACACCTGGTTGATTAAATGGGTTAACCCCTAATAAATAGCCAGAGATACCAACAGCGATTTCGAAGAAGTACATAGCGTAACCTAAAGTATAAGCATCCATTGTTGGGATGTTTAATACAAAGTTAGGAACACCGCCGTCTGTGTGGGCTAATAATGTGCCTTGATAAGCTTTAGAGTTAACAAAGTCAACATCTTTACCTTCTAAGTAGCCTAAGCCATCTAAATCAGATTCTTGTGAAGGAATCGCCACAGATTTACGAGGTTTTTCCACTTTCACGATCGTTTCGAAGATATTACGACGACCTTCTTGGATGTATTGTCCAAATGAATGCAAGTCAGTTGAGAAGTTCGCACTTGATGGGTAAATACCTTTCAAGTCTTTTCCTTCTGATTCGCCGTATAGTTGTTTCCACCATTCGTTGAAATATTGCATACCTGGTTCATAGTTGACCAAGATTTCAGTCACTTTGCCTTTACGGTATAAAATATTACGAAGAGCGGCATATTGATATGCTTCATTTTCGTCTAGGTTTTCGCTTGAATAAGCTTCGCGAGCATCTGCTGCACCTTGCATCAATGCATCAATATCTGCTCCACTAGCTGCGATTGGTAGTAGACCAACTGCTGTAAGCACTGAGAAACGTCCACCAACATCATCAGGAATAACAAAAGTTTCCCAACCAGCTGCATCAGCTTCTACTTTTACTGCTCCGCGAGCTTTATCAGTTGTAGCATAGATACGTTTGTTCGCTTCTTCTTCACCATATTTTTTGATCAATAATTCTTTGAAGACACGGAATGCGATTGCTGGCTCTGTTGTTGTTCCTGATTTAGAAATTACGTTAACAGAAAAATCACGATCACCGATCACTTCGATCAAGTCAGCGATGTACGTTGAGCTGATTGAATTTCCCGCAAAAAATACTTGCGGCGCTTTACGATCTTCCTTATCCAATACATTGAAAAAGCTTTGGTGCAAGAATTCAATTGCTGCACGTGCTCCAAGGTATGAACCGCCGATTCCGATAACTACTAATACATCAGAATCAGATTTGATTTTTTCAGCTGCTTTTTTGATGCGCGCAAATTCATCTTTGTCATAGTTTACTGGAAGATCTATCCAGCCTAGGAAGTCATTTCCTGCGCCAGTACCTTCGCGTAATTCTTTGTGAGCTAGAGCTACTTCAGATTTGATGTACTCCATTTCATGTTCGCTCACGAATGGTGCTACTTTCGAATAATCGAAATGAATGTGTGCCATTGTTTTTCCTCCTTGAAAATCACTTCATAACAATCTATACTTTACGTTTCTTTTACCGATTTTTCAAGCGTAAACCATTAAAATTTAAACAGTTCCTTGTGCCATCATCGCAGCAGCAACTTTCTCAAACCCAGCAATGTTCGCACCTGCCGCGAAATTATCTTTATCCGCATACTTCGCAGCCGTATCACGACAAGTTTCATAGATATTTTTCATGATGTCATCGAGTTTGCTATCGACTTCCTCTTTGGTCCAAGCCAAACGTTGAGAGTTTTGACTCATTTCTAATGCAGATACAGCTACACCGCCAGCATTTGCTGCTTTTCCTGGTCCATAAAGTACGCCATTTTCATGATACAGTTTAACCGCGCCATTTGTGCTCGGCATATTTGCACCTTCTGCTACCACTTTTACTCCGTTTTTAACTAAGAGCTCCGCTTTTTTATCGTCAATCTCATTTTGTGTTGCACAAGGCAAAGCAATGTCTGCTTCTGTCTCAAGCTCCCAAACAGAACCTTCGAAATACTCAGCGGTTGAAGATTCTTTGGCATATTCTGTTAAGCGGGCGCGACGAACCTCTTTAATTTCCTTCAATAGTTCGACATCAATTCCGTTTTTATCATAAATATAGCCATTTGAATCCGAACAAGTAAGTGCTGTTGCCCCTAATTCTTGCGCCTTTTCAATCGCATAGATAGCTACATTTCCGCTACCTGAGACAATCACTTTTTTTCCATCGAAGGAATCCTTGCGATCTTCTAATAAATGTTTCACGAAGTAAACTGCACCATAGCCAGTCGCTTCCGTTCGACCAAGACTACCGTTAAAGCCTAAAGGTTTACCCGTCAGTACACCCATATCATATTCACGCAGACGTTTATATTGTCCGAATAGGTATCCGATCTCGCGACCGCCGACACCGATATCGCCTGCTGGCACGTCTAAGTTTGGACCAATATGTTTTGATAATTCTGTCATGAAGCTTTGGCAATAACGCATTACTTCAGAATCAGATTTTCCCTTCGGATCAAAATCTGATCCACCTTTGCCGCCGCCAATTGGAAGACCGGTCAAGCTATTTTTAAAGATTTGCTCGAATCCTAAAAACTTCAAGATACTTAAGTTCACACTTGGATGGAAACGCAGACCACCTTTATATGGGCCAATTGCCGAGTTGAACTGAACACGGTAACCGCGATTCACTTGCCAATTGCCCTTATCATCTTGCCAAGGCACTCGGAATTGAACCATTCGCTCTGGTTCAATGATCATGCCTAGAATGTTTTTTTCAACATACTCTGGATGCTCTTCTAGAAAAGGAATCACGGTAGGTAAAAATTCTTCCACCGCCTGTAAAAATTCTTCTTGATTCGGATCTTTTGCCTCTAAGTTCTTTTGAATCTGTTCAACATATTCTCTTACTTCCATCAAATTCCTCCTCACATTTAATACTCATAGTTTACATCATTTTCTAATGGAAGTGAAAAAAAATTCATGATACGCGGCAAATTGACTGAAAATTGTTCGTATTTAAAGTATGATTATACAAGCAAAAACAACAAATCAATTAAAGATAGGAATTAATTAAAATGAGTGAAAAATTTGATGTAATCGTAATTGGTGGCGGTCCCGCTGGGATGATGGCAGCAATTACAGCTGCGATGAATGGCGCTAAAGTCGCCCTATTTGAGAAAAATAAACGACTTGGCAAGAAATTGCTAATGACTGGCGGCGGTCGCTGCAACGTGACGAATAATCGTCCAGTAGAGGATTTGATCACTCATATTCCCGGAAACGGCCGTTTTTTATATAGTACGTTTTCGCAATTTGATAACCAAGACGTCATGACCTTCTTTAACGAACGCGGAGTTGCGTTAAAAGAAGAGGATCACGGAAGAATTTTTCCAGTCTCAGATAAATCGGCTACGATCGTCAATACTTTAAAGAAGGAGCTAGAAAATTTAAACGTTGAGCTGCATTTTTTAGAATCGGTTGAAAAAATTATTACTAACGGCTCAACCATTCAAGGCGTTCGCACCTCGGAGGGGGATTATTCTGCAAAAAGTATCATCGTTACGACTGGCGGAATCACCTATCCCTCCACTGGATCGCAGGGCGATGGCTACCGTTTTGCCAAAAGCGTTGGTCATCATGTGACACCCCTCTATCCAACAGAATCACCGATTTTTTTAACTGATGATTTTGTTTCAGCTAAAACATTGCAGGGCTTGTCTCTGCAGGACGTAAAATTATCTGTTGTTGACGAGAAAAGTAAATCAATTGCGAGCCATGAGATGGACTTGCTCTTTACCCATTTTGGGATTTCAGGTCCTGCCGCATTGCGTTGCTCAAGCTTTGTTAATCAATTGTTGCGAACCCAACAAACAGTGACCCTGACACTTGATTGTTTTCCTGGAAAATCAAACAGTGAACTACTTGAAGAAATCAGCGAGCGTTCGGCAGCTTCCACCAAACAATTGAAAAACGCCTTAGCCGGTTTCTTACCTGAGCGTCTGTTGCTCTTTCTTTTAGAAAAAATCGGTATTAGCGAATTGTCTTACAACCAAACATCAAAAGAACAATTGAACCGCTTTGTTTCCTATTGTAAAGACTGGTCAATGACTGCAAACAAAACATTTGGTTTAGAAAAATCCTTCGTCACTGGTGGTGGCGTTGAGCTTAAGGAAATCAACCCCAAAGAATTAGCCAGCAAAAAAATCCCCGGCTTGTATTTTGCCGGGGAGGTTCTAGATGTAAATGGCTATACAGGTGGTTACAATATCACCACCGCTTTTTGTACAGGGTATGTTGCCGGAACACATGCCGCCTATAACGCCTTTGCTTAATGCGTCAGCTCCGCAAATTGTCCTCGCGTCAGTTCTAAGATGGCCGCGGGGGCAATTTCCATTTGCAGACCTCTTCTACCAGCCGAAATTGCGATTTGTTCAAAATTTTCAGCCGAAGCATCGACGAAGGTTGGAAAAAGCTTTTTCATTCCTATTGGCGAACAGCCGCCGCGTATGTAGCCTGTCGTAGCCTCTAAATCTCGCAAATGCAGCATTTCAACTTTTTTGTTGCCGCTGACCTTCGCTATCTTCTTCAGATCCAATTCATGATCACTAGGAATCACTGCTACGACTGGACCCGTTTTGTTTCCAACTGCAACGAGGGTTTTAAAAATTCTCGCAGGTTCAATTTCAACCTGTTCAGAAACGTGGCCCGCGCCTAAATCGTCCTCGCTCCAAGCATATTCATGCTCTTTATAAGCGATCTTCTTTTGTTCGACTAAACGAATCGCATTGGTCTTTTGAATTTTCTTCTTAGCCAAGTCAATCCCTCACTTTATTTATTTTCTAAAGTCTAGCAAAAAAGTCATCCCGAGACAAATTGGTCGTTTTATTTGGCTTTTTTTCTGAATCATCCTACACTGGATTTGTAAAGGAAAGGATGTTTTCAGTATGAAAAGAATTTCAAGAGGAAAGTTTGAAAAGATGCAACAATTGTCCAATGATCAAGGCGTCATTGCGGCCTTAGCAATCGACCAACGGGGCTCTATGAAAAAGATGATGCAAGCCGCTGTAGGAGAAGAGAATTTTTCAATGGATCAAGTGTACGAATTCAAAGAACTTGTTTCCCAAGAGTTGACCAAACGTGTCAGTGCGATCTTACTGGATGAACAATATGGCTTCAAAGGTATCCAGGCCAAAGATCCAAGTTGCGGCCTGATTATGTCTTACGAAAAAACTGGCTATGATGCCAATACTCCTGGACGTTTACCTGAATTATTATCTGATGAATCTTTAGAACGCCTATTAGAAAAAGGCGCAGACGCTGCTAAAGTCTTGGTTTACTATGACCCAGATGAACCGCAAGAAATCTTGGATGTCAAACATGCATTTCTTGAGCGATTAGGAACAGAAGCGTTAGCGGCGGATATTCCTGTTTTTGTGGAACCGATCGTTTATGACAAGAAAATCACTGACGATCACTCCCCGGAGTTTGCTGAAATCAAACCGCAAAAGGTAATCGACACGATCAAAGAATTTACCAAAGATAAATATCATATTGATGTCTTGAAAGTCGAAGTTCCTGTGTTGTTTAAATATGTCGAAGGCTTCAATCAAGGGGCAGACCCAGTCGTCTATACGCAAGAAGAGGCTGCCGTTTATTTCAAAGAAGCCGGTGAGGCAGCCACTCGCCCGTTTATTTATCTAAGCGCTGGTGTGCCTGCTGATGTTTTTCGGGAAGAATTAGAATTTGCTGGTCAACATGGTGCCAACTACTGCGGAATTCTTGGCGGTCGAGCTACTTGGCGCAACGGTGTCCAAGTTTATGCCGATGGCGGCAGGGATGCCCTGATTGATTGGCTGGATACACAGGGTCGTGAAAATATCGAAGAATTAAATGAGATTTTAAACAAATACGCAAAACCTTGGTACGAAATCTACGGTGGTTTAGATAATATCGAAGTCTTTGATCTTGATGTTATGGATTAGATCGTATTTTAAAAAAAGTACAAAAGGAAAAGCCGAATGATCTTATCTTATCAAATTGATAAGACAAGATCATTCGGCTTTCTAGCTATCATTTTTTAAATTCTATCTTAACTCATTAATCATCAGAGTCAACTTATCCGCTTCAATCTGGGCATCAGAACAAACCTGCCCTTCTAAACAACCATAAGTCATGCAGGAGCCATCCAATGAACCGCTGATTTGTGAAAATTTTCCGAGTCTGCCTAGAGAAACGGACACGACTGGCAGGGTAACAAAAGTCTGAGCCTTCATTACAATACCCATTTGGCGCAAGACATCAGCCTCGTTCTGTGGCTCAAGGACGATTTTCGCGATATCTGCTCCCCAATGCTCCATTAAATTTAAGCGAAACAGAATCACTGCATCCTCTGGCGTTTCCTTAAAGTTGTAATAACTCAAAATCACCCGCACATCTAGGGCCTGCATCCATTTGATAAACGTGGTCGATAATTGATCAATGATAGAAACCTCCACATCAGCCAGATCAATCGCACGTGAAGAAACAGCAAATTCGTTAATATGACGGTATTGGTTTAGAGATATATCAAGCAATCCACCAGCTTCTGTCGTCCGTAAATTAAAAATCAATGGAATATTCCTGATCTCATCCCTTAATGCTAGCAAAGTCGAATTCAACTTATCATCATCTAAGACATCTTCATAATAATCCGCTCGCCATTCGATCACTTCGGCAACCTTCTTGGCTTCATTTGCTTGCTCAATGATCTCCTCGAAAGTTTTTCCAACAATCGGCACGCAGATTTTAGGTTTTCCCGCATCAAATCGTACCTCTCTTACTTGAATATCCATCATATGCATCCCATCCCATTTTCTTCTATTTTTTTATCCTATAAAACAATACTTTCAAATAATTGCTTTCTTCAAAATTACTGGCTGGAAAATCCGCGGGCAATCGATAGCTTTCAGTCAATTGATACGTTACGTTTTTATTTTGAAAGGCTGTCTCGATCGCTTGCTTGAATTTTTTGATTGGAAGATTCGCTGCATTAGTTGACGCAATGATCATTCCATCGTTAGTAAGTATTTCCACACTGTCTTCGATCAAACGTCCATAATCTTTTGCCACAGAAAATGTTTTTTTCTTATTACGGGCAAAACTAGGTGGATCCAAGACAATCAAATTATAACTTAAACCCTTCCTTAATGCATAGCGAAAATAGTCAAATGTATCCATAACAATTATTTTTTGTTTTTCTAAAGGTAAATCGTTCACTTCGAATTGTTCTTGTGTTTTAGGCAGGCTTCGCTGTGCCAGATCCACACTTGTCGTTTCTAACGCACCGCCATACGCAGCTGCCACAGAAAAGGCTCCTGTATAACTAAACATATTCAAAACTTTTTTTCCTGCAGCCAAGCCTTCTGTCAAGCGTCCTCTGACTTCCTTTTGATCTAAAAAGATCCCCGTCATATAGCCTTCATCTAAGTACACGGCATAAGAAACACCATTCTCTAGTACTATTAAAGGCTCCTGTGGTTTTTCTCCTGCTAACCAGCGACTTTCCTTCCCTTCGCTCTTAAAACGAATTTTCTCAACAATTCCCTTAGCACTTGGAAAAACAGCCAGCAAACTATCTACAATCAGCTTTTGAAAATGGTAAATTGTTTCGTTGTACCAAGATATCACTAAATAGTCCGCGTAGTAATCAATAGTCACGCCTCCGATCCCATCGCCCTCACCGTTAAACAAACGAAAAGTGTTCGTCCCCTGATCAGCAAAGAATGCCTGGCGTTGATTAATTGCCTGCCGGAATTTTTCCATTAAAAAAGCTTTGTTGATTGGGCGTTGTGTTTGATCTAACACCCAACCAAAGCCTTTGTTTTGTTTTCCTAAATAACCAGTTGCAATATATTTATGTTTATTATCGACAAACTTTACCCATTCTAGAGGAATTTTTTTTATATCTTGCTTCAGGTCGTCTTGCTGAATTAATGGGTTTCCCTGACGAATACGTTTAATACCGTAATTATTTAATTCTATTTCCACTCTCATCCCCGCTTTCTTCTATAGTATAGCAAAAAAAAAGCGTATATTTCGCTTATAAAGTTTTCTTTAAGCCTGATTGCTCAAAATTTAATAAGAATTGACTGACTTGATGGAACCGAGTAAACTAAGTAACAAGTGAACATTCGCATTTTTTCTGCGACAGAAAGGAAGTTACTATTGAAAAAACTAAAAGCTCCTACTTTTTTGAATAAACGTCTCGGCTTTTATGCGTTACTGACATTCTTATTATGGGCGAAAAGTGTTTTTGCATACTTATTTGAATTTAATTTAGGGATCGAGAGTCTGACACAATACTTCATCCTATTTATCAATCCAATCGCATCGACGATGTTCTTACTGTCGATTGCTTTATATGTGCGACGGTCCAAAGCCTCTTATGCCACGATGATGGTCATCTACGCACTGGCGAGTTTCCTGCTTTTTGCCAATGTCGTTTATTATCGTGAATTTACCGACTTTATTACCGTAAACACTTTCCTAGGTGCTGGTAAAGTTGCCAGTGGTTTGGGTGAAAGTGCAGTCCGACTATTCCGCCCTTACGACGTACTATACTTGATTGATATTGTGATTTTACCAATTCTTTTATGGCGGAAAGGCATTAAAAGAGAAGAACGACCTGTACGTGCTCGGATGGCTATCGCTATGACTGCTCTTTCGATCATGATTTTCTCAGGAAATCTTTTCCTAGCTGAAGCGGATCGTCCTGAACTATTGACTCGTACCTTTTCTCGCGACTATTTGATCAAATATCTGGGAGTAAATGCCTTCACTGTATACGATGGTATCCAAACCTATAAGACCAACCAAGTTCGCGCCGAGGCTAGTCCCAATGATTTAAAAGAAGTCGAATCTTATGTAAAAGATCACTATGCAGCTCCAAATAGCGACTATTACGGTATCGCTAAGGGACGCAACGTTATTACGATCCATTTGGAAAGTCTTCAGCAATTCGTGATTGACTACAAGCTAAAGGATGAAAATGGTCAAGAGCATGAAGTGACACCGTTCTTGAACAGTATTTTCCATAGTAACAGCACCTTCTCATTTGATAATTTCTTCCACCAAGTAAAAGCTGGAAAAACCTCAGATGCAGAAACATTGATGGAAAATTCTTTATTTGGTTTGAACCAAGGGTCCTTATTCTCGCAATTAGGCGGAAAGAACACTTTCCAAGCAGCTCCAAACATTTTGAAACAAACTGAAGGCTACACAAGTGCTGCCTTCCACGGAAACTCTGGAAGTTTCTGGAACCGTTCTGAAACTTATAAAAATCTTGGCTATGATTATTTCTTCGACTCTTCGTATTACGATGTAAACGATGAAAACTCATTCCAATATGGCTTACACGATAAACCTTTCTTCCAGCAATCTGTGAAGTATTTGGAACGTCTGCAGCAGCCATTCTATACGAAGTTTATCGCCGTTTCGAACCACTATCCTTACAGTGAATTCAAAAATGACGAAGCTGGCTTCCCAATGGCTAACACCAATGATGAAACCATCAACGGCTACTTTGCGACAGCCAATTATTTAGACAAAGCAGTTGAAGAATTTTTCAATTATCTGAAAGCTTCTGGCTTGTATGATAATTCGATCATCGTTATGTATGGTGACCATTATGGTATTTCAAATTCAAGAAACTCTGACTTGGCACCACTGCTTGGCAAGTCAAAAGAAACTTGGTCAAACTTTGATAATGCACAAATGCAGCGTGTTCCTTACATGGTCCATGTTCCTGGTCAAGATAAAGGCGGAATTAACCACACATATGGCGGTGAGGTTGATGCTTTACCTACTTTGTTACATCTTTTAGGAGTGGATACGAGCAAGTATATTCAATTAGGTCAAGATCTGCTATCAAATGATCATGATCAAATCGTCGCTTTCCGTGATGGCGATTATGTGACACCAGAGTATACCTACTACAGTGGAAGCTTATACAACAATAAAGATGGTATGGCAATCACTGAACCAGACGAATCCTTGCAAAAACAATCTGAAGCATGGAAAGAAGCTGTTTCTACTCAGTTGAGCACCTCAGATAACATTAACAACGGCGACCTGCTTCGCTTCTACTCAGCCAGCGGATTGAAGCCGATTGACGCTTCACAATTTGATTATAAAGACGGTCTTAAAAAGATGGAAAAAGCCGAGAATAAACTAGGGGATAAATCAACCAGTCTGTTCGATCAAAAAGGAAAAAAATCCACCCAAGAACTTTACAAGACTGAAACGTATAAGCAATATCAAGAACAAAATCAATAATAATCTCTAACAAAGACCTTTCACAAAAACTGTGAAAGGTCTTTGTTTGTTTGCACTTATTTCTTCCGATAGAATTCATATTTCTTTCAAATTAGGATTTTATACTTATTAGTAAGAGGTGGGAATCTATGGAACTTTTTTCAACGACACTTTCAACTATCAAAAGACATCGAATTCAATTTTCAATATCTTGGGTGATCTATTTGGTCGCTCTCTTTATCCTAACCAGTTTAGGGATGTTGAGACTCGTTTTGAATCAGTTAGATTCTTCCCATCAAATCCAATTATTTACCAGAAAAGAAATTGAGCAGTTGCAACACTATTTTTCTTTCCGACTGCTTGTCAGCGCGATTACCCTATTTGCCATATTACTAGTATTTTTTGCTATTAGGATACATCGTCAAAAAAAGTCGACAGCTTCAATCAAACAGCTGATCTATTCAACTGGACTAGAATTTATTATCGGTTTGCTGATCGCAGCTACTTGTTTAATTGTATTTTTTACCATTTTCGAACCTGTTTACGAATCCATTTTGCAGGCTATTTATCATCAAGGTTTGAATCAAATAAAGGAGTTGCCAAATTTTGTCTTGAGTAATGGTACAAGTGGGATTGCCTACTCTATTCGTTCTTCCTTATCATTTGAACTATCCTCAACGACTTTGCTAGATCTATTTTTCTGCGCCCTTGCCAAAGCTGTTTTCTCCCTTTTCTTATATTTATGTGTACTAATCATCTCCTTCCGTTTGATTAGTACCACCACAAGGAAGAAGAATGTTCGCTAAACACGAACATTCTTCTTTTTATTTGTTCTCTTAATGAACTTATTATTGAAAGTCGATTGTTTCTTCATTATACTTTAAAAGTATTCGGTTTTTACCGATATAATGAACTTATTCTTAAGGAGCGTTTAATTATAATGGAGAAATTCTTTAAATTAAAAGAACAAGGTACCAACATTTCTACTGAAGTGATGGCGGGGATCACAACATTCTTCGCCATGAGTTATATTTTATTCGTAAATCCAAGTATTTTATCAGCTTCTGGAATGCCCTTTCAGGCAGTGTTCCTAGCTACGATCATCGCCTCTGTGATCGGAACTTTAGTAATGGGATTATTCGCTAATGTCCCTTACGCGCAAGCACCTGGTATGGGATTGAATGCGTTTTTCACTTATACAGTCGTTTTCGGACTAGGCTATTCTTGGCAACAAGCCTTAGCAATGGTATTCATTTGCGGGATCATTAACATTTTAATCACTGTAACCAAAATTCGTAAATTAATTATTCACGCAATCCCCGAAAGCATGCAGCACGCGATCGGTGGCGGGATCGGAATCTTCGTTGCTTATGTCGGAATCAAAAATGCTGGACTCCTTTCGTTTAGTGCAGACTCATCTGCGATTACCAGCAGTGTCGTTGAAGGCGGTAAAGCGACTAACGTTACAATCAATAGCGGAATTGTTCCTGCTTTAGCAAACTTCAATAATGCGCCGATTTTATTAGCAGTTTTTGGTTTAGTTATTACAACCATCCTAGTTGTTAGAAATGTTCGCGGAGCAATCCTAATCGGAATCGTTGTTACAACATTATTAGGAATCCCTATGGGTGTTGTTCAATTAGGAGCAATTGATTGGCATGCTAATTCATTAAGCAGTTCGATCCAAGAATTAGGCACAACTTTTGGAGCGGCTTTTGGTTCAGACGGTATGGGTTCGCTTTTCTCTGACTCTTCTAAATTACCGCAAGTTTTAATGACGATTTTAGCTTTTAGTTTATCTGATACTTTCGATACGATCGGAACCTTTATTGGTACAGGACGTCGTACTGGTATTTTCTCAAAAGAAGATGAAAACGCACTTGATAATGATTCAAAAGGCTTTAAAACAAAAATGGATAAGGCGTTATTCGCAGATGCAATCGCGACTTCAATCGGTGCGATCTTCGGTACATCAAACACAACGACATATGTTGAATCCGCAGCGGGTATCGGTGCTGGCGGACGAACAGGTCTAACTTCTGTTGTCGTGGCTATTCTATTTGCATTAAGCAGCTTATTCTCTCCATTAATTGCTATCGTCCCAGCTCAAGCAACAGCACCTGCATTGATTTTAGTTGGTGTCATGATGTTAGCCTCATTCGCAGACATCAATTGGCTAGATTTAGAAGAAGCCGTTCCGGCCTTCTTTGCTAGTGTCTTTATGGGACTTTGCTATAGCATCTCTTACGGAATTGCTGCTGGTTTCATTTTCTACACGATCGCGAAAGTAATCAAAGGTAAAACCAATGAAGTCTCTCCGATTCTTTGGGTCGTAGATCTTTTATTCATTTTGAATTTTATTATTTTAGCCATTCTTTAAAAGCAAATAAAGAAGCGTAAAACCGATTTGGTTTTACGCTTCTTTTTGTTCTTCAGTGGCTTCTACTGCTTCTGGTTTATCTGGAAAGACGACTGTAAATGTAGTTCCCTTGTCTAGTTCACTGGAAACCTCAATCGTTCCGTTGTGTAAACGAACCAGCTCCTGTACGATCGATAACCCTAGACCAGATTCACCATATTTTGTATTTTTACGCGATGGATCAGCCTTATAGTAGCGATCCCAGATATTTTTCACCTGATCCTCAGACATTCCGATGCCAGTATCGGAAATCTTAATCTCCGTTGCTTTCTCCAATTTTGTGATAGCAACAGCGATCGTTCCATCCTTAGTAAACTGGATCGCATTTTGGATTAAATTCACCATTACTTGAACAAAACGATCGTAATCAGCATAGACCATGATCGGTTCCTCTGTTTGGAGAATTAATTGATCCCCTGAAGCTTCCGCTTTCGCTGATAATTGAGTCAATAATGTTGCTACTGCCTCCGTTGCGTTAAACTCCTGCAACAAGATACTAATTTGATTGGTTCGAATCTTTTCGTAATCCAAATTTTCATTAACTAAACGAATCAAACGAGAGGTCTCATTTTGCATTAGCTTGATGGCCTTCTCTCTTTGATTTTCAGGGATTGCGTTGTATTGCATCCCTTCTAATAAACCGTTGATTGTTGTTAACGGTGTCCGCATCTCATGTGAAGCATCCGCCATGAACTGCTTTCGCCGTTCTTCTTGCCGTTCGATTTCATCCTGCGATTCCTTTAAGGAAACTGTCATCCGATTAAAATCATCCGCCAGATCATCAAATTCATCGCGATTACGATTCGGCACCACTACATCAAAGTTTCCCGCCGCAACCTCTTTCGTTGCTGAACGCATTCGATTGATACGCTTCACCTGTTGTGTCGCAAAGAAATAGCTGACAATAATCGCAATAATAGAAGCGATGATAAAGGCTTTGAATAAATCGGCTACAATGGAATTAACACTTGTCTCAACGTTCATCGCTGGTTGGCTGACCAGTAAGACGCCAAAAAATACACCCTCAGTAAAAAAAGGAACCATTGCATAAGAAGTCGTTTGACTTTGCCCCATCACATTTTTAGAGCTTGTTTCCTTCTGCTGCTGTCCGGCCTTCAGCGCCTTCCACTGCTCGTCGCTGACTAAGTGCGGATTCACTTTTCCTGATTTATCAGGGTATTGTACCTCTCGATCCTTATCAATAAAAACAAAAGATACGTCTTGCTGATTCAAACTCGATTCAGTCACACCAATGGCAAATTGAAAAATCTCATTACTTGACATGCCTTCAAAACGAATGTCTCGACTTAAGGACAAATTATTTTTTTCCATTGATTGAGCATAACCCAATAACTCTTTATAGTTGTTATCCTCCAATGTTTTACGGGTGAATTGTGTAAAGGATATCCCTAAAGTTAGTAGAATCAACAGAATCAAGCCGCCAAAAGCCAATAATTGTTGATACAGGTATTTCATCGACCAACCTCAGTGTCGTCAAATTTGTAGCCAACGCCCCAAACGGTTTGAATAACCTGTGCACCAACCTTTTCAATTTTTTGACGTAATTTTTTAATATGGGCATCAACAGTTCGTTCATCTCCGAAATATTGATAGTCCCATACTAATTCTAATAACTGTTCACGAGTAAATACTTGGCGCGGCTTTTTCGCCATTGTATATAATAGATCGAACTCTTTGGGTGTCAATCCATCAATTGGCTTTCCATCTAGATAAGCCTCACGAGTTTTCAAATTCATTTTGAAATGCTCCGTCTGAATATCGAAACTATCATTCGTTACAGCGGCTTCTCTTTGTGGTTCAGAAGTCAGTTCACTGCGGCGATGCAGCGCCTTAATTCGGGCAATCAAGGTTAATGGTGAAAAAGGTTTCGTCACATAATCATCCGCACCCATTTCTAACCCAATTACTTGGTCGCTTTCAGAATCTCTAGCTGTCAGCATAATAATGGGAACTGTTTTAGAGATTTTTCGGATTTCGCGCCCAACTTCCATTCCGTCCATGCTAGGCAAATTAAGATCAAGTGTAATCATGTCCCACTTCTCGGGTTCCGCCTTAAAGGCGTCCAAACCTTCTTTTCCATCGTATTTAAATTCGGCTTCCCAGCCCTCATTCAAGAAAAACATTTGCATCATTTCCGAAACGGATTCATTGTCTTCAATCATTAAAATATTCATACTTTAACCCCCTGGTATCATCTGATTCTCATTCTAAGTATACTCTATTTCATTTTTTTCAACCATTACCTTACCCGTATCTTCACTAACTATTTGTTTTTTCTTCAATTTTTTGAATTCTAGCGCAACAAATTCTTCATTTCTCACTTACTTCTTTGCTTTTTTTATAACGAGATGTTATACTTTTTCTTGCAACAAAAATATTCATTAGGGGGACGTTACGGATTCGACAGGCATAGTTTGAGCTTGAATTGCGCTTCGTAGGTTACGTCTACGTAAAAACGTTACAGTTAAATATAACTGCTAAAAACAACAATAACTCTTACGCTTTAGCTGCCTAAAAACAGTTAGCGTAGATCCTCTCGGTATCGCCCATGTGCTCGAGTAAGGGTCCTATTCTAAGTGGGATACGTTACAACTTTCCGTCTGCAAGTTGTAAAAGAGCCTATCAGACTAGCAATGTCCGCGGCCTGTCATGCGGCAGAGGACAAAGCGAAGCTTAAATAGTATGACTATGAGCGTAGATTTTTAAGTGTCGATATGTTTGGACGCGGGTTCGACTCCCGCCGTCTCCATACTATTATCTTCATAGAAAAGCGGCTCTTCGTCAATGAGTGTTGGTGAAGAAATTCAATAGAATAATCGAGATACTCACACGGCTAGACAGCTATCTTGTCTAGCCGTGTTGTTGTTCTGGCTTTAGTCAGTTGGGTAGTGTTCTTAGTTTTCTTGAAATATTTTCCTCGATATAAAAAGATTCGTTCTCGGTAGTTTTGAAAGTTTCTAAAGCCATAGGCAATTCGTTTTAGTACTTTGATATGGTTATTCAAACATTCTATAGGGCCGTTGGAATAGGGAACGCGCAACGCTCGTTTGATTTCTGTTTGGTATTTCTTGAAGGTCGTGAACACTGGTTGGTAGTGCCCTGGCAACTTCTTGTAGTCTTCTTTTAGGAGCGCGACGAATTCAGGAACATCTTGTCTTCTGATAGCGGAAAGAAAATCCTGGTAGACTTCGTAGCCTCGCTTTAAGGAATCATCATAAGATAATAGCCGATCGACTATCTCCGCTTCTGTCAGATGATCTCGAAATGACGGACGCCAGTAGCGATGCTGACCCTTCAATTCCCACGCATTCTTTTGAAGTAGTCTCCAGTATTTCTTTAAGTGCTTCGACCGACGATCCCCTTTTTTAAAGGTCTTCATTACTTGAATTCGGTGGTTGGTAAAAGCCCGACCAATGTGTTGGCTAATATGAAAGCGATCGGCGACGATTCGGGCATTCGGAAAACACTCTTTCACCAATGTGCGATAGGGTGTATAGAAATCTGAAACCACTAGACGCACTTGTTCACGGACTTTTATAGGGTAGCGCAAGAAATAGTCGCGTAAAGGATCAAGTTGCCGATTTTCCACAATATCAATCAGTTGATGGGTCTTGCCGTCCATCATGACAAAGCTCATGGCTCCCGAGACGTTTTTCACCGATTTGAATTCATCGAAACACACCACTTCTGGTAACGGCTGGTTCAAAGAAACGGTTTTAGGCCGAAGGCTGCGAAGTATTCGAATGACAGTGGTCGGAGAAATGTGCTTCATACGTGCAATCAAAGACATAGAAATAGGCTCACTTAATAGCTCAAGAATGGCTTGTTTGACTCTGCGGGCAATGGAGCAGCGACGATCACTAACTGAATCTTCTGCTAAAAAAGTCTTTCCACAGTGTTTACATTTGAAGCGCTGTTTGTTAATCCGCAGAATGGTCTTGTAGTTACTGACATCATTCAATAAGATGGATACTTTTTTCCAGCCCCATTTAATGATCGTTTGCTTATTTTGATAGTGACAATGGAAGCATTCCTCTGGTTGATAGGTCAATGTGCCATCAAAAACAAAACATGTTTCGTCATTGATTCGCTCTTTGCGAAAGGCATCTTCATGAAAGATAAGATTTAGGTCTAGAATATCTAGTAACTCTTTGGTAAACTCTGAATAGGACATCTTGAAACACTCCTTTGAATGGTTTTCGTCGACTTTATTCTAAAGGATTTCAAGGTGTCTGTTTGCGTTTATTAGAAAAAAGAAAAAGTATTGGCAACAGAAGGCGTCACCAACACTAGATATTATAGAGCCAGAAAAGCCAAAGTGTTGATTTAACAGCACTTTGGCTTTTTTCTATAGATAAAAATGCGAAACTTTTTGTACTCCGATTAAGAAACAGTAGTTTTATGAATGCAGACAGTAGTGTTAAATTCTGAAAAAAGCACTTTACATTTAAATTCAAATACATTTTACACCCTTTTCTCAAATAAATCCGAACATTAGACGTGTTTTTTAAAATAAAATCCGAAAAATCATCGACACTAAAAATATCCAATGTTATCATTTTTTAAAACACTGGATATTTCAGAGAAGGCGGGAAAAAATGAAAGAATTGTACGATGGGAAAACAAAAACAGTATTACTAGATGAGGAAAACAAAGAAGTCTATTTACTATTTAAAGATAGCGCAACTGGAGAAGATGGCGTCTTTGACCCAGGCTCAAACACTGTTGGCGGAAGTGTTGAAGGCAAGGGGAAAATTGGCTTAATTATTTCCAAATATTTTTTTGAATTGATGGAAAAAAATGGTATTCCTACCCATTATCTTGACGCAGACATCGACAAAGGAATAATGAAGGTTCGGCAGTTAACCGTTCCTAATTTAGAATTTGTACTACGCTATTTCACTGCTGGCAGTATGTGTCGTCGTTTTACCCTGCCAGAAGGATTACCCTTCGATCCACCCTATTTAGAAGTTACCTTAAAAGATGACGAACAAGGTGATCCGCTAATTACAGATCGCTTATGTCAAATGAAGGGTATTTTGAAGCCCAATCAGTACGATGAAGGGCTGGATATCTTAACTAGAGTCGGTTCTGTTCTTAAAGAGGCATTGGCGGAAATGAACTTGACTTTGATTGATTTCAAAATTGAAATTGGTTACGACGATGAAGGAAAAATGTACGTCGTCGATGAGATCACTCCCGATATCTGGCGTGTGAAGGATGAAGCAGGCACTATTCCCAACCAAATTGACTGTGCCCAATTAATCTTAGACAAAATTCAATAATAAAAAAGGTGAGACTCGGTTATGAGTACCTCACCTTTTTAAATAAATGTTCAAATCGATAAATTGTAGATTTCAAAGACCGTGAACCTGTATATGTTTAATATATAGATTGTCTTGAAATTAAGTGTAAAAGTAGAATATATTAATACAATTAGACACTCGTTTTATATTGCAAATAGTGGAATGGCAACACTTTTTTTGACAAAAATTATAAGGTGTTGTGAATGCTGCGGTGTTATGGCTCCGATTGCCCTTGACAATGAGCATCCTCGGATCTGATTTTCTCCGGCAGAAGCACAATCATT
>Ga0334901_1000390_pt1 | contig 62036 bp, 65 predicted proteins | sample GraSluR3_MG_3_FD_207216 | JGI IMG/M metagenome (GOLD analysis project Ga0334901, IMG submission 207216) | Sludge microbial communities from methane-producing bioreactor in Wageningen University, Netherlands - Granular Sludge_15_08-R3 | ecosystem: Engineered > Bioreactor > Anaerobic >...
AAAGTTAAAGAATCACTGATCGTTGACGGCTGTTACATCAGCGGCGAAATTAATCACTCCATTATTTCACAAAACGTGAAAATAGGAGCTAATAGTGTCATTAAAGACTCTATTGTCATGGCAAATACAGTGATTGGAAAAAACGTGACCATTGATCATGCGATCGTCGGTGAGCATGCTGTATTTGCAAATAATGCTCAGATAGTCGGGGACCAGTCAATTGAAGTGGTTGGTTACAATGAAATTGTAGGGGGGCTGAATGATGAGGCGGAATAAAATGTGCGGGATCCTCAATTTGACAGAATCGAGGCTGGCGACGTATCCATTGACGCGTCATCGTCCAATTGCCAGCCTGCCTTTCTGCAGCAGATATAGGTTGATTGATTTACCCTTGACAAATTTAACCACAGCCGGTGTTGAGACCATCGGTGTTTTTACCCATGATAATTTGCGCTCAATTTACGATCATGTACGCAGTGGTAAGGAATGGGGATTAGATAGTTTACATGGTGGGTTGTTTTTCTTTTCTGATCCAGGTGTGGATGGTGGCCGTAATGGAGTCAGTCATGAAGGAGATATCTTCAATTATTTTAATAATATAGCCTTCTTTGACAAATCTGAATCTGAATATACAGTTATTATGGGAACGCGAATGCTTTGCAATATTGATGTCAAAGCAGTATTGCGCCATCATATTGAACAAGGTGCGGAAATAACGGTGGTCTATAAGTCAACTGAAGTTCACAATAATGAGGACAAAAATGAATCATGTCTGACAATTGACGAGGATGGTCATGTGCGCGGTCTCAGATCATGTAGTATGAGCGAAAATATGGGCCAATTATTTATTAATATGGATAGCTATATTTTAAAAACAGAATTATTAACAAAGCTGATCCGCAATGCAGTTGCTGAAAGTGAACATTGTAATTTAAACGATGTTCTTCATCAAGCGATCGTTAATCTGCCATCCAACGGCTTTGAATACACCGGATATTTAAAAAATATAGATTCTGTTGAAGCTTATTATCAAGCAAATATGGATATGCTTGAGGATCGGAATATGACAGCACTGCTGAAGGGCAGTCAAAGTATTCATACAAAAGTGAAGAATGAGGCACCAACCTACTATTCCCGATCCTCTGACGTGGAAGATTCATTGATTGCTAATGGTTGCATGATTCATGGTGAAGTTTCGCATTCAGTGATTTTTCGCAATGTGACTATTGAGAAGAATACCGTTGTGAACAGCTCGATTATAATGCAAGGCAGTTCAATCGGCAGCGGGGCGGAACTGCACTATGTAATCTTAGATAAACAAGTTCGAATTGAGCCGAACACGAAATTGGTTGGAACAAAGAATAAACCCATTGTCATTGAAAAGAATTCAGTAATCAGTAGAATCGCCGAGGGGCTAACTACAGATATGGCACCGTTGAAAAATCAAGAGAACACGATCAATACACCGAATATTGATACGCTTTTTTCACGCAAATAATAGGTTTCTTATGCACTTTCCTTCTTAAAAAATTGGCAGATTCAAATGCTTTATTAAAAAAATTTTACAGCGGCTTTTAAAGTCTGTTGTTTCCGGTAATGATAGGTTAATAGCAGAAAAAAGCGGCGTCCGTCAGTCATCCAAGATAGTTGCATTCTGAAACAGCCGGACAGAATAAGCAGTTGTATGTAATAGAAATGATTGTTTGCAATCAGTGCTGCTTGTTCAGGCAAATTCACGGCTGTTTTTGATTGCTTTTTTTCTAATGTAGAAGGTCTTACTAAAGATGAACTAAGGAAGGTCAAGATATGGATCTATCAAAACGAAAATTTAAAGAAGATTTTAAAAGAATGCTGACTGAAGTTTATTCAATGGACATCACGGAATCTGAAGCAACAGAACAATTTTTTACATTAGGCAACTTGCTTCGTTCATATTCATCAAAGAATTGGAGCCGTACAAATCAGCAATACATTGAGAGGCAGAAGAAGCAAGCCTATTATTTTTCTATGGAATTTCTCCTCGGACGTATGCTGAAAAGTAATCTACTTAATTTAGGTATTCTGGATACAGTTCGGAACGGTTTGCAAGATCTTGGAATAGATCTCGAAAATCTTATTACTGTTGAGCCTGATCCCGGGCTTGGAAATGGCGGACTTGGCCGCTTAGCTGCCTGTTTCATCGATTCGATGGCAACAAGTGAAATTCCCGCCCATGGAAATGGCATTCGTTTTAAATATGGTTTATTTGAACAAAAATTTGTTAATGGTTATCAGGTTGAACTCCCGGAAAATTGGCTTCAAAACGGAAATGTTTGGGAAACACGAAAAATGCATGCTGCAGTAACCGTGCGTTTTTACGGTAAAGTATGGCTGGAACAAAATGCAAAAGGCGTTCTTGAACCGCATTATTCAGATACTCAAGAAGTCTTAGCAGTTCCTTATGACAGTGCTGTGATCGGATACAATAATAGCACTGTTAATACATTGCGCCTTTGGTCGGCAGAGGTTCCTCCCAAGGATGATATCACCGATTATTGGTCGTATATTCATCAACGGGATCAAATCGAAAGCATCTCGGAAGTGCTTTACCCTGATGATTCGAACTATGAAGGACGTTTGCTTCGACTAAAACAAGAGTATTTTTTTGTTTCTGCAGGCATACAAAGTATCCTTCGTCATTATAAGAAAATGCATCTGCACATGAATCACCTTGCAGAAAAAGTAGCGATTCATATAAATGATACACATCCTGCGCTCTGCGTTCCTGAGTTGATGCGTCTTTTGCTTGATGAAGAGCACATGGACTGGGATCACGCCTGGAATGTGACGATCAATGTGATGAGCTACACAAATCATACAATTATGTCCGAAGCATTGGAAAAATGGCCGATCGATATGATGCGTTCACTTTTGCCTCGCATCGATCAAATTATTCAAGAAATTGATCGGCGATTCACCATGAAAATGAGTACATTATTTGAACCTGCTATTGTTGAAAGGACACGTATTATCGAAGGCGGAAATGTTAAGATGGCACATCTGGCGATCATTGGAAGTCACAGCATCAATGGTGTGGCACAGCTTCACACAACAATTCTTAAAGAGAAAGTGCTTCACGATTTCTTTTTGATCTATCCGTCCAAGTTTAACAACAAGACCAACGGGATCACGCAACGGCGCTGGTTAATGCTTGCGAATGAACCGCTTAGAGATCTGATTCGGCGAAAAATCGGCAATGAATGGGAAACAACACCTACTGAATTGAATATGTTAAAAGCATTTCGTGATGATAAGGGTACCTTACTTGAATTGGCACAAATCAAGCGATTGAATAAAGAACGCTTTGCTGAGTATGTCGATAAAGCAATGCATCTGAAAATAAATACGGATGCTATTTTTGACGTCCAGATTAAGAGATTACATGCATATAAAAGGCAATTGCTTAATTTACTGCATATTCTGAGCCTATATTTTAAAATCAAGGACGATCCGCAGGCTGACATTCAGCCGCGTGTTTTTATTTTTGGTGCAAAAGCAGCACCAAGTTATACGTACGCAAAACAAATCATCAAGCTTATTAATTCGGTTGCCGATCTTATTAATCAGGATCCCGAGATTGAGAACAAAATAAAAATTGTTTTTGTTGAGAATTATGGGGTCTCACTCGCTGAGAAAATTATACCTGCGGCAGATGTAAGTGAGCAGATCTCTCTAGCATCAAAGGAGGCTTCGGGAACAAGCAATATGAAGCTCATGTTGAACGGAGCCATCACACTGGCTACGCTTGACGGTGCCAATGTTGAAATCAGGGACCGCGTTGGTGATCAGAATATCGTGATTTTCGGATTGCACGAGGAGGAAGTCTATCAGTATTATCAAGACGGCTCCTATCATTCGCGAAATTACTATGAACACAATCCAGTCCTTCACCGTATACTTGATGCACTCATTGACGGCACAATACCGGGGGCAGAGGCAGAAGGACACTCAATCTTTGATTCGTTGGTTCAATATGGGGATGAATATTTCGTTTTAAGAGATTTTGACTCCTATGTTGCTGCGCAAGAACGAATTGATCGACTTTATCGTGACACGCTCAAATGGCAGAGAATGGCACTCATTAATATTGCCGGTGCCGGTATTTTCTCATCAGACTATACGGTACAGCAATATGCCAGCCAGATTTGGGATGTGTCGTCAAAGGTTCATCCAATCTAAGTCATGTAAGGAACGAGGAAGAAGGAGTTGCTTATGGGCATTCCAAATGTATATTTTAACTCATGGTCAGAGTCATTCAGAAGACCGTTCGGAGCGGTTAGAATCGGCAGTGCGATCTATTTTTCAATTCGCGCAATCGGCAGTAATATCACCAAAGTTGATTTAATGATTCAAAAAGACGGTGAGCAGACTCAAGTGCAGCATATGGCCAGATCTTCTGAAAATGATTCAATGTACTATTTAAAATTTACAACTGAAGGAAAAGCTGGACTCTATTTCTACCATTTTCAAATTTCTTATTTGGAGGATCAGCGTGAAATAACTGTGTTTTTTGGAAAAGAAGTTGATAATTATGGAGGAGAAGGTCGCGTCGTTACAGATCCTGCTCAAATTGAGCAGTACCAAATTACCTGTTTTGATCATCGTGACCCTGCACCAGACTGGTATGTTCACGGTGTCATCTATCATATTTTTGTCGATCGATTCTTTAATGGTGATCGGTACCAGCGCGTCTTGCATCCGAAAAAAAATACATTTATTTATGCAACAACAGAGGATTTGCCTTATTATATTCGCGATAAAAACGGTGACATTGTTCGGTGGGATTTTTACGGTGGAAATTTGATTGGAATTATAGATAAATTAAATGACTTGAAAAAATTAGGTGTAACAATTCTCTATCTCAGTCCGATTTTTGAGGCGAGCAGCAATCATAAATATGATACCGCAAACTATCTTCAGATCGATTCAATGTTCGGTGATCGAAAAACCTTTGATAAATTAATTGCTAAAGCACGGCGTATGGGTATTCGTATCATTCTCGACGGCGTATTTAATCATGTCGGTGCCGACAGCAACTATTTTAACCGCTTTGGTCACTATGGTAACAGTGGTGCTTATCAGGACCTGTCATCCAAGTATCATGATTGGTTCACTTTCCATGGGGATCACGATCACTATGAGTGTTGGTGGAATATAGCAGATCTGCCGACGGTGAACAAAGAGAAAAAATCCTATCAAGATTTTATTTTTGGTTCCGATAATAGTGTCGTTGACACATGGACTGCTGCCGGCATCGGGGGATGGCGGCTTGATGTGGCTGATGAGTTGAGCGACGAATTTATTGCAGGTATTCGCAAAGCAGTCGATCGACATGATGAAAAAGATAACGGCAAAGTATTAATTGGCGAGGTTTGGGAAGATGCATCAAATAAAATTTCTTATGGAAAGAGGCGGCATTATCTTAATGGCGGCATGCTTCATGGTGTCATGAACTATCCATTCCGCACGTTGATTATTGACTTAATCAATAGAAAAATAAATGCACGACAAGCAGCCAGGATGAGTTTTACGATCAAATCTAATTATCCTCCGGATGCTTTACTCGCAAATATGAATAATATAGGTACTCACGATACAGAGCGTATTTTTACCCAGTTAAGTGAAAATGAAAGAAAAATGAGACTTGCAATTTGGCTGCTAATGGTGCTGCCTGGTGTTCCTTGCATTTACTATGGTGACGAGGCCGGTGTTATTGGAGGCACAGATCCGGATAATCGTCGCTTTTATCCTTGGGGCAGAGAAAATCAGAACATTTTAGCCATGTTTCGAGAAGCAATTAAGGTACGTCGTACGGATGTAAATCTTCAAATCGGAGATTTCTACTCTTTCTCAGTTGGATTGATCTTTGGTTGCTTGCGCATCCAATCAAAAGACAAATATACACTTCTCCTGGTAAATCCTACTTTAGAATCTATTGTTTTGAACCTCGATCAGTTGATTGACGAGACGAGAGGTGAGCTGATTCATCATTGTCTAAAAATGATCCTTCAAACAGAGAAAAAGGTAAATGCTCAATCGTTCTTGATTTATCAAAGGAATCAAAATTAATTTGATTTCAATCTATTTATTCCGTTCAATTAAATATAGGACTGTACTGAATATTGACCATTCGCCATTTTTTTCTTTAAAATAGTTCATTTTAGAAAATATTTCTGACGATTTATGTTATTATATACGTACACAAATAAAGGCAGAAATTGAGTAGAACTAATATAAAACCTGCAACAGCCGACAAAAAGTCGACTGAAATTTCTGCTAATATCAGAAACACAAGGAGGAGTTTACATTGTCAGAAGTGTATGCGTATTATCAAGGTAAAATTGTTAAAGAGGACGATGTAAAGATCAGCGTCCGCAGTAAAGCATTTAATTATGGCTTAGGCGTCTTTGAAGGCATTCGCGCTTATTGGGATGACGATGCACAGCAGCTTTACGGGTTCAAACTTAAAGAACACTATGAAAGGCTCAAGGAATCTGCTAAGACGGTTAATTTGGATTTTGATCTGTCCGTTGATGATCTTATCAAAGGGACGGTTGAACTTCTGAAAGCGAATAACTGTCGGACTACTACATATCTTCGCCCGATTGTTTATAATGACGCGCTTGATATTGGACCAACGCTGGATGTAAAAGATGTAAAGGTTGTTATTTATACGCAACCGCTAAATAAATACGCCGGCAAGTCGGAACTGAGTGTCGGGGTCACTTCTTGGAAGAGAATCTCAAACAATCAGCTTCCGCCGCGTACGAAAGCAACTGCAGCCTATATGAACTCAGCACTGGCCGCACTGGAAACAAAACGTGCCGGTTTTGACGAAGCTATTTTTCTCACTGACGGCGATCATGTTTGTGAAGGCTCCGGCGAAAATATCTTTATGTTCCGTAAAGGTAAGCTGATTACTCCGCCGACTTCCGATAATATTCTCGAGGGCATCACTCGTGAACTCGTTATGAAACTCGCAAAAGAAGATTTGGGACTTGAAGTAGTAGAACGCAGCATCTCAAGATCTGAACTCTATGTTGCGGATGAAGTATTCTTCAGCGGGACTGCGATGGAAGTCACTCCTATTGTTGAAGTCGACCACCGTACAATCGGAACCGGACATGAAGGCGAAGTCTGTAAACAAATCAAGCAACTGTTTTTTGGTTTAACTGTTGGCAAGAATCCGAAATATGCCGAATCCTGCACACCTGTTTACGATAAATAATCAAATCATCTCTTGCGGATAGAAAGTAACGAAAAAGAGAGGAAATGAAAGAGACGATAAACTCAGGCATGAACAGTCTGAGTTTATCGTCTTAATCTTACCTCTTTTTTTTATGATCTTTTATTGGGAAAAAGAGCATCTTTGAGAATGATAAAAAATAGGATTAGACCGATCGTCAACACAATATGTCCCATTCCCGCCATTCCAGCGATAGCTGCGCCGGACGGAGCACTGAGAACATCTCGTGTTCCATGAACAGCCATGACAGCGATGGTCCAAACAACGCCGACATTGTATGTCCAAAAAAACAATGAAAACCGTTTGTTATGGGTGATAGAAAACTGTTTATCCAAAGCAATAAGAATTAAAAAGAAAAACATGCCGAGAATGAGCAAATGGGTATGCAGAATTGAAAGCATAGAGTCCCCTTGAAAATGAAGGGCTTTCGTCAGTTCACGATAGTAAATACCTGAAACAAGCCCCATGATCATGTAAATAAGTGCTGCATTGTATAATTTTTTCATGAACAGAATCTCCCGTCTTATGTATCATTCTCTATTATTATATCGTGATCAAGAGAAATGGATAGAGATTTGCGCTGCTTGTACTGCTCTTGTTACAATTACATCGGGAAGCAAGTGAGGAATCGGAAAACTATCGAGAAAAGCGAGGGAAACGATGACTTTAACCATTGAACACTTGACGAAACGATTTCAAGATTTTCATGCTGTTGATAATCTTAATTTTGTCGCAGAGCAAGGTGAAATATTTGGCTTGATTGGTCAAAACGGTGCGGGGAAGACAACGACATTCCGCATGATTTTGAATTTACTAGCTCCTTCTTCTGGAACGATCAAGTGGGCTGATGCATCGGTTCACACATTGAATCGTGATATGATTGGCTATCTTCCGGAAGAACGCGGTTTGTATCCTAAAATGCCGGTCGAAGATCAGCTCATGTTTTTTGGTCGGTTGCGCGGATGCTCAAAGGCTGCATTGAAAGCGGAGATTGATGATTGGCTGGAACGTTTCTATTTGTCTGACAAAAGAAAGGTACTGACAGAAACACTTTCCAAGGGTAATCAACAAAAGGTGCAATTGATTGCGAGTTTGATTCACAAACCGCGGTTACTTATTCTAGATGAACCTTTTAGCGGACTTGATCCGGTTAACGCCGGTTTGCTTAAGGATGCTATTGTTTCGCTCAAGAAGCAGGGAACCGTGATCATTTTTTCCAGCCATAGAATGGATCATGTGGAAGAGCTATGCGATCACATCTGCCTGCTGAAAAGAGGAAAATCCTTGTTCACAGGAGCAATAATTGATTTAAAGAAACAGTTTGGCAAAATTAATTTAACCATTCGTGGACCGTTTGATGAGATGGAGCTTTCGAAAATTCCAGGAGTCGTTTCCGTTGCGAAAGACAAAGACATGTATCGGTTGCTTTTATCCCACGAAAACGACGCACGGCCGATCTTTCAGATGCTTACCACAGATGGGTTCATCGAGCGGTTCAGTTTAGACTATTTGTCACTTGAAGAGCTCTTTAAACGAAAGGTGGCGAGCACACTTGTCTAAATTTCTGCTGCTGTTTGAACAATCATACATTAGTAAATTGAAAACCAAGTCCTTTTACATCACGACACTAATTATGCTCTTAGGGATCACTGCCTTTTTTATGTGGCCGACAATTAGCGGGTGGTTTTCTTCAAACGAAAAACCAGTGACAATTACAGTCGCTGATCAGACAAAGGGCAGCGCAATTTCCTATTTTAAGAACAATAAAAAAATCATCTTTAAACCGGCAAAGCAAAGTGTAAAGCAAGAAGAACATCGAGTAGTGACGGGCAAAGTAGATGCACTGCTTATTTTATCGTTAAAATCAGGGAGCCAATTAGACGCTCAGCTTCGAACAAAGAAACCTTTCGAATTAAATACCCAGCAAATGCTTGAGGAACAGGTACGGTCTGCAGGTCAGCTGTTTACCATTCAACAACTTAAATTGACTGCGGATCAGGCACAGCGGATCATCGATCAAAAAACAAACTTGAATCAAAAAGTGATTTCTCCTACCGCGGATAAGGGGAAGAGCAGCCAGCAAAAAACGACTGCTACCATTGTTTCGTATGCAGTCGCGTTGATTATCTATTTATTTGTTCTCTCCTATCTGTCGATTATTTCATCTGAAATTGCTGCCGAAAAAGATTCAAGGATTATGGAAATCATTATTTCCAGTACGTCGCCTATTGTGCATTTGCTCTCTCGAGTCTGCGGGGTATTAGCCCTTGCAATGACTCAATTCACTGTTCTAATCGGAGCAGCTTTAATCATGGCCCGCGTCCTTCAATCCGGAAAGTACTGGCACCTGATTAGTGATTTATTTTCATCGCTCACCGCAGGCTATACTGTTTTCGCTATTCTCTTCTTTTTCTTTGCGTGCGTTCTTTACACGCTGTTAGGAGCTGTGCTCGGATCACTCGTTAACAAAGTACAGGATGTAGGTCAAGCGGTTATGCCGGTAACGATGGTGCTCATGGTCGGATTCTTTATTGCGATCAGCGGAATGAGCAATCCGGATACTTTGCTGATCAAAATTTTCTCTTTTATTCCTTTTACCGCATCAATGATTATGCCCATGCGTATTGGTGCAACAGACATGAGCTTATGGCAAGGTTTCCTTTCATTGGTGCTTCTTGGTTTAACCATTGTCGGACTCTTTATTTTCAGTTTGCGTTTCTATCGTGGGTCAGTGCTCACGTACACAAACGGTTCGTTCATCAAGAAAATCAAACAGGCAATTCAGCTTTCCAAATAAACAGCACAAAGAGACTGAAGGCAGATCGGAAGGAGTATGCTTTCGGTCTTTTTTCTTTGAGAATAGCAAACACATTTACCGAAAGTGGTTCAATACCATTAAGTCAATGGTTCATGTCAGTTTTTAAGCGGAAAATTACTTTGACAGATAGAGTAGTTGGCACTATTATTACTTTATCAGATGGAGTAATTCAGACTGAGATGAGGTGATACTATTCGAAGCGATATTCTAAGAGGACATTTGGATTCAATTATCCTTCGGTTGCTCAAGGATGAGGATTCATATGGTTACGAATTATCCAAGAAAATTAGTAAGAAAACAGATGGAAGATTTGAAATTAAGGAAGCCACGCTTTATGCCATCTTCCAAAGACTCGAAAAAAAACAGTTGATTGAGTCCTATTATGGAGAACGATCTCATGGAGGAAAACGAAAGTATTATCGCATTACAACATTGGGAAAGGCATATTTTCGTGAAATGGTTGATGAATGGCGCGAGGTTAAAGAAATTGTTAATTTATTTATGGAGGAGATTGATTGATGAAACGCTTGACTGCATACACGAATAAATTATTTGAAGACATGACGGAAGGAGTAGAAACAGAAAAAGTTAAAGAAGAAATTCTCTGCGACTTGGAAGAAAAAGTGTCGGATTTAATTGAGGACGGCAAAACCGAGGAAGATGCTATCAATAAAGTAATGGTCGAATTTGGTGATATTGAAGAAATTAAACGTGAAATGGATTTGCCACAAACTCCACAAAATCGTAAACAAGAATTAGCACGCCTAAATTTTGGTTTTTCCTTATGGGGAAGCTTTCTTATCATTGCATTGGTTGTTTTTGTAAATTTTTACTATACACCGCATATTATCTGGTTCATTTACCCTTCGTTTGGCATTGCCTGGTGGCCGCTGGCGATGTTTTATCATCTTCATCGCAAGAAACTGGAGAACAGACCATGAGGAAAGATTTGCAAGGATTCGTTGCCTCTGGTTGCATTATGACTGGTGTATTTTTACTTTTGGTCAATATCTTCACAGATGTGGGACATTTCTGGGCGATCTATCCATTGGCATCACTGTTTTGCCCGCTAATCTGGCTGTTCATTGAAAATAAAAAAATTGGAGCGTTTATTGTTTCCCTATTGTTCTTGGCTGCTTGCACGATCCAGAATTTAATTGAGACACCACAATATCTCTGGTATGTCTTTATCATTCCGCTGTCTGTGGCGTTTCCCATACTTGTTAGCTTAGGTCGGACAGCTTGGACAAGGACCGCATCTTATATCATCAGTTTTTCTGTTATTATTTTTTATGTGATGCTTAACCTATTCTTTGAACCAAGGTTTTTTTGGAGTATTTTTATAATTTTTGGGCTTGTCTGGTGGCCAATGAGCATGACTTTTGGGAAAAAAGTGCGCATATTCAGTGTCCTTGGTGCAGGTTGGATCATTTTATTTTTTTTCACATTGAATCTGATCACAACACTCGAAATTTTTTGGGCTATTCATCCAATTTTTGCTGTCCTTTGGTGGCCACTCAGTGTCTTTTTAGCCAAAAAGCCTTTTCAATATGCTGTTCTCGGCGCATCAATGACTATCATTTATTTTTCAGCCATCAACACACTTCTATCTCCAAATCAATTATGGGCTGTTTATCCCGCATTTGTTATTTTCTGGTGGCCGCTTTCTGTATATTATTTCGTGAAATGTCCGGCAAAAGGAAAACAGATTGAAACATAAACACTTTTTTTGAAACATAGTTTGGACAGAATACGTATTAAGTGATACAGTGAATCGAGAATCAAACAACGATAAGGATGAATTGAGAAACTTTCATGTACGGCTTGGCTTGGAAAGTTTTTTTTATAAAGGAGAGAATAAATGATGAAGTTGGCAATTGATGCTATGGGTGGAGATCATGCACCGGAAGCAATCGTTGAAGGGACGTTAAAGGCACTAAATGAATTCCCTGAACTGCAGATCACACTTGTAGGCGATCAGGATAAACTGGTTAATTTGGTAGGCAAACAGGATCGCATTGAGATTCTTCACACTACAGAGAAAATTGAAGGTACGGATGCACCCGTTCAAGCCGTTCGGCGAAAAAAACAAGCGTCGATGGTACTGGCTGTTCAAGAGGTTCGGGAAAAACGATGCGATGCAGCGATTTCTGCCGGAAATACCGGTGCTTTGATGGCTTCCGGTTTATTTGGTGTCGGCCGCATTAAAGGAATCGATCGTCCTGCACTTGCACCGACTTTACCCACCATTCATCAAAATAAAGGGTTTTTGTTCCTCGATGTGGGTGCCAATGCGGAGACAAAGCCTGAAAACATGTTGCAGTATGCAATTATGGGTGCAATCTACGCTGAGAAAGTAATGCATCGGCCCAATCCGAGAATTGGTTTGCTGAATATAGGCGAAGAACCGGGCAAGGGCAACGAATTAGTCAAAGAAGCGTACAAATTATTGAGCAATGCACCGATAAACTTTGTTGGCAACGTTGAATCGCGTGAATTGCTTGAAGGTCCGGCGGATGTAATTGTTGCCGATGGATTTTCCGGTAATATGGTACTCAAAAGCATTGAGGGAACGGCAATGTCATTGATGAAACTGCTTAAGGAAACACTAGGCGGTTCCTTATATACCAAAGTACTCACCGGTCTTATGTATGGTAAATTAAAATCGGTAAAGCAGCACATGGATACATCAGCATACGGTGGCGCTTTGCTCTTTGGCTTAGCAGCTCCAATCATTAAAGTGCATGGTGCGGCAAAGAGCGAAGCTGTCTATACTGCGATTAAGCAGGCACAGCTTTTGATTAAAGAAGATGTTGTCGGTACAATCGAACACACTTTTCATGACAAACAATATGACTGGATGAACAGCAAAGCATAATATAAGGAAACAAAAAAAGCTCGGGCATATGCCCGAGCTTTTTTGTACTATAAGTAAGTATACAAATTTTTAAGGAAAATAGTATAAATGATCCGGGATAACGCCATATCCTTTGGCGACGTGGATACTTGGTCATTCATAACCGTCGCAACTAAGTTTTCGTCAGAGGCTTGACGAAGTCAAGTTTTCTAATGTTACTAATCCCACTGATAAGGCGTTTCTTGGTAGACGTAATAGTTCAGCCAGTTTGAAAATAAAAGATGCGCATGAGACCGCCAATTATTTATCGGTTGTTTTTCAGAATTATCATTTGGAAAGTAGTGCTTTGGCAAATTTGGTGTCATGTTTTTATTTAAATCACGATGATATTCTTTTGCAAGTGTTCCCGTATCATATTCCAGATGACCTGTGATCATGATCTGTTTTCCTTTGTTTGCCATCATTATGAACGGCCCTGCTTCTTCGGAACGTGCAAGTACATGAATTTCCGGATGTTTCGCGAGTGCTAAGCGATCAACATCTGTGTAGCGCGAATGAGGTGCAAAAAAAACATCATCAAATCCACGCAGCAATTTTTCCTTAGGATCACAAAGAGAATGGCTGAATACGCCTGACAACTTTTCAAGATATGGCACTTTATTAATGCCAAAATGATAGTACAAAGCAGCTTGAGCTCCCCAACAAATATGCAGGGTTGAGGTGACGTGACTCTTCGACCAATGCATAATTTCTTTCAGTTCTGCCCAATAATCCACTTCAGTAAAAGGCAGCCGTTCTACAGGTGCACCGGTAATGATCATACCGTCGAATTTTTTTTCTCTTACTTCATCAAAAACAGTGTAAAACTGATCAAGGTGAAGATGACTTGTATTTTTTGATTGATGAGAAGCCGTTTTCATGAAAGAGATATTAACTTGAAGCGGCGTATTGCCAAGATGGCGAAGCAGCTGAGTTTCTTCCATTTCCTTTTCCGGCATTAAATTCAAAATTAATATATTAAGCGGACGGATGTCCTGAGTGGTTGCTCGATCTTCATCCATGACGAAGATGTTTTCATTTTCCAAAACCTCCCTCGCAGGAAGCAATTTAGGTATTTTTATTGGCATAACATCAGTTCTCCTCATGGTATACTTGGCATTATTATTATAATCTTTTTTAAATAATGCTTCTAGTTTGTTTGAGAAAATCTGTGCTAAAGAAAATGACGAAGAATGTCGAGAATAAAGATATAGTCCATTTGGCACAGAAATTGTGGAAGCGGGTGAATGATACAGAATTTAAGCTTCGCATGAAGTTAGAGTAAAGTTTCAATTTTATTATATTATCATAAATGATAGAAAAAAAGATATTATACTCGTCAGGGGAGGGTCTTTAATGCTGCAATTGCGTCTGATGCATGCGTTAAATAGAGAGATTGGTAACGAATCCGAAAAAGTGTTTGAAGGAATATCCAGAGGACGAAAAAAAGCGTTGGACGACTGGTTTCGTGACCGCTGGGTTGAATTGGAAAATGCTAATCAAATTGCTTACAGTTATGATGAACGTGGCAAGAAAGTTATCGACATAATGAAAAAACAAATAGCGCAAAGCAATGACTTTATTGAATTTATGCTCCTTGATGAGAACGGAAAGGTTATCGTAACAACCTGCGACAAGCATATTGGAATGCAATTGGCTGAACTTCCGAATTACATACAAGCGATGGATCATCAAAAACTTATGTACGGACCCTATTCGGACGCACGTACATTGGATATTGACTTAAGTGATTATCATTTCGCGGACGAAGTGACCTTAATGTTTTCTTTGCCAGTTGCTAATGGCAAAGGTGTCCCAAGGGTATTTATGGGACGCGTTTTGAATGACCGAATGAGCAATGTTATTCAAGATGAGGATACTCATGTTTATAAAGATTCTGGAGACAACTATCTTTTTATGGTGAAAACCGATCGGGATATACTCCCGGGAACAGCGATTTCACGCAGTCGATTTGAAGATGATACGTTTACGCTTGGCGATAATTTGAAGGACGGCGTTCGCACAGCAAAATGGGGTAAAGTTCAAATAGAGAAACATACCGAATTCGAGATTCGCTTTACAGATCCTAAGACCAAAGAACTGCATCCTGGTGTTAAAAATACAATTGAAAATGGAAATAATTTAGATACATGGCCGGGATATCCGGATTATCGGCATATCATGGTTGGAGGGAAAGGAACGTTGATACGACCGCCGCACTCTGATGAGATCTGGGGGATGATGTGCGAAGGGGATATTTCGGAAATTTATGATTTTAAAAGTTTAAATTTCAGAATACCTCTCTATTTTTCAGTCGGAAGCGCACTTGCTCTAGCATTAAATGGTATCGGTTTTTATCTTTCATTCCAAATCGGAATCTGGTGTACGCTAGCCACTTGGATTGCACTTATTTTGTCGGTTCTTCTTTCAACGAGGCGTATGGTGACCTCTCCAATTAAAAAAACAGTAAACATTCTTCATGAAATTGCTGAAGGAGAAGGCGATTTAACGAAAAGGCTGGATAAAAATTCTTATGATGAAATTGGCGAATTATCTCGCTGGTTCAATAAATTTATCAATAGCCAAATGATGATGATTAAGCGTGTCGGTATATCAGCAAATTCATCGAAAAATGTCGTGACAACAGTCTCGAAGATGACAAAAAGTATTGCCGGAGGAATGGATCTTGTAGGCAGTACTGTAGATGAGCTGATTACAACTGCAAAGATGCAAAATAATGTGTTCCAGAACGCGCGTGATCATTTTAACGGTCTTTCTTCTTCCATACAAGAAATGGGATCGCTGATCCATGTAGTAAGCGCGAATACCGATGATACAAAGGAGCATACGATCAGAGCAAATAAGGCATCAACGTATGCACTTGAATTGGTAAATGATCTCGAACACGAAATGAGCGGAACAATGAAGCGCATTGATCAATTACATACGCACTCTGAAATGATTACCAAAGCAGTAATCGTAATTAAAGACATTAGTGAACAGACTCAGCTCCTTGCGCTGAACGCTGCAATCGAGGCCGCTCGTGCCGGTGAAGCCGGAAAGGGATTTGCAGTTGTCGCTAAAGAAGTGTCAAAACTGGCCGAACAAACTGAAGAAGCGACACAATCGGTTGGCAATCTCGTACGTAACATTCAAGATGAAACAAAACGAACCCTAATTGATATAAGGAATACGAACGATAAAGTAAATCAATCGACAGCGCAAATAAAATCGACCATCGAAACTTTTAATAATATTACAAATAATGTTGGCGACATTTCTAAAAAAACGGATCAATTGCTGGAAATAACAACAAAAGAGAGCAGGGATCTGGATGGAATCGTTCAGTCAATAAATCGCTCTGCAGACGAGATTAAAATGAAAACCGCACAAGATGCATCAAGCAGCGAGGCATCAATTGACAAGCTGCGCTCTGTAAATGAAGAGATTAGTCGCTTGAATCAAATCACAGATAATTTGGATTATACATCGAATCAGCTGCAAGAAATGGTAACCTCATTCAAAACTGTATAAGCTTTTTTTAATAAACCAGTCATTTTTTGATTGGTTTATTTTATTTATTGCATTTATCGAAAAAATGGTACTTTTTAATCAAATATTTTTAAGTTACTAGCAGCCTTAAAAGAAAGCGGTTAACGTATCGGTACAATCAGCTTTTTGAAATGCAAGAAAAAAGAGATTATTCAAATACATTGTCAGATATTATGACATAGATAATGACTATAGTCTTATAATAAATTATTATGTTTTTAAAGAGCCGCATTAAAAAAGAGAGAAACAGTAGAAATAAATTGCGGGGGTGAGTCCTACATAAAACTATCTGAGTTTTTAGAGTTGTTCCGTTTTTATAAAAAGGAGGGTTAAAATGAATTTTAGAAAAATTATCCCATTATTGGCTGCAGTAGTATTATTATTAGGAGTTATTGGCGGTTGCTCTTCAAAATCAGGTGGTTCTAATGGTAAGACTGTAATTGAAATCGGAAGTCAATCACCGCTTTCAGGCGGTAGTGCGACACTTGGCGATGCGATTCGTCTCGGTGCTGAATTAGCAATTGATGACCAACAAGCAGCATTTGCTAAGAAGGGTTTTACGATTAAGCTGAAGGATTTGGATGATCAGGGCGATCCTAAAAAAGGTGTTGCCAATGCCCAAATTCTTGCTTCTGACAAGAACGTACTCGCTCTTGTCGGTCACTTAAACTCAGGCGTTGCGATTCCTTCTTCGGAAGTTTATGAAAAGAATAACCTGGCTATGGTTTCTCCGGCTACGACAGCGACGGTTGTCACAGACCGTGGACTAAAAACTGTTAACCGTATCTGTGCGCGTGACGACTTCCAAGGCCCAGCCGGTGCGAACTATGCAGTTAAGACTTTGAAAGCTAAGAAAATTTTTATCATCCAAGATAAAACTGCTTACGGTTCTGGTCTTGCAGAACAATTCAGAGATCAAGCAAAGAAACTTGGTGCTGATATTGTCGGTTACGAAGGTATTACTGTAGGTGAAAAAGACTTCAATGGTGTTATCAGCCAGGCAATGACAAAGAAACCTGACCTTATCTATTTTGGCGGTGTTTATGCTGAAGGCGGCTTGATCATCAAACAAGCACGTCAAAAAGGATTTACCGGACCGATCATGGGCGGTGATGGTCTTGACTCCTCATCAACCGTACAAATCGCTGGAGACGCAGTTAAAGGTGTATACCTGACTTCTGTTGCCGGAGATGTTTCAAAAACGGAAAAAGGTCAGGCATTTGCCAAGAAATATAAAGAAAAGTTCGGCAAGAATGTTGAATCTTATTCAGCATACGGCTATGATGCTGCCGGCGTTATTCTTAAAGGACTTATGAACGCGATTAACGACAATGACGGCAAAAAGCCATCTCGTGAACAAGTTATGAAAGCGATCCGTGCAGTCCAAGACTATGACGGTGTAACAACGAAAGTAAGCTTTGATAATAAAGGCGACAACAAATTCGCTAAAGTTTACATCTACAACTTTGAACAAGCGAAATACCCGCCGGTACAAAAAGCTGAAATCAGCCAATAATAGCCTGCTCTCAAAGATTTGAGTGTCTTAATGACATTTATGAATAACTGATGTGGACTAAAAGGGTATGGAGCACTAAGGCTATACCCTTTTAGGATTTTTTTAGAAAGATATCACATAGTACAAGTCGGAAAATGATCTGCACTTTACAAATACATCCATATTAACAACTCGTAAGGAAAGTGGTGAGATAATGCTCGCACATATTCTTCAGAACTTGCCCCAAGTACTCATTGATGGTCTGACGCTAGGCGTTGTCTATGCAGTCGTCGCAATAGGCTATACAATGGTTTACGGGATTCTGGAATTGATTAACTTCGCTCATGGCGACGTATTCATGACAGGTGCTTTTATGGGAGCAGTTGTGCTCTTTATTATGATGGGGTTAGGTTTTTTATCGGCAATGCCTGCTCTAATCGTTTTCTTAATTGTGATTGTTATCGCGGCGATCGCAACAGGATTGCTCGGCGTTGGTATCGAGCGTGTTGCGTATCGACCTTTACGACGGAAAAACGCGCCGAAACTGATCGCGCTGATTACATCCATTGGCATCTCGTTTGTACTTGAGGATGCGGTTCGGTTTATCGCGGAACTCAAAACTGGAAACTATATTGTTACGGCTCCGTCAATGTTTAATCATAAGTTCAATATTGATATCCATCATGTGATTCCTTATTTTAATAATGCGACATTTCAGGGCTCATTCTTGGTTGTTCTGATTGTAACAATCGTTATGCTGGTTTCACTTGATTTGTTTGTAAACAAAACGAAATGGGGCATGGCAATGCGTGCCGTTGCCCAAGATCGTGATACTGCTTCATTGATGACAATCAACGTTAACCGTGTTATCTCGGTCACATTCTTTATAGGGTCTGCTCTCGGTGGTGCAACCGGTGTATTGTTTATGATTCAATATGGAACCATTGATCCTTATATCGGTTTCATTTTGGGAATAAAGGCATTTACGGCTGCTGTCCTTGGAGGAATTGGAAATATCCGCGGTGCAATGTTTGGTGGTGTTATGCTTGGACTGCTTGAAATGTTTGCAGCGGCTAATCTTTCAATTATTACTCATGGTGCAATGGGCGCCGAATACAAAGACGTGTTTGCTTTCATCATATTGATTCTGGTACTTATCTTTAAACCAGAAGGCTTGTTTGGCAAAGCCGTCGTAGAGAAAGTGTAGGTGACAAGTGTGAGTGCATTGTTTGAAAAATTAACGCAAAGCAAAAAGAATCAGATCATCTTGTTCATTGCGTACGTCTTCCTAACAGGAGCAGGGCTTTTCCTTCTTCCTGATTCAACGATCGCGTTCTTGCTGTTGCTTTTCTCGATTTTGATTTTGTATTACCTTAATTTCAATCTTAGAGCCAAATGGGTCACAGGCATTGTCATTCTGGCGGCTATTGTTCCTTTTATTGCAAGTCACAGTGATTCCTACCAAACATACATGGAAGTTGGTACACTCGTTGGTATTTATTGTGCGATGGCATTAGGACTAAACATCGTAGTCGGTTTTGCCGGATTGCTTGATCTTGGGTTCATTGCCTTTTTTGCAGTCGGTGCATATTCCTATGCAATATTTGCCAGCGGTCAGGCATCAAAGTTTATGCCTTTTGGTCACTACCCGCTTCCCGGGGGCACATTTTGGATCTTTATTATTGTAGGGGCGTGCGTTGCAGCAATTTTCGGTATTCTCCTTGGTATACCGGTATTGCGTGTTCGCGGTGACTATCTTGCTATTGTTACGCTAGGCTTCGGGGAAATTATTAGAATCTTGCTTAACAATATGGATCACCCGATCAATATTACAAACGGTTCGATGGGTATTGCTTCGATTACTCCACCAAACTTCTTTGGAATAAGTATCGGGAGCTCCAGTCAGTTTTACTATATTGCCTTCGGTATTTTTCTGGTGGTCATCTATGTAGTCCGCAAGTTAGAAAATTCAAAGCTGGGCAGATCATGGAAGGCAGTTCGTGACAATGAAATTGCTGCCCAAGCGATGGGTATTCCGCTTGTGAAAACAAAACTTGCTGCTTTTGCAATTGGCGCTTCCTTCTCAGGTATGATGGGTGTTGTCTTTGCAGCAAAGCAAATGTTTGTCGATGCAACCAGCTTTACATATCTGGAATCAACAATGGTTCTGGTTATGGTTATTCTCGGAGGCATGGGAAGTGTTCCAGGCGTCATTCTAGGTGCAGCGGTTGTTATTATCCTAAGAACTCAAGTGCTGACGAACATTTCGAACTGGTTATCATCAATGAGTACGGATTACGGCATTTCGATTCCGCCGGCACTTTCACCCGAGAAAATGCAGCTGCTTATTTTTGGCCTTTTGCTCATCATCTTCGCCTTATATCGTACACAGGGGTTGATACCGCACAAAAATAGGAAGGTAGACGTTGAACTACTGAAAAAAGAATCCGAAAAAGCGGCATTAGCTCGTGAAAAAGCAACATCAGGAGGTACCGAATCGTGAATATTTTGGAAGTGAAAAATCTTACCAAACAATTCGGGGGTTTGACGGCAACCTCTAATATTAATATGAATGTTGAAAAAAATTCAATTACTGCTGTTATCGGGCCAAACGGTGCCGGCAAAACGACTTTCTTCAACATGATTACCGCTGTTTATAAACCGACAGCAGGCGATATTCTGCTCAATGGGAAATCACTGGTTGGTCTGAAGCCTCACCAGGTATCACACTATGGAATTACACGAACCTTTCAGAACATCCGCTTATTTAATGATATGACGGTTCTGGAAAATGTGATGGTGGGGATGCATCAAAATCTTAAAGCTCATTGGGTAGGCACGCTGCTTCAATTACCACATATTCGGAAGATGGAAGAGAAGGCAAAAGTTGAAGCCTATGATATCTTGAAATATGTTGGGTTAGAGGATTATGTTAATGAAAACGCCGGTAATCTCGCATACGGTGCACAGCGTCGATTGGAGATCGGGCGTGCTATGGCTGCAAAACCGAAAGTACTGCTTTTGGATGAACCGGCAGCAGGAATGAATCCTAAAGAAACCGAACGTTTGACAAATTTGATCTACGATTTACGGTCCAAGCTTGATGTAACGATTATCCTTATTGAACACGACATGAAGCTGGTTATGAAAATATCCGACTTTATTTATGTGCTGGACCATGGTGAACTCATTGCCTCTGGGAAACCCGACGAGATCAGAAACAACAAGAGAGTTATTGAAGCATACCTCGGCAAGGGGGCGATCGCAAATGGCTGAAACACTTTCAAATCATTTTCTTGAAGTAAAAAAAATTGATAGTTTTTACAGTCAAATTCAAGCACTTAACGGCATTGACTTGTTTATAGATAAAGGAGAAATAGTGACCTTGATCGGGAGCAATGGTGCTGGGAAATCAACAACATTGAAATCCATTAGCGGGCAAGTCCGTCCTAAGAGCGGTTCAATTATTTTTGACGGCAAGGAAATAACGAAATATCAAGCGCATCAAACCGCATTGCTTGGCATTGCTCAGGTTCCTGAGGGACGTCGTATTTTCCCACGACTTTCCGTGCGGGAAAATCTGCAAATCGGTGCATTTTCTGTTAAAGATAAAAGCGTGATTACTGAACGAATGGAACGTGTTTTTACTTATTTTCCGCGATTAAAAGAACGATTAAACCAAAAAGGCGGAACAATGAGTGGCGGCGAGCAGCAGATGCTTGCGATCGGGCGTGCACTGATGATGAAGCCAAAGTTGTTAATGCTTGACGAACCGTCAATGGGGCTTGCACCAATCATAGTTGAACAAATTTTCGATATTATCCAAGAAATGAATAAAGAAGGAATGACCATCCTGCTTGTTGAACAAAATGCGTACCAAGCATTGCAAATTGCCGATAGAGGTTACGTTATCCAAACCGGGCAAATTGTGCTTCATGGCGAAGGGGACGAATTGATGAAAAACGAACAGGTTCGAGAAGCCTATCTTGCTTGAACGGATTTATGTTTTCACATCTATTTAACTTTAGACAGCTGGATTAACTTTTTGTTAATCCAGCTGTCTTTATATCTGTTTCTATAATTAAACCAGTGTCTAATATTTGATCAGTCGTTCTTGCAACACGTATAATAATAAATATCATCTATTGATTTAAAGGGGGCATTCATTCATGAATGGGCTGCGAAGAACGTTGTTCCATTCCTTGAAGAGACTGTTGTCTAGTAATAAATGTGCACTCTGCCATCAGCATGTTCCGGGAATGAGAAAATATGTAGATGATCATGGCAATCAAATAAATATTTGTCCTGCTTGCAGTACTTACGCGGAGCGAAGGGCTTATAGAAAAGTGAAGTAAAAGAAAGGGTGATCATGAATGGCCGTGCAACAAAAAACATACTCGGCTGAAAGTGCAGATATAAAGCACTTTGTTTCGGGAGAAAAGAAGAAGAACGATCACTATTTACATGCCGTTATTCATTTTGATGGAATGATTGATGAAAATGTTCTGATTCAAGCAATTCAGGCGACTTTGTCATCATTGCCCCTTCTTTCATGTCGCTATGTTGAACAGAATGATAAGGCGTATTGGGAAGAAACAGGTTGGAAAGCACAGACTATGGTGCATGTTGAAGAAACTGATGATCGGGAATCGGCAATTCAAAAAAATTTAACGGTGAAACTGAATGAAAAAAAAGGTCCGCAGTTGCGAATTTCTGTAATTAGAAAAAATAAAAAGGATTCGCTTGCGATTGTCTTGAATCATATGATTTGCGATGGTGGAGGATTCAAAGAGTATTTATATTTGTTGAGTTCCTGTTATTCGCGTATTGCAAGTGGCGAATCGTTATTGGACGATCCGTATCTTCCTGATCCAACAGCACGCAGTATTTATCAAATTTTTGACACGATGAATGATCAGCAATTAGATCAAATCAAGAACGCACAGTTAACAAATTATGTGCAAAGTGAAAAAGATCATCTTCCACTTAGCGGTGATGAAAATCAACCGTTTATTATTACTCATGAGACGAATGCAGCACGTTTTGACTCTATAAAGAATGATGCAAAAAGCAAGGGAGCAACCATTAATGACGCATTGTTTGCAGCTTATGTCTGTGCGTTATCCGATGTTGTACGGGCTGATCCTATTGTTTTGGATTGTCCGGTTAATTTGCGCGCCTATTTACCGCCAGAAACGCATCCAGGCTTTTGCAATTTAACCTCGAATATTACATGTGTCGTTCCAAGTCATGTTGGAACGACCTTTGAAGAGGCGCTGCTTAGCGTAAAGAAAGCTATGGATGCAGAGAAAAGCAGTCTTGAGCCGCTTCGTGTCTACTGGGACTTGGAAGAAGCCTATCAAACACATTCACTTTCAGAAGCAAAACGAATTTTTCCAAGCATTTATAGCATTCCTGTTAATGGCATGACAAATATAGGTATCATTGATGAAAACAAGTTGGCTTTTGCTGGTCTTGTCATACGTGATGTTTTTATATCCGGTTCGATTAAATACGCCCCTTATTTTCAAATTGCGGTGACCACATTTAGAAAAAAAATGACTTTTTGTACAAATTTTCATGGAACAGATCAGGACAGAACATTTCTTGAAAGATTTGTTAATCGAATGATCGAATTCTTGCCGCACCAGTAAGAAACAAAAAGGAAACCGCATCTTGGTTTCCTTTTTGTTTCTTAGACTATTTGTTTATAGAGCTGGTAGGCTTCTCGACTTATGGTTATTTGATCTGAAGAAGAGGTCATCTGTTCGTTCCGTACTTGTTGAATTTGTCGATCCAACCCGGTAATGCTGGTTTCAATTTTCGTCAGGTTATCTTTAGTCCCACTGGAATTAGATTGAAAATGGATCTGGTCAGCATGGTATTGCAGCGCTCTTTTTTCTTGCTCTAAGGCAGAGAGCTGATTAAATGTGTTTTTCATTGACTGCCCTGTCGTAATAACTGTCCGAACCTGAGGCACCTGCATCAGAATTCACTCCCGGATCATATAGTTTAAAACTAAGTATAGTCACTTATACACTATAGAAAAGTGACTACTGACCCTATTTTTTGTTGAATCTAAGGTGATTAGGTACATGGTCATGAGACAACCTTCTTGTTTAGTGAATGCTTAAACATTTTCCGGTAACAGAAGTAGAGAAAGAGTGCTTTAACCGTGAGATCAATGCCTTGTGCAATCCAAATTCCTGCAATCCCCATCGTTCCACGTACGCCAAGCAAATAGATAAAAACAACGCGAATGCCCCACATTCCGATTGCTGTACTATACATCGGTGTTTTTGTATCGCCTGCACCTTGAAGTGCTCCCGCAAGTACTAAACCGATCGCGAGGGGCGGCATAAAAAATGCATCAATTCTCATGGCGAGCGTTATCATTTCAGCAGTGCTGACCTGATCTGTAAACCATGCTGCAAAAAATGGAGTCATAAAGAACAGCAGAATGCCTGTAATACACATGATAACAACTGAAATGATTGCAGTCAGCAACCCGTAAGAATATGCTTCCTTGTATCTTTTTGCACCAAGCTCTTTTCCCACGAGCACGGTTGCTGCAACACTCAATCCCAGTCCGGGAAGATATGCGAACGTTTCAATATTTTCCGCAATTGCATTTGCTGCATATATTTCTGTTCCCATGTGGACGATTAAGCCAAGATAGACCACTTGACCGAGACGCATGATTAGTCGTTCCCCGGTAGCCGGAGTGGATAATCGGATAATTTCCCACATAAGACGCTTATTGCGATTTTTCCTTTGCCTTCTTAATGAGAAATGCACTGGAGAATGACGAATTGCTGCATGAAGCATGATAACGCCGATAATTCTTGTGAGTACGGTTGCTGCGGCAGCTCCGCCAACGCCAAAGCCGGTAAATTGGAAGATGCCAAAGATCAGCACATAATCAAGCACAATATGAATTAAATTCATCCAAAAACTGATCATCATTGGAGAGACCGTATTTCCGGATGCGCGCAGAACATTTCCAAAATTAATCATTAATGAAATAACAAATGCTGGTGTGCCGACAATACGAAAATAAAGTGCTCCTTGACTGAGCACTTCATCACTGGCACCCATCATACGAAGAAGCTGTTCAGCAAAACATAGGGTAAGCAGACCAAAAAGAAGACCGGCAACCAGCGTAATCCACGTTGATTGTCGAGCCGCTTCTCGTGCTCCCTCTGAATCTCCGGCACCGATATGTTTTGCAATAATTGATGAAGTTCCAATACCAATGGCCATAAATACAGCAATATAGACGGCTAGTAATGTATTAGCAACACCGACTGCAGTTACATCAGCTAATCCTAACCGTGCAACAAATAATGTGTCGACAAACCCAACAACGGTTTGCAGCAAACTCTCGACCATTGCGGGGATTGCTAAAGCAAGTACCTTGCTGGTTTTCTTCTTTAATACAGCATTCAAGTCGTTTTACACAACCTTTAGTTCATATCTGCATTGATCGTGCCCACAGTTGCCTGCCCAGTTAGTTCCTTTTTTGACACGATGTTCAAGTTTTTATCGAATTCATAGACAACCGGAATCCCGGTAGGAACATCAAAGTGAACAATTGCATCATCGGATATATGTTCAAGAAACTTAACAAGGGCGCGCAGCGTATTACGATGGCTGACGACAAGAACATTTTTTCCTTCTATTAATAAAGGCGCAATGTTGTCAGACCAGAAGGGCAGGACACGTTCCTGTGTTGTTTTCAGGCTTTCTCCGCCAGGTAGCAGCCGCGGATCGACATCATGATAACGCGGGTCGTGAATCGGATGCCTCGGATCAGACAAGTCAAGCATCGGGGGCAGTGCATCATAACTTTTCCGCCAACGGTTAACAAGTTCTTTGCCTTGCTTTTCTGCAGTTTCTGCTTTGTTCAGTCTCTGCAGTGCACCGTAACTCCGTTCATTAAGCCGCCATGTTTTTTGTACCGGCAGCCATTCCTGATTCATTTCTTGTAAAATATAATTTAGTGATCGAATGGATCGTTTCAATACTGATGTAAATGCATGGTCAAATATAATTTGTTGCTGAGCAAGCTTAGTCCCAGCTTTTTTTGCTTCTTCTATTCCTTTTGCTGTAAGATCTACATCTTCCCACCCGGAAAAGAGGTTGGATTCGTTAAATGCGCTTTCCCCATGTCGCACAATAACTAATTTCATCATGATACCTCCGTATGCGCACTGATTAAATAGTGTCATTTTTAGTATACTGTATTGAAAACATTTTTCCAATTGCGTCTTGAATCAACAATCAGCGTCGTATACTTGAATTGTAAAGAAGCAAGTATATGTTTCGACTTTTTACTTGAAAATAGTGGTTAGAGATCTTGTACCGTTATATAATGTCTGTAAGTTACAAATGCAAGAGGGGAATGATGAGTATGAAACTTACTGCAACAGAAATTGAAGTCGCAGAAATACTGGAAAAAGACGCGCGGCTTACGAATGATGAACTTGCAAAAATGATGAACTTAAGTGTAGATCAAATTCATCAAATGGTTAAAAAACTAGAAGATGAAAAAGTTATTGTCCGTTACGTTTCGCTTGTCGATTGGACGAAAATCGATGGTCATCAGGGAGTCACCGCGATGATTGATGTTAAAGTGACTCCGAAACGCGATGTAGGTTTCAATGATGTTGCTGAGCGAATCTACCGTCACAAGGAAGTCAAATCGGTCTATCTTATGTCCGGAACCTATGATCTTTCAGTGCAGGTCGAAGGTCAGTCAGTAAACGAAGTAGCACACTTTGTCAGTCAGAAATTGTCCACGATCGATGGAGTGATCTCGACGACAACCCATTTTGTTTTGAAAAAGTTTAAGCATGATGGGACTGTGTACGATTCAGATGATCGGGATAAACGAATTGTGGTGTCCCCGTGATGCCAATTAAAACTTCGTACTTAGCAAAGCATGTCCGGACATTGAAGCCTTCGGGAATTCGTAAGTTTTTTGACGCGACGGCGGGCATGACCGATGTGATTTCACTTGGTGTTGGTGAACCGGATTTTGTCACACCTTGGAATGTCCGCGAGGCTGCGATTCTTTCACTTGAAGACGGATATACATCGTATACGGCGAATGCTGGATTGCTTGAATTGCGCGAAGCGATTGCGAAATACGTGGATGATTATTACTGTGTCTCCTATGATCCTGAACATGAAGTCACAGTGACTGTCGGCGCCAGTGAAGCTATTGATATCGCGTTGCGCGCCATTCTTGATCCTGGGGACGAAGTTCTCGTTGTCGAGCCTTGTTTTGTATCCTATGCACCGCTCGTGACATTGGCCGGAGGAGTTCCAGTCATCGTTGAATCAAAAAAAGAAAATGATTTCAAAGTGCAACCGGAGCAACTTGAAAACGCGGTAACTGAACGAACAAAAGCAATAATGATCTGCTCGCCGAACAACCCGACCGGTTCCATGCTCAGCAAAATTGAAATGGAACGTATTGCAGAAGTTGCCAAAAAGCATGACTTGCTGATTCTTTCCGACGAGATCTATGCAGAGCTTGTTTACGATGAGCTATACACAAGCTTCGCCGCAATTGATGGGATGAAGGATCAAACTATTCTTGTCAGCGGCTTTTCAAAAGATCTGGCGATGACCGGTTGGCGTTTGGGATTTGTTTGCGCGCCACGGGATATTTCGCAGGGCATGCTAAAAATTCATCAGTACGCGATCATGTGCGCGTCGACCATGGCGCAGCATGCGGGACTGGAAGGGCTGCGTAACGGACGCTCGGATATGGCAGATATGCGTAAAAGCTATCGCCAAAGAAGAAACTACATTGTACAATCACTGAATGAGATGGGATTGCCGTGTTACAAACCAGAAGGCGCGTTCTATACATTCCCTAGCATTGAAGCGACCGGCATGAACTCCGAAACCTTTGCAACTCGCTTGTTGCAGGAGGAGCGCGTTGTCGTGGTTCCCGGCAATGCGTTCGGCGACAGTGGAGAGGGCCATGTGCGTTGTTCCTATGCCACTTCGATGAGCCAGCTTCAGGAAGCAATGAAGCGTATGCGCCGATTTGTGGAGAAACTATAAAAAAAGAAAGCCGTTCCCAAATTTAATTCAGGGAACGGCTTTTTGATGGAGTCATCAATATATGAATTGAACTGATTTATTCCAGACTTATATTTCTTGAGTCCGACCAATGTATTCCAGCTTAAAACGCTCATTGGAGATAGACATTTTCGTTACACTGCAGTTGGGTACCTTGCCAATGGTTAAGTCTTCACCAATGAGTGCATAAAGCATGCAACAAATATACAGTGAGTGGGTGACGATCAAAATTGTCGAAGCGTTCGACTTGAGCAGCTTGTCTTTCAATGCGAGAATGCGTTTTTTCAAATCTTGATAATCTTCTGCATAGTCAATAGTATCCAGATTTTTTATCCCGGTCAGTGCTTTAATTTTCAGATCAATCGTTGACTTCCGGCTCATACCTTGCTCACCGACTGCTTTTCCGCCTTCTTCCCACATCACATCGTTATCCGCACCTTCAAAAAGCCCGAATGATGCTTCTCTTAAATCAAAAAGTTCCTTAATTGGTGTCTCACCATTTCCCGAATGGTCGAGAATGACTTGAGCGGTTTGACGTGCTCTTCCGGTATCACTCGAAAAAGCAGCGTCGAAAGTGAGAGATTGTTTTCTGAGTTTGTCTCCTAAATCAATTGCCTGTTGAACGCCTTTTTTGGTTAACGGTGAGTCCGCCCAGCCTTGAGAGCGATTAAGCAGATTAAGCAGTGTTTCTCCATGACGAACAATATAAATTGTTTTCATTTTTTCACCTGATCACTTTAATTTATACTATCAATTTCTTTCATCGTATCATGCACTGTAATTTGTGTAAACGGTTAACTGTTTAAACTAGCACCATATATAGTTCAGTATTGATATCAGCGAAGGAAAGCTTATTCATGCCAATTATTGCTTGCTCATATTTGACAAATAACGCTGTATGAGCTATAAAAATAGTATTAGCACTCCGATTGGATGAGTGCTAATCGTTACGTAAACAACTGATTATTATAGAGATGCACGAGAAAGGGGATTACCGATGGCTACGAAAGAATTTAAGGCAGAATCCAAAAAATTGTTGGATATGATGATCCACTCGATTTATTCACAGAAGGAAATTTTTCTAAGAGAAATCATCTCCAACTCGAGTGATGCGATGGATAAAATCTACTATCGCGCGCTGACCGACGACAAGCTTGATTTTGATAAGGACAACTACTACATTGAAATTACTCCGGACAAGGATAAGCGCACGTTGACGATTTCCGATACCGGAATCGGTATGACCGAGGAAGAGTTGGAAGATAACCTTGGAACGATTGCTCAGAGTGGTTCTCTCAAATTTAAATCGGAAAATGAATCCAAGGATAACCATGATATCATTGGTCAATTCGGTGTTGGTTTCTATTCTTCATTTATGGTTGCCGACAAGGTCACCGTCATTAGCAAGGCACTCGATAGTGACCAAGCGTACAAGTGGGAATCTGAGGGTGCGGACGGATACACGATAACTCCTGTTGAAAAGGATTCAGTAGGTACAGATATCATCCTGGAATTGAAAGAAGATACCGAGGATGAGAAGTACAGTGAGTATCTTGAGGAATATCGCTTGCGTCAGATCATCAAAAAGTATTCGGATTTCATCCGCTACCCAATTAAAATGGAAGTGACGGAAAGTCGTCCAAAGAAAGACAATGAGAAAGAATTTGAAGAAGTAAAAGAAGTTCAAACGATTAACAGCATGGTTCCTATTTGGCGCAAGAACAAGTCGGAGCTGAAGGATGAAGATTACGAAAACTTCTATATGGAGAAGCATTACGGATTTGACAAGCCGCTTCGCTATATCAATATTCAGGCCGACGGAATGATCCGCTACCACGCGATCCTCTACATCCCGGAAAGCATTCCGTTCGATTATTATTCCAAGGAATATGAAAAAGGTCTTGAGCTGTATTCGAACGGCGTCATGATTATGGAGAAATGTGCGGATTTGCTCCCGGATTATTTCAGCTTTGTTAAAGGCATGGTGGATTCCGAGGATCTGTCACTGAATATTTCGCGTGAAATTCTTCAGCAAGACAAGCAGCTTAAACTGATTGCTAAGAATATTAATCATAAAATCAGGAAAGAACTCGAAAAGCTGCTTAAGGAAGATCGCGAGAAATATGAAACATTCTATAAAGCCTTTGGACGTCAACTGAAATATGGCGTTTATTCGGATTACGGTCAGCACAAGGACGATCTTCAGGATCTTTTGATGTTCTATTCATCGAAAGAAAAGAAAATGGTCACGCTGGACGAATATGTTTCACGTATGCCTGAAGAACAGAAATACATCTATTATGCAGTCGGTGAAACGAATGACAAGATTGATAAGCTCCCGCAAACCGAACTTGTCGCCGATAAAGGCTATGAGATTCTTTATTTCACCGAAGATATTGATGAATTTGCGATCAAGATGCTTCAGAAATATAAGGAAAAAGAATTCAAGTCTGTATCAAGCAGTGACCTTGGTATTGAGGACGAGAAGGACAAGAAGCAAGACGAAGCCGACGAAAAGGCGAACAAGGGCTTATTTGATAAAATGAAAGATGTGCTTTCAGACAAAGTAAAAGGCGTGCGTGCTTCCAAACGTCTGAAGTCCTACCCAGTTTGCTTCGCGACAGAAGGCGAAGTATCCATTGAGATGGAAAAAGTGCTCAATCAAATGCCGAACAATGAAAATGTCAAGGCAGACAAGATTCTCGAGATTAACACCAACCATAACGTGTTCAAAGCACTTAAAGCTGCCTTTGATCTCAACGACCAAACAAAAGTTGATCTTTATACGAACCTGCTTTACAATCAAGCCCTTCTCATCGAAGGTCTCCCGGTATCAGATCCGGTTGCGTTCTCGAATAATATTTGTGAATTAATGGGCTGATTCATCTTAGAAAAAAGCTGCTTATCTCCAAAACAACAGGAGATAAGCAGCTTTTATTTTATATAAATTCAAGGCAAATCTGTTGATTTATTGATCATGCAGCCATACAGAGGAACTTCACTTCTTTAGCAGCGCCTGAATTTCGCTTTCAATTGCTTCCGGTTTTGTTCGTGAGCCGTAATAGTGCACGACCTTGCCACCGCGATCAACGAGGAATTTGTTGAAATTCCAAGTGATTTTTTTCTCACCTGATTCTTCCAACAATTCATGGAAGAGCGGGTTCATTTCTTTACCTTTCATTTTTGATTTTTGAAAGAGAGGAAAGGTGACACCATAATTCAGCTTGCAGAACTCGGCGGTTTTTTCGCCGTCGGCAAATTCTTGATTCAAAAAACTGTCACTTGGAAAGCCGAGCACCGTAAAGCCTTGATCCTTGTATCCTTTATACAGTTTTTCCAATCCTTCATATTGAGGTGTGAAGCCGCATTTGCTCGCGGTATTGACAATAAGAAGCACTTGGTTTCGATAATGAGACAAAGGGACCGTCTCGCTTCCCGTAAGCTTCGAAAATGAATAATCATAGATCGTCATCAGTTATCCTTCTTTCTGAGTTCGTTTGTGTTATCTATAGTCTAGTTCGAGCTCGTATAATCTGCAAAGAAAGTGCGTCTAGAAAAATAAAAATAGCCGGCATCACCACAGTGCCAGCTTCCGGTATGCTGATTATTTATTAATTAGCGAATCTATGGCCTTAATTAGAGAATCTCCTGATATTGATTGGAATGTTTATCCAAGGCGTTCGCAGCATTGGCGATATCTTTAAAAGATTGAACTGCCGACGCAACATTTTCACGGCTCTCATGAACATTTTTCTGTACTGTTTGTGTTCCAAGTGTCATCTCGTTAACACTTGAAATTATTGAGGAAGCCTGTTTCTCTACTTCTTTAATCGAATGCTTCACTTGGTCTGAAAGTCTTTGTAATTCCTTTGCTACAACAACAAATCCCCGTCCGGAATCACCAGCATGTGCACCTTCAATGGCAGCATTAATTGCCAAAATGTTGGTCTGATCTGAAATTTGTTTGATGACATCAACAATTCCTCGAATTTGTTTTGCCTGTGTTTGAAGGGACGTCAATTTTTCGGCATTTTCATTCGAATAGGTTTCAATTTTGTCAATTTCATTTAATAATTCGTTGTTTTTACTATTGCCTTCTGTAGATTGCGCATTTAATTCAGCTGCCATCTCACTAAGTTCTCGTGTGAAGGTTCTGATTTGTTTCTCTCGCTCTGTTATATCGGTTGCGACCTTCAGGACCCCAATGACATTTTCATCGTTCGCATCATAAATAGGCATATAGGTTGCTTCAAGCCATATAGATTCACCCTGCTTACTCTTACGCTCAATTTTATCCTGATAACTTTTGCCGTTCAATAGGTCTTTCCAAAAGGTCAGATACTCTGGACTATTTGCAAAGGAAGGAAAGCACAGTGATGAATGATCCATTCCAATCATTTCATCCTGTGTGTAATTAAGTGTATGCGCAAAATTTGAATTGACATAAATCACTTTATGTTGTGTATTAAAGCTGATTATTGCTAAATTTTTATCTACCGCTCTACTAAGTAGATTAAGATTTTCTTGTGTTTGCGTCATAATCGACTGCTCCCTTGGTTATCTGCTGTAGGAATTATAGCACTCTTTAACAGGGAACAGCACTTTTTGTCACACTATGTTTAGAAACCATATGATTTAACGATTTATGCTGGTAAGTTTGAGCAAAATAACTTGCAATATTAATGTATTTATGTCCAACTAATGAGACAATAAAGTTGTTAAAAGCTTATGGGAATACGAACGAAGATCAACATCTTTAACTGAGTAGTTATTGAGAGTTAGAATGAGGGGGAAAAAGTTGACAAGGGCAGAAGAATACAAACGCACAAGACAAAAAATTATTCAGACCGCAAATAAACTGTTTATGGATAAAGGTTATAATGCTGTGTCCACACGTGAAATTGCAAAACAGTGCAGCTTGACTCAACCTGCACTCTATCACCATTTCCCAGACAAGGAAAGCATCTACTTAGCGGCACTTCGGTATGTTACAGCGGATATTCGACAAGAATTTAAAAATCTAAAAAGAGATACGGATCGTCCGGAGATTGCATTAAAGAAAATGCTGATGGTATTAATACAAAAACATCCGACAAATATAATGATGATGATTCAGGATATTGTAAATGAAATGAATCAGGAGAATCAGCACATGCTTTATGAACTCTGGCAGCAAACTTACCTAAATCCATTTAAAGAATTATTTGCGAAATGGGAAAAACAAGGAATACTTAGGGAACAGATAAATAGTGACGCAGCAGCACGTTTTTGTTTGTCTTCAATAGTCCCGCTGACCTCCACTCATGTTGAAAACGAAGCAGAACCTTCACTATCAGACCGACTGAGCGCAATCATTGATTTTTTACTCCATGGACTGTTAAACTAGTAAAGTATTTTGTATTAGGCAAAATATTTTTTTATGCAGTTTCGCTTATCAACTGATAAGTGGATTGTGATGTGAGGATTAGATGTCCAAACAATCGAGGAGTGGTCATTGTGTTCTTAGCCTGGAATGAAATGAAAAGCGCCAAGCTTCGTTTCCTATTAATCATCGGTGTATTGACTCTAATGACTTATTTGGTTTTTCTTTTATCAGGTCTGGCAAACGGACTTGCTGAGATGAATCGGGAAGCGGTTGATCAGTGGAAGGCGGACGCTATTGTTTTAACCGATGAATCCGATATGAATCTTTCTCAATCCAGTATGACCCTTCATGATGCTCAACGTATCTCAGCGGAACATAAGGCTGAAATCGCACAAATTCTCGCCGTAGCAAGAAAAAGCGGAACAAAAATTAAAGAAAGTGTGGCCGTCACAGGTATCCACAAAGACCAATTTCTCATGCCAAAGGTGTCGGAAGGTCGTTCCTTTAGAGGTGATCATGAGGTCATTGCCGACGATTCGTTAAAAGCTGATGGATTAAAGCTTGGGGATCGTCTGACGATTTCATCTTCGGAACAAAAATTGGTCATTGTTGGATTTACTAAAAAAGCAAAATTCAACGCAGCCCCCGTACTTTATACAACCATTGCAACCGTACAAAAAATAAAATACGGTAAGGCGGATACGAGTGACATAGGCTTAATTAATGGAGTAGTCATACGCGATCCTCATTTCACTAAGATCAAAGTACCTTCTAGGCTTAAGCTGACAACAATTGAGCCGTTTATTGAGCATATGCCTGGATACACACCACAAAAAATCAGTTTAGACTTCATGATTTACTTCTTATTCGTTATTGTATCAGTAACCATCGGTATTTTTCTCTATGTGCTGACCATACAGAAAGTCAGTATTTTCGGAGTGATGAAGGCACAGGGGATTTCATCGCTCTTTCTGATCCGTTCTGTAATCGCACAAACATTTCTGCTGGCACTTTTTGGTGTTTGTGCCGGATTTATCTTAACAGCAGTCACAGGTGCTTTCTTACCGTCTGCTGTTCCGATTCAATTAGACATTCCGGCACTTATTGGCTACGGAGCAATTTTTATTTTCGTCGCTGCCCTTGGCAGTTTGTTCTCCGTTCAAACGATTGTGAAAATTGATCCTGTTCAAGCGATCGGAGGTTAAACCAATGAGCATCTTAAACATTCAAAACGCATCAAAGACTTATGGCAGTGGACATACACAAGTAATCGCTTTAAAAACCACTCAATTCTCGGCTGAAAAAGGTGAACTGATTGCTGTTATTGGTCCTTCGGGATCCGGGAAAAGTACCTTTTTGACCATTGCAGGCGGATTGCAAAACCCAACAAAAGGATCTGTCTTGATAAATGGGCAAGAGGTCACAAAGCTAGGTGAGAGAAAACGGTCAATGATTCGCCTTAAGGAGGTTGGCTTTATCCTGCAAGCTTCTAATCTGGTCCCTTATTTGAGTGTTGACAACCAGTTCCGTTTGCTTGATAAAGTAAAAAAAGGCAATCTGAATCAACAGGAAAAAGCACAACTCTTAAAGCAATTAGGCATTGAAAACTTAACAAAGAAATATCCTGCAGATCTCTCAGGCGGCGAAAAGCAAAGAGTGGCAATTGCCAAAGCACTGTACACTAATCCCAGTCTAATATTGGCAGATGAGCCGACGGCCTCTCTAGACTCGAATCGAGCATTCGAAGTAATCAAGATGCTGGCTCAAGAAACTAAAGAAAAAAACAAAGCGACCATTATGGTAACACATGATAACCGCTTAACAAAGTACTGTGACAAAGTGTATACGATCGTTGACGGCGGTCTCAGTCTGGTCTCGGACAACTTGCAAATCCGTCCTTAATACTGAATTTTTTAGACTTGGGAATTTTGAATTACAAAACAAATCATTTTTAAATAGTAATTTTAATTTAAAATCAACTCTTTCAAAAAGACGAAATAGAAGAAGCACAGGTAATCAATAGTACTTACGAAATTGACTTTTTTAATGACATTGGAGTGAGGGGAATCTGAATTCTAATCTTTATTATCTTTTATTAGTGCTCGCATGTATTCTGACTGTGGTCCTAATCGTTAACTTAATCATATTTATTGTTCGACTATTTGCATGGCGTAACATACAAAAAAGCAAACATCTATTGATCTCTACATTAATTATTATTGGCTTTCTTTCCATATACGGATATAATTGGGAATTTAATTTGAACATGATTCCTCATGGAGAGTTTCATGACCATTACGCATCACCAAATAAGCAATATACAGCGATCGTGTATTTCAATTCTAATGGACTTGCAGAAGATGAAGTTCTTGGTGTAATAAGAGATAACGTAACGAACAAAGAGCGGGCTATGTATTATGTCCTAAGACAGAACCCCCAGGTTAAATGGATCAATAATACAACAGTTGCCATAGGTAATCACGAATTCAATGTGAAGGATGAAAGCCAAAAATATGATTATCGACATGATAAGTAACCACTGTCTTCCTCTGCATGGCCAAAGTGTTCTTGTAAGAATGTGTTGACTAGTGAACAAATTGTATTAATGTTAACCTAAAGGTAGTAAGGAGGTTCTTATGAAAATTAATGGCATACCTGTACAAAAGACTTTAGTTGATCATATACCGGTGATCTATATCAAACCGGAGGAAACCCTCAGTAAAAGAAAATTAGCGATCTTTTTAAGCGGCTTAGGCGGCACTAAGGAAGACCTTGTACCTTATTTATCTGACATTGCGCGTAAAGGATTTATTGGATTAGCTTTTGACAACTATCAGCATGGCGAACGTGGAAAAGAAAGCGGAGCAGAAATAACGGAACGTGTATTTTCCAATATGCGTCGATTTGGTTGGCCAATTCTGGGACAGACGATTTTAGATACGGAGAAAGTGATCGATTGGGCGATCGCAAATCTGGATGTAGTGCCGCAAATCTATATGGGTGGAATCTCGATGGGCGGGGATATATCAGTTGCTGCGGCAGGAATAGATTCACGTATTGTTCGCGTGGCACCCATAGTTACCACACCGGACTGGCTGCGTCCGGGTATGCACAACTTATTCCATCCCAAGCAATTACTTGATCCTGGGAAGCCCGACAGTTACGCTCAATTCTTTTACGATCAATTGAATCCGATAACGCATTTGAGCCGATATATCAACTGTCCTCCGATGAAAATGATCCTTGGTGAGAAGGATAATCATATCCCACCGGAAAATGCGGAGCGATTTCGCAAGCAGTTATTTGAGTTATCTCCTCAGGCTGCAAAACGTATTGAACTAACCTACATACATGGATTATCATCTAATCATGTAGATACAATTAAAAGAAGCTCGGAATGGTGGCCGCTCCTTAATGAATGGTGGTTGGGCCTTGAATAGTGCTGAAAGCCCACTCCAAGCCTGGATTGGCGGGTTGAGTGAAATAAAGGTAAAGTAGCAATGGAAACAGAAAAGAGGACGATTAAAATGGACGGTACAAGACGTGCGGATATTCAAATTGGAGCAACGGTGATGGTAGTGCAAAAGCAGGATCAGAGGACGGGCAAGTTAACTGAAGGTATTGTAAAACGTATTTTGACGAATTCAGCCGTACATCATCGCGGCATTAAGGTCATGTTAGAAAGTGGCATTGTTGGCCGAGTGCAGGAGATAAAATAATCTTCGGGAAGACTTTCTACCGTGTTGATTAACTTTTATGAATGTAACTTCCATGAAAAGAAACAGTCCTGACCGATTAATGGATGAATTGAACTCCTAAAGTTGGACAATAAAAATCCAACTTTGGAGGTTCACATCAGGAATGACTGTTTCTTTTTTTTTGCGTACGACTTGAATTGAATTTCTGTCTGGGTACCAACACAATCAATAATAAAAGCACGGGGGCTGATTCTAGCGAATTCGTTCAGAATTAACAACAAGGTCAAGTGCTGCCAGAAATGCTGAAGCAACAATTTTTGTCCGAGGACCAATAAAAATGCCAGTCATTTGATCATCCAGAAAAGAAATTAAAATGAAGTTAATCGACAGAGCAATAAGAAAAAGAATGCCCCACTTGGCTTGCCCTAGATGAGTCTTATAAAAGTTCACCATGAAAATACAGCCTTTGAAAGGGACATTGCTGAACAGAGCTAAAGCACAATAAAAAATTGTAATTGCGAATAAAGTGCTAAAATTATCGTAGAAGATACCAAGTAAATTGAACATGCCGATAAAACCGAAAAAGATTGCACCAAGAGAAATCAGCAGTGCCCCAATGATAATCGATCCAATTAATATTCCGACAACTATTTTAATGCCGATAGGCAATCGTTTTTCATCATCTTTCATATCAAAAACTCACTTCCGGTAATCCTTTATTTCTTGAAAAAACTTAACATATTATAAAATTATAACACAGATAAATCCGGTGAAAAGTTTGTCTTGGTCGTTTAATGGTAAAAATCATAAATGTAAACTCCATCAAAGAATGTAGCCATATGAAGCAGTTTATTATTGCATGCATAACGCCAATGTTCACCATGTTCGATCTACATATCTACTCTCAATAGGTTTGAAGAGCTATGATCAAACAGCTCGGTGTAGTCATTGAGGAGTTGTGCGAAAATGCGGTCCCAGCTTTGTGACAAGGCATAGGATCTGGCGCTTTGGCTCATTTCATGACGTATGGTTGAATCCTTAAGCAAAGTGAAAAGTGCATCTGCAAATTCACGAGCACATTTTGGAGTACATAGTTTGCCGTTTAGATTATCAGTGATAATATTTTTCACTCCGCCGGCATTTGCGCCGATTACAGGTGTTCCACATGCCATTGATTCCAATACAACATTGCCGAAGGTTTCAGTTGATGAAGGAAATACCATCAAATCAGAAGCGGCATAAACCTCTGCTAATTGGTCTGGTGTTAAGTATCCGGTAAATTGAACATTTTTGGCGGCACTGGACTTCATGTCCTTCGCAAGCGGACCATCGCCCGCAATCAGCCACTGGATACTGGTTCCATACTTATCATTTACCATGCCTATAATTGATTGCAGCGTGTCAATATCTTTTTCTGGAGCTAATCGTCCTGCAAAACAGATCAAGTGTTTTGCAGTAATTGAATATTTTCTTCGAATGTCGTTTGGATGCTCAACTGGATGAAACAAGTCACAGTCTACACCTCTGCTCCAAATGCTTAGATGCTGAAACTGTCTTTTCTCCAACTGTTTAAGTGTTTCATGAGACGGTACAAAGGTTTTTTGCAGTGAATTGTGAAACCAGCGAAGGTAATTCCATAATATTGGGGAGAGAAATTCCATCTTATAATAGGTTAAGTAAGCGTCGAAGTCAGTGTGATAGGAACCCACAAGCGGAATGTTAAACTTGTTCGCGTAATATTTTCCGAGCAGCCCCATTGTAAAAGGCGTTGCTACATGAATGAGATCCGGCTGGAAATGCAGCAGTTTTTTCTTAATAAGATGATGATTTGGCACAGCAAGGCGGCATTCCGGATAAACCGCAAATGGAATACTTTTTAATTTTTGTACATGATTATTTGTATTTTCGTCATTTACATTTATCGGTGCGAATACCGTATAACTTATTCGCTTACGATCAAAATAGCTTGTTAGGCGATCCAGAGTTTTCGCAACGCCGTTAATCTGTGGAGTATAGGTATCTGTAAAAATAGCAATTTTCATCGATGAGCCTCCCCATTTTATCGGACGGTCAATGGCCAAGAGCATTTTCGTTTCGTGAAAAGAAATTCATGATCACTCTTTTAGTTTAATTAGAGATCGTTAAGTTTGTTCTGTATGTTGTAAATCTGGTACAAAATAAATGTAAAAAAAATACAATGATGCCGAGACAGCTTAGACATAATGAGCTATATTAAAAAGAAAAAATCATTCTATATGACTTAAACTGTTTTCAATATAATTAGAAAGAGGTGAGACCTTGCTCGTCTATGAAAATAAATCAAAAAAAATAAAGGCTTATGCATTGGATTGCGAACATTGGGATGATTTCACTGTGCTATTCGGCGAACGAGGAGCATGCGGGGGATGCTGGTGTATGAACTGGCGTTTGAAAAAAGCAGACTTTGAAGCACAAAAAGGGGAGAAAAATAAGCAGGCGATGTATCAACTCGTTGAAAATGACGAATCTGTTGGCATATTGCTTTACATAAACGATCAGCCAGCAGGATGGTGCGCCGCATCGCCCCGCAATCAATATGGTCGTTTAGAACGCTCACGGGTCTTCAAGCGAGTTGATGATCTGCCCGTATGGTCGATCACCTGCTTTTTTATTGCCAAACCGTTTCGAAGGCAAGGGCTATCAGCAGAATTGATCCAGGCTGCTGTTAATTTTTGCATACAAAATGGAGCTGCAGTGATTGAAGCCTACCCAGAGATTCCTTATAACTCAAATGAGCCAGCAGCTTTTTTATGGAAAGGGATTCCCTCTGTTTTTGAGAAGGCCGGTTTTAGAGAAACAGTGAGGCGTTCGAAATGGAAACGAATGATGCGGTATTATGTTCAAAAATAATAAAACAGTTCTCTGTGTTACAAGAACTGTTTCATCAAATCTATTGGGTTAATCAGGCAATCGGCAATCCGCCGGTAACGCCGTAAATTTGTCCGGTTATATAGCTGGATTCATCGGATGCGAGCAGGACATAAACTCCGGCAAGTTCTGCAGGCTGTCCGGCACGTTTATATAGAGAAGACTGTCCAAACTTTGGAATGTCGCTTTGAATTTGTCCCCCGCATACTTGAAGCGGTGTCCATATCGGCCCAGGCGCGACAGAATTGACGCGAATCCCTTTTGAAATCAATTGTTTTGCAAGTCCTTTAGTGAATGTGGCAATCGCACTTTTTGTCGGCGAGTAGCTCAGCAGTTCCGGACTTGGATTATATGCTTGAACAGAACTTGTGGTAATGATTGAAGATCCTTTTGGCAGATGTGGCAAGGCGGCTTTAACGATCCAATAAAGAGAAAAAACATTTGTTTCAAAGGATTTGCGCAAAACATCTGTTGGAATTTCGGTAATATTTTTATAAGCCTGCTGCATGCCAGCAACGAGGGTGAGCGTGTCTAGACCGCCAAGTTCTTGGAATGCTTTATCAACCATTTGCTTGCAGAATGCTTCGTTGGTTATATCACCGGGAATCAGCACTGCTTTTTTCCCCGCACCCTCAACCAACTTTTTGACATCCTCAGCGTCCGATTGCTCATAAGGCAAATAATTGATCGCGACATCTGCGCCTTCCCGTGCGTAGGCAATTGCAGCTGCTCGGGCAATTCCCGAATCTCCACCTGTAATGAGCGCTTTTCTTCCTTGTAACCTGCCGGCTCCCTTGTAGGTTTTCTCACCACAGTCCGGCACTGGATTCATTCGCGACTGCAGTCCGGGGGCAGGCTGTTCTTGCTTAGGATAAGTGCTCGACGTGTATTCTTTCGTAGGATCTTCAACGACTGTTTGAACCATAAATTCTCCCTCTTTTTCTTAGATTTTAATCATTTTTTCATTCATAGCATGCACTAAATCATCTGTTTTATTTTACGTTAAATAAATGAAACTTTATTTATAACTGCATTTTTGTGCCACTTAAAGTACTATAATTAATTTAATTCGGGAGGCATTTATATGCTTAAAAAAAGGGCACAAGGATTGAAGAAAATACTTGATTCATTGACAATCCTCTTTTTCTCTATTTTTTTATTCTATTTTGTAAGAATGCTCCATACGAGACCACCTATGCTTTATATACATATACGTACCAAAGCGGGGGCTTTTTTGCTGCTCTTTGCCACGTTGCTGTTTACAAAAGATTACATTATTAACCGATTCTCAAAAAGGCAAATAAGAAAATAAGTATAATTTTAAAACCGACATAAAGGTTAGGTAATAGTTTGAATAAAGATTAATAAAATGAAACAAGCCGAAAGATGCAGACTGGCGGGAGAAGGCGACTCCATTTAGGACCCTGCGTGTATTGCGTATTCACAGGCGTTTAGATTGGCTTACTCTATCCGTAAAACAAATCGAAAGTTGAATTAAATATTCAACTTGATAAAAGAGGATGAGGTACATGATAAGAGGCCCTTTAGAATTATTCCGTGTTCTTCTGCTCGTTGCTATTTTCGGTTCACTGGTTTCGTCCGGCATCGTCTTGATTTATCATTTGATGCATTTATCGGTTGGCGGTTGGGGCTATCTGCTCGTATTCTTGGCGACATTAATGTTTATCTTTGTCCTGTATCGAAATAGGCTTCAATTCAATGGATTTTTCCTTGGCAGGCAGCGTCGCAGTCTTCCAGAGTGGCAAACACGTACTTTGATTATTATTGCAATTTTTTTGATCGTTATTGCACCGATCGTTTGATAATTTAACAAAATACTTTATTTCTTTGATATTTTTCAGTTAAGAAACAATAACATTTTGTGCTTATGATTAATGAAATAAAGTAAGTCATTGTAATGTGATGTAAGAAGTTTACAGATCGCATGGAAAAATGTAAAATAATGAAATTGTTCTCTTGCTTAGATAAAGTAGATGATACTTGCAGCAAAAAAAACAGAAATAAATTTATGTAAACTTAATGCTGATTATCTGCTCAATCGTGCAAGTCGGATGTTCTACATAAAGATTATTTAATGTGAAGCAGAAACATGAGGAGGAACTGTTTTGAATTCATTTACATCCAAATTGCCGGGAATTGCACTCGCGGCAATTCTTGCTCTCCCAGCTTGGCTGGTCGGTCTTTATCTGCCCATTATCGGGAGTCCGGTACTGGGTATTTTGCTCGGAATCATTCTTTCATTTTGGAAAAAACCTGTCTTATTAAATGCAGGTGTTGCATTTACGGGCAAGAAAGTTCTACAATATTCGATCATTTTGATGGGCTTTGGTCTGAATCTCTTCAATATTATCAGAGCAGGCGGACAAACGCTGCTCTTAATGATTTTTACTTTAACAGCGGCTTTTTTAACGGCATATATCGCCGGAAAATTGTTGAAAACGGAGAGTAGAACAACAACATTGATCGGCGTCGGAACAGCGATATGTGGCGGTTCCGCGATCGCTGCAACTGCTCCGGTTATTCACGCAAAAGACGAAGAAGTTGCACACTCGATTTCGACGATCTTTTTATTCAATGTAATTGCTGCGTTTCTATTTCCATTTCTGGGTCATTTGTTTGGAATGAGTGATCATCAATTTGGTCTTTGGGCGGGTACGGCCATCAATGATACATCATCTGTCGTTGCCGCCGGATACACATTCAGTCATGAAGCAGGAAATCTCGCGGTCATTGTTAAGTTGACACGCACATTGATGATTATACCTGTAACATTGGCACTTGCTTTTATCTTTGCACGCAATGGAAAGGGGCAATCAGGTACCTATCGATTTTCAAAAATTTTCCCATGGTTTGTTATTTGGTTTGCTGTTGCTTCAGTAATCAGCACGTTTATACCATTTCCGCAGGCATTGTTTCATTTGCTTGTAAACGTGGGTAAATACATGATCGTTATGGCCATGGTATGTATCGGGTTAAATACAAATTTGGTGAAACTGCTTAAAAATGGAATTCGCCCTATTTTACTGGGTCTGATTTGCTGGTTTGTGCTTGCTGTGGTCTCGATTTTTGTCCAATATTGGCTTCTATAAGTAAAAGTCGTCGATAAGTATTTGATCGAAATTTTTTTATTAAGTAGGAATCTGCCCTATGAATGTGTAAGGTATGTATAAGTAGCTTATACTTACAAAGATTCGGAGGGACTTCCCATGCGTGCGGACGAAGACTCAATCGGTTATTTTACAAAGCTAGCCTCTGAGAAATTGGAGATTACGAAGAACAAACTCAGACATTTGACAATGGCTCTGGAGAAATATGGATATTTATTCACGAGAAATAAAAGTAATCAAAGAATCTATTTTCAAGAGGATCTAGGTACGATAAAACAATTGCTGGAACAGGTGAAAAATGGTCTTACCATTGATGATGCAGCTCAAACGATTTGCGGTAAAAAAGATTTGTCCCATCTTCCTGCTAATGTTGCGCATGATCTCGTTTCGGAACATGATGTAGTTACCTTAGCTTCTGACGAGATGCATGCAATGATCGAAGAAGTCGCAGCTTCTGCAGCAAAACAAGCTGCTGATCGAGTTATAGAAAATTTCGGTAGTGAGTTTGAGAGAAGGATAGAACTTCGAGATAAACAACTGATGATGCGATTGAGGGAAGCTACTGAAGCAAAGAGACATAAAAAGGGTTTGGTAGCGAAACTGCTCGGCTATTAATTGAAAAAGGCAGATGTGCAACATGCACATCTGCCTTTTTATACACGTCATTAAATGAGGAATTTCACCTATTTTTGATTTATTAAGGCCTATATTGAATTTTTTGGTACTCTGGATTTCGCTCAAATGAAGCCTTAGCATACGAACAAATTGGCAAAATCAATTTGTGTTCAGAAGCTGCCCGATCGACAACGGCTTGGATCAACTGTTTCGCAATGTGTTGTCCTCTGTATTTCGGGTTAACAAACGTATGGTTAATGCTTAGAACGGAAGGATAATCCTCAGTAAAAGTCACTTCACCAATTTCGTCATTGCTGTCAACCATGTAAAAGCGATTTTTTCCCTCTTTTAATTCCATAATCATTCCTCGATTCTATTTCTATTGTGATCACTTCACAAGTCATCCTAACTGCATGTAATCTAAATGATCCTCTTTTTCATTTAAACACAAATGTAAACGGTTTATCAAATGGAACGGATGCAGAATCTAACTCTTTATTTTTGACCATCCATTCATTAGAAAAATGTACACATGAACCGGATACTCTGTCCATGACCATAAGAGCTCTATTTCATACGCTATTCATGTAAGCTCAATAAACAATCAAGGAGGAGTTATTGATGGGTTGGAACAATTTTGTTTATGGTCAGCAATCCAGTTGCGGTTGTAGTAATGGAAGCAACAACTCTGGCAATCAGTATGACAGAGGGTGCAATGGTCAAGATTTGCTGGAAGGTGTCTCTAAAAATGACTTTATCAAGGTGTTTTTGAAGAGCTCTCGTCCAGTAGAAGGTTTCTTCGCAGGTGTTTCAAAAAATGTTCTGACGCTATTTGATTGTGGGAAACATAAGATTTCCACAATAGATATTTGTCTGGACGACGTTGTCGCAGTTAAATCATTTGGTCCACGTTTTGATTTTGATGACAACGATGATGACAATGACAGCTGCGGATGTGGAAATCGCCCAGTTTGATCAGAGTAATGTTTATAATGTTTCATGGCGAGCTTAAGATTTTCTTAAGTTCGTTTTTTTTTTGTTTGAATAACAATTGACGCTATTACATGATTACTATGTTAAAAACGCGTTATTAGATGAACCATTAAGCTATTTGCATGTTTCTTTTCTAAACGGTAAGATTAGATTAAATTTGTCGCCACAATTTGCATCATTGCAACGAATTTGATCAATGGAGTGAATCTAATGTCTAAAAAAAAGAAATTTGCATTTGCCGCCGCACTGACAGGAGCTGCCGCCGCTGCAGTTACTGCAGGTATGTACTTGCGGCAGGAAGCAGCGAAGCGTAAGCCATTTGAAATTGAAGAAATGACTTTAACAGGAATGCAAAAAGCGTTGAAACTGGGACAAGTTACTTCTAAGGATCTTGTCCAAATGTATCTTGACCGCATTGATCTGTTTGATAAGAAAGGGCCGATGCTTAATTCAGTATTAGAATTGAATTCGGACGCCCTGCACGAAGCTGAGGCATGCGATGTCAAAAGAACGGTAACTCCTGACGTCGGACCATTATTTGGAATCCCGGTCATCGTTAAGGACAATGTGAGTACTTCAGGGAAAATGCACACAACGGCAGGTTCTGTTGCGCTTAAAACAAATCATGCTTCAGAGGATGCCTTTGTTATTAAACAGTTGAAAAAAGCTGGTGCCATTATTCTCGGAAAGGCAAATTTGACTGAGTTTGCTAACTTCATTACTGAAGGCATGCCTAACGGCTACAGCTCTTTAGGTGGACAAGTCCGAAATCCTTATGGTGCTGCTTTTGATGTAGGAGGTTCGAGCAGCGGGACAGCCTCGGCAGTTGCCGCAAATTTGGCAGCAGTCGGTATAGGTACAGAGACATCAGGTTCAATTATTTGTCCTGCCGCCTATAATTCGGTGGTCGGAATTAAACCAACGATTGGTCTTGTCAGTCGCAGCGGAATTGTGCCGATCTCTCACAGTCAGGATACGGCCGGTCCCATAGCAAGGACCGTTCAAGATGCTGTACTTCTCCTAAATGTCATTACAGGCATCGATGAAGAAGATGAGGAAACAATCTGGAGTCAAGGTGATGTTGCGAAGGATTATTCGGTATTCTTGAAACGAGGCGAATTGAAGAATGCTCGATTAGGGATTGATCGACGTTATTTGGATTCAGTTAGCGACGAAAAGGCAGAAATTATAAATAATGCCCTTGACTTAATGCGTGAAAAAGGAGCAGTAATTGTTGATCCGGCGATTATTCCAGCAACAGACACACTAGAAGAACGCAAATCTTCAGTCATGATTCGAGAATTCGCCTATGACATGAATCAATATCTTGAGAAGCTTTCCGATGACGTACCCGTTCATAGCATCTCTGAACTCATTGCATATAATAATGAACATTCAGATGAGGCATTGAAGTATGGGCAAACAATACTTGAAAGAGCAGACGAACTCAGCGGTGATTTAGGAGAACGTCAGTATCTGTCTGATCGTGCGGAGGATTTGCGCCTTTCACGCAAGGAAGGCATTGATGCAGTGGTTAAAACACGGAAATTGGACGCACTGATTTTTGCTGATTATCAAGGATCGGATATTGCAGCAAAAGCCGGTTACCCATCCATCACGGTCCCAGCGGGCTATACAGCAAAAGGCGAACCGATAGGTATTACCTTTGTCGGTATGGCGTATAGTGAACCGAGATTAATTGAACTCGCTTTTTCATTTGAACAGGCAACGCAACATCGCGTGAAACCAACGTTATAATTGGCAGGCAAAACCTTTGAAATTTATGTCCGCACAGGTGCTCGATTTTTATTGGGCACCTTTTTTTTATTCGCGAATATACATAAGTGGGCTGGATGAGGAGGTTATGTTATGTCAAAGGGAGAAGGCATGCAAACGATGAATCAGGTGCGTTCAGCAGTTCAACGCGCTCATTTTATGAGTTCTTGCATTAAAGTGCTTTTGGACGAGGCGAAAACAAAACGAGAGCGCCAGGAACTGCTCACGCTTCAAAATGATGAAGTGAGAATCGAAGAAGGCTTTTGTACAATCTATGAATTATTGAGCGGTGAAAAGCCGCAGATTGAATGGGGTACCGGAGATCGGCAGCCAACTACTTATCTTGAAGGATTGCGTCATTGTATTGAACAAGAATTGAATAATGCCGAATTCTATAGAAAAGCAGGCGATACAATCTCAGATGCAGATCTGCGCACACGTTTTTACAGTGCTGCACTTGATGAACAACGACATGCAGCCTGGCTTCAATATTTTTACCTCCTCTATAAGTAGTCGCGGATCCAAAGAAAATAAATTAGTAGATGAAAAAAATATCGCCATGAGATTGAGCGGCGATGTTTTTTGATTCTCCGAATTTATCTTTTTGCTGAAGATGTTTGCAGAAGTACAGGTGATCTCCGAGCATGGAGTGTTGCTGATACTGTAAAAACAAGTAATCCGAGCCAAATGAATGAAAACGATAGAAACTGAATAAAATGAAACGGCTCTTTATACACTACGACACCAATAATTAACTGCATCGTTGGTGTAATGTATTGAAAGAATCCTACCATGGTTAATGATATTCGCTGAGCGCCTTCTGCAAAGAAAAGAAGCGGTACGGCTGTTACAATACCGGTTCCAATTAGAAGAGCAGTCGTCAGCCATGTTCCGGTGCCAAAGGCAGCCGATCCGGATTGTTGAAGATAAACAAGATAGATGAGTGCTGCCGGAACGATGAACAGGGTTTCGAACGTCAATTCCAATGATGGTGCAATATGAATCATTTTTTTTGCGAGTCCATAAAAACCGAATGATAAAGCCAGTGTTAAGGCAATCCAAGGAACTTGGCCAAAATTTGCTGTCTGAATCACCACACCTGCAGCAGCGAGTAAAAAAGCGACTAATTGCCATATAGTCAGTCTTTCTTTAAGGAAAATAATACCGAGAAGGATGCTGATCAATGGATTAATGTAATACCCCATGCTGGATTCAATGACATGGCCATTATTTACAGCCCATATATAGACAAGCCAATTAATCGTAATCAACACAGAAGCGACAAAAACAAAGAGCAATAGTTTAGGATTTACGGATAGCTTCCTAAGTTGTATCTTAAAACGTCCAAATGAATGTGTAGCAGCGAGCAATAAGAGCATGAAGATCAAAGACCAGAAAATGCGGTGTGCTAAAATTTCTAAAGCAGGTATTTGGTGGATGGGTATCCAATACAAAGGAAACAGCCCCCACATGAAATATGCCGATAACGTGTAAATGGCGCCTATCTTAGTTTCTCGATTATTCATAAAATTGTTGAGCAGAAAGCCGAAGCTATTGCTGAACCCTCACTTCCCTTCTAAAATAATTCAGATCATCATGCACACCTAACAAAGCATCTTTATATTTTATCGACTTTTTTCGTTGCTGACTAGAGGTCTGCTCAAATGAGAAATAGATAACCCTAACCTAATTACTTATGGATTGTCTATCTTATCTTTTATCGGCAGTTTCTCTGTGAATTTTGCCGGTCCAACATCATTTTGCGCGAATCCTTCGCCAAACACTTCGTGGACATCGTTAACTGTAACAAATGCATCCGGGTCGAACTCATGTATCAAGCTCTTAAGGCGGAAGACCTCATTCCGACTGACAACGCAGTAGAGCACGTTCATTTTTCTTCCGGTATAGCCGCCTTTTCCATCCATAAGGGTTACACTTCGGTCAAGCAATTTGATAATTTGGCTGGCCAGAAGATCGCTCTTCTTAGAAAAAATCATGATTGCTTTCGCTGAATAAGCCCCCTTTTGAATCATATCAATCATTTTTGCTCCAACGAAAACGCCGACTAAGGTGTACATCATTTGCCTGTAATCTAAATAGCAAAGTGAAAGTACGATTACTGCTGCATCGATGACGAGCATTGTCTTACTCATTGCCCATCCAAATTTTTTATGCGTAATACGTGCAACAATATCGGAACCTCCGGTTGTTCCTCCATACCTAAAAATAATACCGAGTCCTCCGCCGATAAAAGCACCAGCAAAGAGTGCGGCAAGAAATAAATCGTGACGCAACGAGAAGTCAAACGTTATCCAATGCTGAAATACCAAAAGAAAGAATGAGAGCGAGAATGTACCTATCAGCGTATAGATGAATTCGTTACGCCTGAAGAATCGCCAACCCGCGAAGAACAACGGAATATTTAATACAATATTGCTAATTGCCGGATCGATGGACATCAAATTATATAATATAAGGGTCAGACCAGTAACGCCGCCTTCAGCCAGCATATTTTTCATATTAAAGTTGACAAGCCCAAAAGCATAGATGGCTGCGCCAAGTAAAATAAATAATATATTCTTTGTTTTAAGATTCAGTTTCATCATGCACACAACCTTTCCGTATTACATCGCAATCTATATCATACGGTTTACTTGGTGATACTTCAATATGTCTCCGTGTACAAAACAGTGAACATCATATGCTCCCCATTTTCTCAACAGGAAAACAATGGTATAATCCAACTGAAATTCGTTTTAGATTTTGGCTTCTTGCCGAAATTCCGTTAAAATAGGAAAAGAGAAGCAGGGGTGAATACATTTGAGCGAACAAAAGACTTTGGAACACTTACAAAAAGAAGTTGATGCGTATATTGGGCAATTCAAAGAAGGCTATTTTTCTCCGCTTGCATTAACGGCACGTCTCACTGAGGAATTGGGTGAGCTGGCAAGAGAAGTCAATCATTATTATGGTGAGAAAAAGAAAAAACCGACCGAAGCAGAAAAGACGGTGGAAGAGGAACTTGGTGATCTTCTGTTTGTTGTGATCTGCATGGCGAACAGCTTACATATTGATTTAGGACAGGCTTTAACAACTGTACTCGATAAATTTCAAACCAGGGATAAAGACCGGTGGACGAGAAAAACGGACGAAGGGATGAATGAACAGTGACAGAAAATAAAGAAATTCGAGTGGCTGTTGCCGGACCGAGAGGCCGCATGGGTTCGGAAACGATTCGTATGATTGCTCAGGCTTCAGAACTTAAATTGGTGGCTGCTGTTGACCACGGCCATGATGGAGAGCAAGTTGCAGATGTAACAGGAATTGTCGGATTGGAGGGCCGTGTGTACACGGATATTGATGCATGTTTCTCTAATGAGAATATTGATGTACTGATCGACTTTACGAATCCGGAATCGGGCAAACATAATTTGCAAAAAGCAATCGACTATGGCGTTCGTCCGGTGATCGGCACTTCTGGATTTACAAATGATGAGGTAGAAAGCTATCGAAGACAGATGGATGAGAAAAAACTTGGCGGCATCATAGCACCTAATTTTGCCATTGGTGCAGTTCTGGTCATGAAATTTAGCCAAATGGCAGCAAAATATTTTCCTGATGCAGAAATTATTGAACTGCATCACGACAAGAAAAAAGATGCGCCTTCAGGTACCGCAATTAAAACAGCCGAATTAATGACAAAGACGCGTATGGCTAAGAAACAGGGTGCACCAGATGAGAAAGAAACGCTTCCCGGCGCACGCGGTGCGGACTATGAAGGCATGCGCATCCACAGTGTACGACTGCCCGGATTAATTGCGCATCAAGAAGTACTTTTCGGTGGAAAGGGAGAAATATTGACATTACGCCATGATTCTATGGATCGAGCATCGTTTATGACTGGTGTACATTACGCCGCAACAACGGTCATGGATCTCGAAACGCTTGTCTATGGACTCGAAAATATTCTCGACTAAACAGCCATGAAGGAGTGAGCAGAATCATGAACATTGCATTAATTGCACACGACAAAAAGAAGCCCGAAATGGTGGAATTTACAACAGCTTATTCGTTTTTGCTGGGACAGCATCAATTGTACGCTACGGGAACAACCGGATTAAAGATTATGGAAGCCACTGGATTAAAAGTACATCGCTTCCAGTCAGGCCCGCTAGGCGGAGACCAACAAATCGGTGCAATGATTGCCGCTAATAAGATGGACATGGTCATTTTTCTGCGTGATCCCCTGACTGCCCAGCCGCATGAACCTGATGTGAATGCACTTTTGAGGCTGAGTGATGTTTATCGAATTCCTTTAGCAACTAATCTTGCTTCAGCTGAGCTGCTTATGCATGCGCTTAAGCGTGGAGAAATGCATTGGCGTGAATTAATCCATCAGCAACAGGATGACAAATAATTCTCGTTTGCTGATTCTACTAATTAAATGGGGTGTCCCCTTTGACTTTTCCTTTTAGAGATGCAGCTTTTATTCTTGATCGCTTACAAGATCATGGATTTGAAGCTTATGTTGTCGGCGGCGCTGTGCGTGATTACCTGCTCAACCGTCCTATTCATGATGTTGATGTAGCAACGTCGGCGCATCCCGCTGACGTTGTCTCTCTATTTAATCGAACGATTCCGATTGGGATCGACCACGGGACGGTCGCAGTTTTACACAATGGTCGCAGTTACGAGGTGACAACTTTTCGCTCGGAGTCCGGTTATGATGATTATCGTCACCCGAATCAAGTTGATTTTGTTCTTTCTCTTGAAAAGGATCTTATGCGGCGTGATTTTACGATTAATGCTTTGGCAATGGATCGAAATGGTGAAGTCATTGATCTTTTCGAAGGAAAGAAAGATATCGAATTGAAACGGATTCGAACTGTTGGACGTGCGGAGGAACGGATTACTGAGGATCCGCTCCGTATGATGCGCGGCATACGATTTGCTTCTGAACTCAGTTTTACGCTTGGCCAAACAGAACGTCAAGCTTTTCGTGAAAAAGCAGATCTCTTGAAGAAGATCTCAATTGAACGGATCAATCAAGAAATGGCGCGATTGCTTGCGGGCAAAGGCGTCATACAGGCACTTGGGCTCCTTTTCGAAACAGATTGTATTTACGTGCTGCCCATGCTTCATCATGCTGACGAAGAAAAAGCTACACGTGTCCATTATTTGGCGCTTCAAACAAATGAGGAACGTTGGGCAGCATTTTTGATCAGCCAAGGTATTGAGGATGTTCCGGCATTTTCTAAATATTGGAAGTGGTCAAATGATGAAAGACGTCATGTTTTTCAATTGATCAAATGGACAAAACATCGGATGCATAAGGAATGGAATGAAGAATCCATTTATTTTGCAGGTATCCGTGATGCAAGGGCAGTCAATCGTATAATGGTCGCATTGGGTGAGGTTGATGAGGAAGAACTCGACAATCAACAGTGTAAGGCAGAAACACTGTGGCAGAATTGTCCCATTCATTCACGTGCAGGCCTTGCAGCAACGGGCAATCATTTCATAGACTGGTCAGGAGCGAAACCAGGACCATGGCTTGCCAAAACAATCCAAGATCTGGAGCGAGATGTCGTAAACGGCCGCATTAATAACGAGTTGGAGGCGATTCGATCTTGGTTCGACAACCGACAAATCACTCAAAAAAAGCAATCTTGACTCTATTATATGAACACCAGGAGGAGTTTTTATCCGGTCAAAAGATATCAGAATTGATCGGTTGTTCCCGAACTGCGGTATGGAAGCATATTCAATCACTTCTCGAAGAGGGCTTTCTCATTGAATCCGTACAAAAAAAGGGATACAAGCTCATGCAATCTCCGGATGGACTGAATGAGGCTGAGGTCGCCGCGGGTCTTAAAACGAATCGGCTCGGCCGAACGATCTGTTTTTATGAATCCATAGGATCGACACAGAAGGAAGCACTGCGGCTTGCCGACGAAGGCGCTGAAGATGGAACGGTCGTTTTGACTAATGAACAAACGAACGGGCGCGGACGACTTGGCCATACTTGGCAATCTCAGCGTAATACAAACATTGCAATGAGCATGATTCTGAGACCTGGGCTTCCCATTGAAGAAACACCTCAGTTAACATTGCTCACCGCTGTTGCTGCAGCCGATGTGATTGAAAAGGTGACTGGGCTCGCTTGCGGTATTAAATGGCCGAACGATATTCTTTATGATGGAAAAAAGCTTGTGGGCATTTTAACGGAGCTGCAGGCAGAAGCAACCTATGTAAAAGCGGTCGTCATTGGGATTGGCATCAATGTAAACGGCGATCCGTCAAGCCTTCCGGAACCATTGCAGCATGTTGCCGGATCACTCCAATCAATTACGGGAAAAAGGTATGAACTTGCTCCACTCATTCAAAATTTTTTTGAGTCCTTTGAAACGCTGTATACTACTTACCTTCAGAATGGGTTTCAAAGTATTCGCCCGCTCTGGGAGCAGCGTGCTTTGAATTTGGGAAAATTAATTAAAGTGCGTCAACCTGGAGGACGCATATTAGAGGGAATAGCGAGCGGAATAAATAATGAGGGTGTACTGCTTCTGCGGAAAAAGGATGGAACCTTAGCAAAAGTATACTCTGCGGACATTGAATGGGAATGAGTAAAACAGAACCGATCGGCGAAAGTCGATCAGTTTTTTGCTATAATGATAGAGCCGGACGGTTGGATCTTATTCTGGCTGCATTTCTTAGAAAGCAGCACGTAGATCATGGCTGTTCGAGTATCGATTAATTACGTCTGCCATGATCCAATTAAGGACATGGACGGAGGTGCGGGTTTACCTTTTTCAATTCCGTACCCAAGCCTCCTCAAGGACAAGAGGAGGAAACGAAAATGAATGTAGCACATTCAATGCTGCAGCTCGCCGATTCTGCGGCATTAAGAGAATTTGTGAGGAATCAGAAGAAGCTGGGAAAAACGATCGGATTTGTCCCGACGATGGGGTATCTGCATGAAGGACATGCTTCACTTTTTAAAAAAGCGGCAGAGACATCGGATGTTGTGATTGCAAGCTCGTTTGTCAACCCCACACAATTCGGCGAGAACGATGACTACGATAACTATCCAAAGGACAATAAAAGAGACGTGCGGCTTGCTGAATCCTGCGGGGTGAATGTGCTTTTTCTCCCAGAAGTGGAGACCATTTATCCCAATGAACAGCAAGTTACGGTTAAAGTCAATGACAAAACGGATGTTCTATGTGGCAAAAGCAGACCCGGTCATTTTGATGGAGTTGCCACCGTGCTTACGAAGCTATTTACAATCGTTGAGCCGAATTATGTTTATTTCGGCATGAAGGATGCACAACAAGTAGCCATTGTCCACAGTCTCATCAAATCCTTTCATTTTCCAATAAAATTAATAGCCTGCCCGATCATTCGCGAAACGGATGGACTCGCAAAAAGTTCGCGTAATGTGCGGCTGCTCCCTAATGAGCGCAGAGAAGCACCTGAATTATATAAGGGACTTCAGGTTGGGTCAGAAAAAATTCGTAACGGCGAAAGAAATTTCGACCAAATCATTGCTTCTGTCCGCAGATACTATGAATTACATGTGCAATTAGGAGTAATCGATTATATTGAGGTTCTGAATTATCCTGAGTTGACACGTGTTAAGGATAAAATGTATGGCAGAATCATTATTGCTATCGCTGTGCGCTACTCGAATGCTCGATTAATTGATAACGTAACCATCGACTGCGGTCATGATGAAAGCGAGGCGTAAAGTGATGATGCGTCCTTTTTTACGCTGCAAATTACATCGTGCCACAGTCACAGATGCAAATCTAAATTATGTAGGCAGCATTACCATTGATGAGACACTTCTTCAGTCAGTTGACTTGCTTCCTTATGAAAAAGTTCAGGTTGTGAATAATAATAACGGTGCCCGTCTTGAAACCTACGTCATTCCCGGTCCGAGAAATTCAGGCATCATTTGCTTGAACGGAGCAGCGGCGCGGCATGCACAAAAAGGCGATGTTTTGATTATTATGGCTTATGCATATATGAATGACGCTGAAATGAAAAGGCTCAAGCCGATCGTTGCTGTGCTTGATAAAAAAAATCGAATTGAAAGAATATTAAATGAAGAAAATCGATGGAAGTTTTATAAAATAAAGCATTAAGCAAGATAAATTTGCTTGCATTTCATTGGAAGAATAGATACGATTAATTTGCTGTGAAAACAGTTGAAAAGTCCTTTAAAACTGTTTTTTCAAAAAGATATGCATGTAGCTAAATGAGGAGTATATTTCTCCCTTTAATTTGATAAGAGAGAACAGTATATTCCTGGCGTTATACTAAAGCGGAGACTACACATATGCAGGCTCCGCCTGATACATAAACTGATTCAGGTGATGTTTTGAGAACGGTAAAAACTGTATTGATAACTGTATTAATTGCGATTCTGATCATCGTCGGCATTGGTGCCTGGAAACTTTATTCAAGCAATACCGTCTATCAAAATCAAGCGGCTGCAACCGCATTAAAAAAAGCAAAGCAGTCGTACATTTTTGACCATGTTAAATCGGTAACGTCATTTAACGGTACCGATGCCTATCAAGTCATTCAGGCAAAAAGAAATGGAAATAAGATGTATATTTGGGTACCCGATCATCCGAAAAAAGCTCCGTTCATCGAGCGAGCGGCCAGCTCGGGGATAACTGAAAAACAAGCGATGCAGAAATTGGCCGATCAGCGACTCGATGTAAAGAAAATCATTTCAGTACGTCTCGGTGCGATTAAAGGCAATCCTGTTTGGGAAATTACCTTCCTAAATTCAAAGAATAGCTATAATTATGTATCTTTTTATTTTGATAACGGCAAAGAAGCGCAACGAATTTTGAGTCTGTAAAAGGGCATTCATAAATTTGTGAGCAGTCAAGGGAGGAACAACGAAGATGCAGCTTGCAAAGCGAGTAGAAACGATTACCCCATCAAGCACCTTAGCCATCACAGCAAAGGCAGGGGAACTTAAGGCTCAAGGGTATGATGTGATTGGCCTGGGGGCAGGACAACCTGATTTTAATACTCCGGAATTTATTATTGATGCGGCAATGGAGGCAGCAAAGGCTGGACATACAAAATATACGCCGACGGGCGGCCTACCTGCGCTAAAAGAAGCAATTATCGGCAAGTTAAAACGTGATCAAGACTTTGATTACAACCCATCACAAATTATCGTCGGAAATGGTGCGAAGCATGTCCTTTACTTGCTATTCCAAGCATTGCTCAATCCAGGAGATGAAGTGATTATTCCTGCTCCTTATTGGGTAAGTTATCCGGAACAAGTAAAACTTGCCGGAGGGGTTCCGGTAGCCATTGCGACTACAGAAGAAAAACATTTTAAAATTACAGCGGAAGATTTGGATAAAGCAGCAACAGCAAAAACCAAAGCTTTGATTTTAAATACGCCTAGTAATCCAACAGGTATGATCTACTCGAAAGAAGAACTAAAACCAATTGCAGACTATTGTCTGGAGCATGACATTTTAATTGTTTCGGATGAAATCTATGAAAAGCTTGTTTATAACGGCAATACATTTTATTCAATCGCGCAGTTGTCTGACGCGGTAAAAAGTAACACTGTTATCATCAATGGTGTTTCTAAATCTCATTCCATGACCGGTTGGCGAATCGGCTATGCTGCAGCAGATGCAAAATTAATTAAAGCCATGACAAATGTTGCTAGCCACAGTACGTCTAATCCGACTTCAATATCACAATATGCTGCGATCGCTGCGTATAATGGACCGCAGGAAAGCATTGAGACCATGCGCCAAGCATTTGAAAAACGCTTGAACATTGTGTATCCGCGGCTTGCGGCACTTCCCGGGGTATCCTGCGTCAAGCCTCAGGGGGCATTCTACTTGTTTGCAAATATTCGTAAAACAAGTGATGCGTGCGGATTCGCAAGTGTTAGTGATTGGTCTGCGGCGCTTTTGGATGAACAAAAGGTGGCCGTTGTACCCGGTGCGGGTTTCGGAATGCCGGACTACATCCGCCTTTCCTACGCGACTTCATTAGAGAATCTTGAAAATGCGCTTAAACGCATTGAACTATTTATAAAAAAACATACAAAGTAATCGTGCAGAGTTGAACGGGGGTCACGAGAGAAAATGAAAGCAACAATTTCTGAAGTGAAAAATTATATTGGTAAAGAAGTGACGATTGGATCCTGGCTTGCTAATAAGCGTTCCAGTGGCAAAATCCAATTTCTGGAACTTCGTGACGGAACTGGATTTATTCAAGGCGTTGTCTTAAAGAATGAGGTTAGTGACGAAGACTGGGAACAAGCAAAAGAACTGACTCAAGAAAGTTCGCTTTATGTCACTGGTACAGTACGTGAAGACAAACGTGCACCAAGCGGTTTTGAGCTCACAGTCACTTCCCTAGAGGCCATCCAAATTGCTCAAGAGTATCCAATCACGCCAAAGGAACATGGCGTAGAGTTTTTAATGGACCATCGTCATCTATGGCTGCGTTCAAGTCGGCAGCATGCAATTTTACGCATTCGCGATGAAGTTATTAAAGCGACATATGATTTTTTCCATGATCATGGGTTTATTAAAGTGGATCCGCCGATTTTAACGGGTAGCTCTGCTGAAGGAACTACGGATTTATTCCATACTAAATACTTTGATCGTGATGCTTATCTCTCACAAAGCGGTCAGTTATATATGGAAGCAGCTGCAATGGCTTTCGGTAAAGTATTTTCATTCGGTCCTGCATTTCGAGCAGAGAAATCGAAGACAAGACGGCATCTCATTGAATTTTGGATGATTGAACCGGAAATGGCGTTCTGTGACCACGAAGAAAACTTGAAAGTTCAAGAAAACTATGTCGCTTATCTTGTTCAAGAAGTATTAAAAAATTGCCAGTCGGAATTAAAGGCAATTGGCCGTGATACGACCAAGCTTGAAAAAATTAAAGCTCCATTTCCACGGATTTCCTATGATGATGCCATTGATTTTCTAAAAAAAGAGGGTTTCGAAGATATTGAATGGGGCGACGATTTCGGATCACCTCATGAAACAGCCATTGCCGAACACTTTGATGTGCCCGTATTCGTTACTGAATATCCAACCAAAGTTAAAGCCTTTTATATGAAGCCAGATCCGAACCGCGATGACGTGGTTCTCTGTGCGGATCTGCTTGCACCGGAAGGATATGGAGAGATTATCGGGGGAAGCCAGCGTATCGATGATCTGGAGTTAATGAAAAAGCGCTATGAAGATTTCCATCTGACAGATCCATCATACAAATGGTATCTGGAACTGCGTCAATATGGTTCTGTGCCGCATTCTGGTTTTGGTTTAGGTCTTGAACGAGCAATCGCATGGATTTGCGGACTGGATCATATTCGTGAAACGATTCCGTTCCCAAGGTTACTAAACCGGATTTATCCTTGATTCAATGGTGAATAAATTATTTATTTGTTAAGAGGCTTGGAGATCCATTTCCTGGCCTTTTTTGCTGTCTTTGGCATTGAATGCAAACATTTCATTGATCAATGACGTGATTCATCAATCAATACTGATCCATGCTATAATGAACCATGAGGTGTCGCTAATGGATATGGAATTCATGCTGAAACTAGTCGAAACCGGGAGTGTTAATGTACCATCCTTGCTGATTGAACATTATCATGACATAGGTTTAAACGAACAAGAATGTATGATGCTGATTCAAGTGCATTCTTTTATTTCTAAAGGTGATGATTTCCCTACCTTTGATGATTTGTCGAGGCGTATGACGTTAAATGAAACAGCCTGTGCTGATTTGCTCAGAAGTCTCATCCAAGGGGGCTTCTTATCTATTGTACAAAAAAATGATCAGCAGCTGTATGCAGAGGCCTATTCGCTTCACCCACTATGGGAGAAGCTGCTGCGGTCTGCCTATGGAAAGACAATTGATTCTCCGACAAAAAACGGCGAAGATACATTGTATACTTTGTTTGAATCAGAATTCGGACGACCTTTATCGCCGATTGAGTGTGAGACACTTGCGATGTGGATGGATCAAGATCGCCATTCACCTGCGTTGATTAAAGGAGCGCTGCGGGAAGCCGTTGTTTCGGGAAAGCTGAATTTCCGATATATCGATCGAATTTTATTTGATTGGAAAAAGAACGGAATTAAAACACTTGATCAAGCAAAAGCACACGGCGACAAGATACGTAGTCATCAGCAGCATTCGACGAATACTGCACGCAATATTAATGATGTGCCGAAAATGCCAACCTATAATTGGCTGGAAAAACGCGAGTAAGGAGGGACCTGTGCTGAATCAGACTCAATTTGACTTCATCATGAAGACGATTGCGGACATGTTCCCCAACGCGCATTGTGAATTGAATCACAGCAATTCTTTTGAACTTGCCATTGCGGTCATGCTGTCCGCACAGTGCACTGATGCACTGGTCAATCGTGTAACCCCATCACTGTTTCAAAAATACCATGAGCCTGAAGATTATCTCGCTGTTTCAGTTGAAGAACTTCAACACGATATTCGTTCAATTGGTCTCTACCGAAATAAAGCAAAGCATCTCCGACAAATGTGCCAAATGCTCATTGAAGATTACGGTGGTGTTTTGCCGAGGACTCGTGATGAACTCATAAAACTGCCCGGTATCGGGAGAAAGACCGCGAATGTGATTGTGTCAGTCGCTTTTGGAGAGCCAGCACTCGCCGTCGATACGCATGTTGAAAGAGTGACGAAACGGCTTGGTATTTGTCGCTGGAAAGACAGTGTTCTTGAAGTGGAAAAAACGTTAATGCGCCGCTTGCCTCGAGAAAAATGGTCGGAAACGCATCATCGGCTTATTTTTTTTGGCAGATACCACTGCAAAGCACAGCATCCTAATTGTCCTGAATGTCCATTATTAGATGTATGCCGTGAAGGAAGGAAAAGGATGAAAAGAGGAGAGGGAGACTTTGGAAAAATCACTACAGAAACTTGAAATCCCGGAGCCTTTTCGTGTATCACCTTTTTATAAGAATCAGCAGCTGATTGAGTCCGCTTTTATAGAAGAAGAGGTTACGTTTCAAATACCGTTCCTGTATGATCTTTGTTATTATGCAAATCCGCAAATTCTTCCAGTTTGGCCATGGAATAAAGAAGAAAATTACTTTCATGAGTATTGGATGAAGCAAAGAGAATCTATTCGAGAGCTGTTTCATATTCGAGAGCAGAAAAAGGCAAAAGATCCCATGCTGCTATCTATCTCTGCCTTTATTGACCAATTGTTCTGGTCAACTGGACATTCAGTTAATACATTGAACAGTCAGCAGTTGTTTCTGGGCATTCAGTTGCTGCCTTTCGCGCCATTAAACATTGAGGAGAGACTTAGCTATCTGCTTAGTCAACCGGATCGATATCTTTCGTTTGTCCAACTCGATGAATTGGAACAGGAATTTACAAAGAAGCGTTCTTCTTATTTAAGACGGCATGAATCAAATCAATCGTGATTAAGATTAAAATTTTGATAAGTCAATTAAAAAAAGTTAAAAAAAGGACCCATCGATTTTTTCGATGGATCCTTTTTTTACGGTGTTGTGCTTGGTGCTGTGCTTACTGCAGAACTTTCCGGAGCTGATGAAGCAGGCTGTTCAGAAGACGATTCCGGTGGTGCTGATGATTCAGGCATCGATGATGAACTGCTTTCACTGCTGCTTTCAGGCGGTACACTTGAACTGCTGCTCTCAGGAAGTACGGATGAACTGCTTTCACTACTGCTTGATGAATCAGGGCTGCTGGCATCTTCTGGTTTACTTTCCGCTTTATTATAGTGATTCGTAATTGTCGAATTCTTAACAGCCAGTTCTCCATTACTAAGATCGGTAACCGAATTCGGTCTAGTGAAGTCCGGAGCACCAACCATGTATTGAGTCATAATCGCCTTAAAGATACTCTTGGCATAGCCCTGTTCATTCGGTCCTAAATATGATCCGTAGTTTTTGTCGCCTATTTTGGTTTTGTCCGCGTTATAACCTGTCCATACGGCCGTAGTCAATCGTGTATTATAGCCGACAAACCAGGAATCCAAAGCACCTCTTGATCGTCCATTACCATTGATTTTAAACTGATCAGCATAGTCGCTCGGAATATTTGTTGTCCCTGTTTTCCCAGCAAGGTTTGCTCCGGGAATATTGGCACTGATACCGGTGCCTTTTGTCATCGTATCTTTGAGCATGTCGGAAATCATATATGCTGTGTAATCATGCATCGCAACATGGCGCTTATGATCAAGTTGAATGACTTCACCGTCAGGTTTGACAATTTTTCGAACCGCATAAGGCTGATTGTAAATACCGTTATTTCCATATGCTGCATAAGCAGCAGACATTTGTAACGGATTAGAAGTGAAAGATCCGCCGCCAATTGAGTAGCTTTCACCCAAATCTTTAAGTACACTATTGGTAAATCCAAGCTTTTCAGCAAATGTACGGATACTTTTTGTACCTCCAAGAGCTTGATCCACTTCCTGAAAGGTTTGCAGAGCCGGAATATTTCGAGACAGATACAGCGCTTTGCGAATGGTCATTTTCCCAAGTGTTTTTCCGTCCCAATCGTTAATTTCCTTGCCCCAACTATATTTAATATCCTTTGAGTCATTGACCTCATAGTCAGTCGGCCACTTTAAATACTCAATAGCAGGGCCGTAATCCATGATCGGTTTCGCTGTTGATCCAATATTTCTTTTTCCTTTATAGGACCAGTTTGTATATAAATATTTATAATTTCTTCCGCCGCCAAGTGCGCGAATTGCGCCAGTTTGCGTATCAATTACTGAAACACTGGCATTGAAATTGTTCTGTACATTTGGATAGTTTTGTTTGTTATTCAGTACATCTTGTGTCTGAGTTTGAATTTCAGGATCCAGCGTTGTGTAGATTTTCAGGCCGCCGGAGTTGAATTCTTGCTCAGTGATCACTTTCTTAACATCAACGAGTTCATGACGCACATAATCAAGAAATGCACCGTATTTTCTGTTGCTCACTGGAACAGTGCGGTGGCCTTTGGTCATTTGCTTCATGCTCACAGCCTTAGCTTTCGCTGCTTCATCTGCTGTAATTGCTTTATTTTGAACCATCAAATCTAAAACTAAATCGCGTCGTTCTTTAGCTTGTTCCGGATGTTTAATCGGATCGTAATAACCGGGATTTCGGGTCATTGCAGCCAGCATTGCAGCCTGTTCCAGTGTCACATTTTTAATGTTCTTGCCAAAATAGCGTTCGGAGGCTGCGGCAACGCCATAAGTAGGGCCGCTTCCTAAATAAATCTGATTTAAATCAGTAGCTTTGCATTAAATTAATATCTATTTGTCAAGTTATTTTTAGATAAAAGCCAAATGTAATATATTGTAATATATGTAAATATTATCT
>Ga0334901_1000391_pt1 | contig 61947 bp, 43 predicted proteins | sample GraSluR3_MG_3_FD_207216 | JGI IMG/M metagenome (GOLD analysis project Ga0334901, IMG submission 207216) | Sludge microbial communities from methane-producing bioreactor in Wageningen University, Netherlands - Granular Sludge_15_08-R3 | ecosystem: Engineered > Bioreactor > Anaerobic >...
CCAAAAGCTATACCCAGAAAAACCATAAGCATAAGGTATAAAGTATTAAACAGTGCTGGGCATAGTAGGTAAAATAATGTTTACCTATGATTACAAATAAAGGTTTTGACTGATCTATTAAACAATAAAAATCAATTAAAAACAATTCCCCCTTCCACTTAGTTATATTAATCCAATAAATGAGTATTAAAATTCAATTTGGTATATAAAATGAAAACCGTGAAACTTGAAGATGGTAACATAAAGGAACTCTTACAACGGTCACAAATAGACTCCAATTCAGTTATAGACATTGTAACTGACATCATTAACGATGTTAAAAATAATGGGGATGAAAAAATCCGCCTATACACTGAAAAGTTTGATGGAGTTTATTTGAAAGATTTTCTCATCTCACCAGAAGACTTAGAAAAGAGTGTCAGGAGAATTGATAAGGGTTTAATCCGCAGTCTTGAAAAGGCCTCATACAATATTCGTAAATTCCACCAGGCCCAACTACCCCAGGACTGGTCCCTCGAAGTGGATAAAGGTATAACTGCCGGTCAAATAGTCCGTCCTTTGGAAAGGGTGGGTTGTTACATACCGGGGGGAAGGGCAGTTTATCCCTCCAGCATTCTTATGACGGTTATTCCGGCTAAAGTAGCTGGAGTAGAGGAGATCATCTGTTGCACACCTCCGGGTCCAGATGGGAATGTGGAGGATATTGTACTGGCCGCCGCCTATCTTGCAGGTGCTCATAAAGTTTACAGAGTAGGGGGAGCACAAGCCATAGCAGCAATGGCCTACGGAACAGAAACCATAACTGCTGTGGATAAAATAGTTGGACCGGGCAATATCTTCGTTACTGCAGCTAAAAAGATGGTTTATGGTCAGGTTGATATTGATTTCCCGGCAGGCCCCTCCGAAGTACTGATTATCGCCGATGAAACCGGTAATCCTGATTACATATCTCTGGATCTCATGGCACAGGCCGAACACGATCCCCAGGCAGCATCAGTACTGGTGACCACATCCTCAGAACTGGCCATTGCAGTTAACCAAAAAATCACTGAAGATTTACCGAATATGAAGCGAAAAGAGATCATTACTGATTCATTTGAGGAAAACGGAGCAATAATCGTGGTGGATACGGTGGATGAGGCAGTTAAGTTTTCCAATGAATACGCTCCGGAACACTTGATCATCATGACCCATGACCCTGAGGAACTGGTTAAGGGTATTAAAAATGCAGGTAGTATTTTCCTGGGAGAATTAACCCCTGTGGCTGCTGGTGATTATGGTTCCGGTACCAACCATGTGTTACCCACCTCATTCTGTGCCCGGATGTACTCTGGGCTTTCCACAGAGTCCTTCCTTAAAAAACCAACTGTACAGAGACTTTCCCGGGACGGTCTTAATAGTTTGAAAGATGTGGTTATTCCTTTAGCAGAATATGAAGGTTTATATGCCCACGCCGAATCATTCAAGAGACGTCTTGACCAAGATTAAATGTATTCATGATTTAATGTACATTTTTCATTTAACTACTGGTCTTAAAACCCAGCCAAGGTTAAATGAAATATATAGGATTTCAAGGATAGTAGTTAAGGAAGAGTAAATCTAATAATAGTAAGGATGTAAATAAATTATAAGATTATCATTTTCAATAGGTGCAATGGATTAGTTGAGATTTTTTATGTACAGTTCATTTACCTACAATTAAATAATGGTATTCTACAATTTTAAATATCTAAAATCTGAATTAAATAAAAACTTTTTAAAAGATTTTATGACTAATATCTGACTGATATTAAAATTAATTAGATTTCAAAAGAAGGAGTTATCACTTATAAAAAGATTAACCCCTTTAAATTATAATAATCGAGGTGAATTAGATTGACAGATTCATTAGGAAGCTGGAAAAGAACACATTACTCACAGGAACTTGACGAAGATATGGACACCGAATCAGTGACCCTCATGGGCTGGGTTCATGAGATCCGTGACCTTGGTGGTATCATATTTGTACTTCTGCGTGACCGGAACGGTATCACCCAGATCACCGCTCCCAGTAAAAAAATAACCCCTGAATTACTGGAAGAGATCAGGAAATTCAAAAAGGAATCAGTGATTGCAGTTAAAGGAACAGTGCAGGGATCACCAAAAGCACCTGGTGGTGTGGAAATCATACCCGTAGAAGTGAAGGTCTTAAACGAGTCCAAACAGCCTTTACCAATGGATCCAACTGAGAAAGTGCGGGCAGAAATTGACACCAGACTGGATTCCCGTTACCTGGACCTGAGAAAACACAGCATCAGCGCTATATTCAAAATAAAAAGTGTAATGTTACACTCAGTACGGGTTTACCTTGAAGAAAACGGTTTCATGGAAGTTAACACCCCTAAACTGGTGGGATCCGCCACCGAAGGTGGTACTGAACTCTTCCCCATAACCTACTTTGAGAGGGAAGCATTCCTGGGTCAAAGCCCCCAGCTCTACAAGCAGATGATGATGGGCACTGGACTGGACAAAGTTTACGAGATTGCACCCATCTTCCGGGCGGAAGAACATGACACTCTCCGCCACCTTAACGAGGTTATCTCCATTGACGCGGAACTGGCCTTTGCTAACCAGGAAGACGCCATGACCCTCCTGGAAAAACTAGTACACAATACCATTAAAGAAGTGAAGGAAAACTGCCAGGCAGAACTGGACGACCTTGGTGTGGAACTGGAAGTACCTGAACTACCATTCCCCCGTTTAGAATACGACGAAGTCATTGATATTGTCAATTCCAAGGGAGTGCCCCTCAGTCACGGAGAAGACCTTTCACGGGCTGCTGAAAAGGCACTGGGAGAAGTCATGGAAGGTTACTACTTCATAACCAACTGGCCCAGTGACATAAAACCATTCTATGTCCAGCCCCACGAGGATGCACCGGAAAAAAGTTATGCCTTTGACCTGATGTACCGGGACCTGGAGATATCTTCCGGGGCAACCAGGGTACACCAGCATGACCTCCTGGTAGAACGGATCAAAAAGCAGGGTCTTAACCCTGATTCATTCCAGCATTACCTGGCTGCATTCGAGTACGGAATGCCACCACACGCTGGATGGGGTCTGGGAGCCGAAAGGTTCACCATGTGCATCACCGGAACGAAAAACATCCGGGAAACTGTATTATTCCCCAGGGACAGGAGAAGGTTGGCCCCATAACCCAACCTTTTAGTAAGGTTAATAAAAAGTTTATCCATAATTTTTTTTAATTTTCCCTATTTTTAACCTATCTTTTTTAAAAATAATAACATGAATGATTAAAATTAATAATATATTAAAGATTTATCTTTAAAAGTAACTTTCTTAAAATGTAAACATTGCTGAAATCCATTACTGATAATTATAACTGGAACACTCATTTCAATTCAGAAATATCTGGAAACGATAATAATGAAAATCTACGACATTGCGGTCATCGGAGCAGGACCTGCAGGGTGTATGGCTGCTATTCAGGGGGCGCAAATGGGAAATAAAGTAATTTTACTGGAAAGGAATGAAAAAATAGGCCATAAGTTACTTTTAACTGGTAATGGCAGATGTAACCTTACCAATACTGCTAGTCTGAAAGTTTTCCTGGAAAAATTTGGTAAAAAAGGTGCATTTTACCGTGACGCCTTCACTAAGTTTTCCAACCAAGATCTTTTGGATTTCTTCAAAAGCAATGGACTTGAATTGAAAGTGGAAGAAGAAGGACGTGTATTCCCTGTTACCGAAAATGCCAAATCAGTAGTGGATGTTTTAGAAAAGGTACTGGATGAATACAGAGTTAAAATTCTTTATAATTATCGTATAAAACAATTACAAAAGATATCTAAAGTTTTTAAACTATCTTCAGCGGCTCATGAGTTAATTACTGCCCATAAAGTTATAATTGCAACTGGTGGAGTTACCTATAAATTTACAGGTTCCACTGGAGATGGACTGGACATTGCAAAATTATTAGGTCACCATATAACCGAATTAAAACCAGGGGGTGTTCCACTACGGGTGCGAGAGGAATGGGTGCATCAATTAAAGGGAGTTACTCTGGAAAATGTGGGATTAAGTATGGGATACGGAGGGAAAAAATTAGCATTTCCCCAAGGAAACCTTCTTTTAACCCATTTCGGTGTTTCTGGACCAGTTATCCTGGATATGAGCCATATGATTGTGGAACTAATGGATAAACATGGGGACCTGAAGCTATACATTGATTTTCTACCAGAAATCAAACAGGATGGATTGGGAGGGCAGTTGATGGAGGATTTCCAGAATAACAGTAAAAAGAGTTTGAAAACTTATTTGAAGAACTACCTTCCCAACAGCACCATTGACCCCATCTTAAAAACCATTTCAGTTGATCCTCATAAAAAGTTGAATCAGATCACTAAAAAAGAGAGATTACACCTACAGGAAACATTAAAAGCCCTCCCTTTAACCATAAATGGACATCTTCCTCTGAACAAAGCCCTGGTCACCTGTGGTGGTGTGACGAAAAAAGAAATAAATCCCCAAACTATGGAATCAAAACTGGTTGATGGATTATATTTTGCAGGGGAAATAATAGCAGGATGTGGTCGAAGGGGAGGTTATAACCTTCAACAGGCTTTTTCAACCGGATATGTTGCTGGCAGCCGAGCATCAACACTTAAAAATAGAAGCTAGATCTAATTCTAATTAAAAATAGAAACTAACATAATTCGCTTAAAAATAAATTTAAAAAATCTAATTCTCCTTTTACCCTTCCTTTCTATTCTTAATATACTCTTCTACCGGCCGAGTGCCAAAATAGAGTACAATTACTGCGCCAATGAGCCAGGTAAAGTTGGTTACAATGGTTTGTGCTGAACTTCCCATGGGGAATACCACCAGACCAAAGGCCATTAAAGGAGCGAAGCCCAAGTACACTGATATAAGGGATACGGTTATGGCCTTCCGGATTTCACCGGTGTTGAAGGGTGATGTTCCTGACATGTAATTTACAATGAGCATCATACCCAGGAAGGTAACCAGGCCCAGGGATACAAATATCCACTGCAGGGGTATGGACAGTACTATGATTATGGCTGGTACCACCACCAGATCCAAAAATCCCAAAATACCAATCATTTTCAAGGCATTCTTCCAGCTTTTTTCATTGGAATGCCTAACCTTACGTAGGAGGTTATCCCTTTCTTTAGTAGCCTTTATTCTTTCTTTATCCATCCATTCAATCTTGATTTCAAGTTCATCATTAATGGATTTTAATTTCTCGATCTTCAGGAGATTTAAATTGTTGATCTCATTTTCCAGATCAACTCGTTGTTGATTCAATTCATCAACAGTTTTTTCCAACTCTTTTACTTCTTCAGAAGCCATAATAAATCCCCACCTATGACTTTTAATTAAGTTAACTGCATCCCCAAACCCCATATTTCTATGGATATTTGTGGTAATTGCCTTAACTAAAGATATTATAGTAATTGCCATATATTAATTTTTAGATGAAAATCATTGATTATCCTAAAAAAAGGACTGATTACCCATGATCAATGTAGTATACGATATTAAAGTTTATAGACAGGTTCTAAAAGATATCATTAAAGAGGATGATGTGGTGGTGGAACTGGGCTGTCATATAGGCAATTCCACCCGAATCATATCCCAATTGGCACCTGATGGAAAAATAATAGCACTGGATAAAGGCACTGAATCCAATGAGAAACTAGATGAACTGAAAAAAGAAGTCACAACCCCCATTGAATTTATCCAAAGTGATGTGCGTCTTCATGAAACCCTGGAAGAAGTGGCCAAAAAAGTGGATGAGTTAGGTGGGTGTGATGTTTTATCGGTGGATCTGGGTGGGGGTTACCATCCCGACACTACCTTTAAAGTTTTCTTCATTTGGTCATCAACTTTAAAACCTCGGGAAACTATAATTAGAAATAGAGGTCTTTTAGATTTCATTCACTCATCAACCAGTTCTGAGATCATCAGATCCAATCATGGGTGGTTGGAGTCCTGTGGGGATGATGGCATCCCACCGCGATTAAAAGAACTTAAACTCTGGTCTCCTAAACTATAAAATGGAGGGTATTTATGATAGGAAAGAAAATCAGGATTGAAAGGATAATCAACCGAAAAACTGGGAGAAGCGTTATTGTACCCATGGACCACGGTGTTTCCATAGGACCGGTGGAGGGAATAATTAAAATGGCAGAAACCATCGATGAAGTCGCTAGTGGTGGAGCCAACGCTGTAATAATGCATAAGGGAATGGTCGGCACAGGACACCGTGGATATGGAAGAGACATCGGACTGATTATTCATTTATCGGCCAGTACTGCCCTGGGACCAGACCCAGATCATAAAGTACTGGTGACCTCAGTAGAAAAAGCCATCCAACTGGGAGCAGACGCAGTATCAGTGCATGTAAACGTTGGATCCGAGATGGAGCCCGAGATGTTAATGCACCTGGGAAGTATTTCCGAGATCTGTGATGATTGGGGGATGCCACTTATTGCCATGATGTATCCTAGAGGCAAAAAAATCGACAATGAACACGATGCTGAAGTGGTGAAACTGGCAGCTCGTGCCGGTGCTGAACTGGGAGCAGACATCATTAAAACCAACTACACTGGAGACCCGGACACCTTCAAAGAAGTCATCGATGGATGCCCAGTACCCCTAGTAATTGCAGGAGGCCCCAGGGTTGAAACTGACCGAGAACTACTGGAAATGGTGAAAAATGCGGTTGATATGGGTGGAGCCGGTGTTGCCATAGGTAGGAACATATTCCAGGCCAGATCACCACAGAAAACAACCCGGGCCATAGCAGAGATTGTACACAATGACCTGGATATTGATGAAGCTCTGAAGATTCTCAATGGCAAATAAAAACCCAAATACTAAAAAAACTACTTTAGTAATTAACAGAATTATCAATCTATTTAGAAGGTTAAACCTATGAAATTTGCATGGATAATGGCCGAAGGGAATGTATGGGATAAAAAAAAGCAATTCATTACCACTGCACTGGAATCAGGAATAGATCACATTGTTGATTTTACCGATGTGGACAACATTCGCAAACTTGGTAACCTAAAACTCATCTCTGACATTGAAGGCTCTGATGTGGTGCTGGTGGGTCGAAACAGTGAAGGAGATGGAACTCTCATCATACCGGATGATCTCAGAGAATCCAAGGATCTTGCAGCTGTAAATAGGTTGATAAGAAGGGATAAAAAGGTAGCAGCCTACGTGGAGATCCTATCCAAAAAACACGAAGAACTGGCCGCATTACTGGGGAAAGATGCGGATTACCTGATCTTATTGGGGCGTGACTGGAAAGTCATCCCTCTGGAAAACATAATCGCTGGATTGCAGGGTGAGAAAGTCAAGATCATTGCCGCAGTCGCAGATTATGATGAGGCTAAACTGGCCCTAGAAACCATGGAACATGGAACCGATGGTGTGCTCCTCTGCCCCCATGAAATAAGTCAGATAAAAAAGGTGGCCGAGTTAATGGAGAAGATACAGAGCGAAAATTATGAGCTTAAAGCAGCCACCATTTCCAAGGTAGAACCAGTGGGTATTGGAGACCGGGTGTGTGTGGACACCTGCTCCATGATGCAACTGGGTGAAGGTATGCTGGTTGGATCCTACTCCCAGGGACTGTTCCTGGTGCACAGCGAGTCCATGGAAAGTGAATATGTTGCTTCACGACCCTTCCGGGTTAACGCAGGCCCAGTGCACGCCTACGTCATGACCCCTGGTAACAAGACCAAATATCTCTCGGAACTGGAAACTGGGGATGAAGTCTTAACTGTGGACAAGGAAGGTAATAGCAAAGTAGCCATAGTGGGACGGGTTAAAATCGAAAAACGTCCATTGATGCTGGTTGAAGGAGAATACGAGGGCGTGGTACTTCGCACCCTCCTCCAAAACGCTGAAACCATTCGACTGGTTAGTGAGGATGGAAAACCTATTTCTGTAGCTGATTTGAAAGTTGGGGATAAAATTATGATCTACCTGGACCCCAATGCCCGGCACTTTGGAATGGCCATTGAAGAGAGTATACTTGAAAAATAATACATGACCCTAAGAGGAGATAAAATAAAACTCTAAAATTTTATCTCTTAAATTTTTGTTTTCACCCCCCCCCCCCTTAACACCAAAAGTTATTTAAAATAATTAATTTTAAGAGCTTAAATTGAAAATTTATAACTTTTTTAGAAATAATAATTATATTATCTTCTCAAATCATTATTTAATACTTAATCACCTTCTTAATTAGTGGATCTGGTAAATTAAGATTTTAGAGACATAGAAAACCCCATCTAAACTAAAATTTTAAATATTACTTTCTTACATATCCGTTACAAGAAGTATGTAATTAATAATCAATATAATGGGGCTAAAAGATTAATAAAAAGATTTTAGGATTGTTTATTTTTTTAATAGCTATTGTTGGAGTTTATGGCCTGTTTTATGCTGCGGTTACAACTGTTTTAATGCCCATGGATGCCAATGCATTTAAAGCAGAATTGAATACTTTACAAGTCCCGATGAACAATGAATCCAGCATTGCGGAACTGGAAATTGCAGCAGCTGATATGGAAAGAACATCTGCACTGAGTTATGTCTCTCAGAAAGAGAGAACTGAAGTGGCAAACTCAATGAGGATGGGTAATACAATACCCATGGTATTTATAAATCAGAATATGGTTGAATATAATAAATCTTACAGTAATAGGATTTGGGCCTATGATCTTGCTTTACGTGGAGATATCTCCAGCCAGATAAAGAATATCACCAGTACCCATGAGGAAATTTCCCGCTTGAATAATGAAACCGAGGCTATACATCAGAAATTGTACACTGATTTTGAAAAGGGAGATACCAAAGCATATGCCGAAGACTTGAGAAAGCTGACCCACAATTTGAGACAGTATAACATTGCCATGGAAAACTTGAAAACCCAACTTCAAAACGTGATCAACCAGTTAGAACAATAACCCCTCTGTCCCATCAATAATAAAAATATTTTCTTATATAACTTCTACAAACATGTAATTTATTTAAAGAAAATCAGAGAAAGTTAAAAGACCCATTAACACCATAATATATAACGGATATTAAAATATTAGGATAATAACGGGGTTAACAGAATGTCAACTTACAAAGTGGAATTAGTGACACCTTATATTAAGGATGAGATGTTCAATAAACTTAAGAGTAAAGTTAAGTTCGAAAGAAAGGCCAATATCCATGGTGCTTGTGTTAAACTCCTAACTGATAATGAAGATTATAAAGAGGAATGGGAAGATAATTTCAAGTTCATGAATGAAGATATACGACCCCATGCCAAGATCTTCTCAGTTGAGGATGATGGCCAACTACAGGTGTTATACGAACCCATATCCAAAACCTGCATTATTAAAAACTGTGATTATTATGGTTGGATAAAAAGCATAGCGTTGGCAGCTATTTCTGACTTTTTTGAGGAATATCACTCTGAACACCGACGTTATTCTACCCATGGATCTGCAGTTGACTGTGGTGGTCATTCCCTGGCCATCATCGGACCATCTGGAACTGGTAAAACCACCCTGACCTACGGACTCCTCCAGTATGATGACTTTAATTACATATCCGATGACTGGTTCTTCACCCGCTTATTCAACAATGGTGCGGTCATATATTCTTCAGAAAAGAATTCATACATCCGTGACGACTTGGCCCAAGTCTGGGAGAAGTTTTCAGAAGAAGTTAATCGTGTGAAGTTGGATAATAAGGGACGGGGAATCGCCGATGTTAACACTCTCTTCAAGGGAAGGGTTCGGGAAACCAGCACCCTAAATAGTGTGGTTCTACTGGAAAGAAATAATTCTAATCCTCCCTTCCGGAAACTGGACCCGGTTGAAGCTCTTAATTTTATGGTGGAGAATGATTTCTGCAATCCACACCAATTGGTTAGGGACCAGCGGAAACTTCACATTAGAAAGACCTTCTTCCAGAATTTATTTCAGACAGTAGATGTTTATCTATTAAACACCATTGAAACTCCCCTGGAAAGTTTGAGAAGGATAAAAAATCTTGTTATTTGATAATACGATAAATAATAGATAATTTAAAACTGTTAAGATTAATTATTTAATATTGAGATTAAATGATTCAAAATATATTTCATAATCATGAAATAAACCAAGAAGGGGAAAAATAAATCCAGAACTGTAAAATCAGAATTAATTTATTGATTCAATCGAGCAAAATGATTATTCTGGATTTAAATTGAATATAACAAAATTTACAGGTGATTTTTGTGAGAGCATTTATGGCAGTTGATTTAGATAGCAGATTATCCAGTAAAATTCAGGAAGTTCAAAGGGAGCTTAAAAAAACAGATGCACCATTGAAAATAGTTGAACCTGATAACTTGCATTTCACCTTGAAATTTTTCGGCGATATTTCTCCCTCCCAAGCCAATGTTATCACCAGTATTATTCAGGATAAACTGGAAAATTACCAATCATTCCCCTTGCACATCAAAGGAACTGGTGTGTTCCCTCACATGGGATATATGAGGGTTATCTGGTTGGGAATTGAAGATCCGCAATGTTTTTCTAGACTTCAAATGGATCTTGATCAGGAATTCGTGAAAATGGGGTTTAAAAAGGAGAGAAGTTACATCCCCCACCTTACCATAGCCCGGGTTAAAGGTCCCCAGAACAAGGAAATACTGGCAGAGACCATTAAAAAAATGCAGGAAATAGAAATTGGTCATATGACCGTGGAAAAACTGGTCCTAAAAAAGAGTGAACTCACCCCGGTGGGCCCCATCTACACTGATGTTAAGGAATTTTTCATCTAAGGTAAGGAATTTCATTCAAAACCCTCTAAATTCATATATTTACGCAGATCTAAAGATAAATAAAGATAGTAAGGTCCAATATGAATAAAAATTGGAGCTATGAATGAAGATGAATGGGAATTAAATATGATTCAAGACCAATTAAAATTATACATGAAATAATTCATTTGAATATTAAAATTATTGAACTTAAAAAAAAAATCTATTAAAATATTTTGAGGTATTATAAGTGATTGATTTTCAGCCTATCCTAAATGACATAGAACCCTCCGAGGAAGAGGAACATAAAGTTCATGATCTGTCTTTAAAATTAATTGAAATTATTAACCATGATGCTCAAGAGGAGGGTATTGATGCTGAAGCTGTCCTCCTTGGTTCTGTGGCCAAAAATACTTGGATTTCCACTGGAGATAAGGAAGATTTGGACATTGATATTTTCATCAAATTTCCACTAACCACCTCCCTGGATGATCTGAAGAATCAGGGTCTGGAATTAGCCAAAAAATGTATAAAAACTATGAATGGTGCCTATGAAGAGCGTTACGCATCACATCCCTACCTAACCGGTGATATTGAAGGTTATCCTGTTGATTTTGTTCCCTGTTATGATATTAAAGATTCCAGTGAACTGAAATCAGCAGTGGATCGCACCCTTCTCCACACCCAGTATATATTAACCAACTTGAAACCAAGCCAGGCCCAGGAAGTACGTCTTCTGAAGCGTTTCATGAAGATGGTGGGAACCTATGGATCTGAATTCAAAGTGGGTGGTTTCTCCGGATATCTGTGTGAATTACTGGTAATTCATTATGGTTCCTTTCTGGATGTTCTTAAAGGAGCATTCCACCAGTGGAAACCAGGTTACCAGATCGATCTCATGAATTACAGTACAGCACACCTTTTCAAGGATCCTCTGGTAGTGGTGGATCCTACTGATGGAAACCGGAATGTTTCTGCAGCCTTAACACTGCAAAAAATGGCAGAATTTCGTGTTGCTGCGGGTAATTTCCTGGAAAATCCGGAAAAATCATACTTTTACCCCAAAAAAATCCAATATAATCGGGAGGTTTTGAGAGATGAATTTAAAAAAAGGAAAACCCATCTAGTTATGCTGGCCTTTCCCACACCGGATATTCCTGCCGATGCCCTGCACCCCCAGATCCAGAAAACTGAAAAGTCACTGGTGAAAATCCTGGAAAATGATGATTTTAAGGTTATGGGGAGTGATTACTGGAGTGATGAAAATAAAAGAGGATTAATACTCTTAGAATTGGACACTTGGCATCTTATTCCCTTTAAAAAACATTTTGGGCCAACAGCATGGGACCATGAAAACAGTGAAAGATTCCACGATAAACACCCTGAATCTTGGATAGAAGGTGATCAGTGGGTAACCCTGATTCCCCGCCAGTATCAGGATGCAGAGTCCCTGATCCAGGGAACACTCACTCCTGGGGGGATCAAAAACCTCAGAGTGGGAAAACATCTGAAGAAGAAAATCCTGGAAAAATATAATTTAGTGGATGTTCTGGACTTTTTAGTTGCCAGGGATGCAGATGAAGATATACTTAAATTCTTACACTTTTATCTGCACAAAAATGAACTATTAATTCGTGATTAAGGTTTTCAAACCATAAAACTCTCTTCACTGGTTCTTATTGCATTCAATTTTGAATTCTATTTTTATTTTTTACTGTCTTTAGGGATACTAGAATTGAAATATTTCCAAATGGTTAATCCTTTCTTTCGTAGACGAATTTAGGAACTGCTTCCTGGAAGGGATCGAATGTTTCCAGGTTTTTAATTAGGGTGGATTTCATACTAACACCTGAATGTAGGGATGATGGTAATCTTAATATCCTTTTAAGGTCAATGGAGACCTTGGCATCCACTAAAGTCAGGTTTAGGGATGCTATGCCTTTGACCAGTCTGGCATACCTCATTGGCCCTATTTCTTTTCGGAATAATCCCCACTGCTCATTGGCTAATAATTCCCGGTGTTTAATCACTGCTTTCTTTATGTCCCTACTCACATCATCAATTTCAGTGTCCAGGTTTACTGCAAAAAGAGCCTGTTTCACCCGTTCGGTGAATACCTGAGGATAGGCAAAGGGGATGGTGAAGTGTTCCAGTTTGTATTTCATCCCGTGGCTGGAGTATTCACTTCGTGGCACTTCAGAACCCACTATATATTTAACGATCTGGCTACGTACATCACTGCCCATACCCATCACTCCATCATCCAGCACTCGGATGTGATAACCTCGGCCAGAGTAAACCACACGAATATCAGAAAGACCCAGATCACCTTTTAAGGTGTCTATCAGTCCATGGACGATGTCCTTGGCCTGATTCAAACATGTCTCACAGACATTTTCACATCCGCATGTTCTTATAGGTATGTCCTTGGCATCAACATCAAAGACCAGTTCGGCTTTTATCCATCCATCCCTGCGCCTAGGTTTCTGATAAAATGCCACTGAAGAATAGGCGGCAAAGGGTGTGCGGTATCGCATGAACTTTCTTAGATAATCTTGATTCTGGAATACACGGTAACGGTCATTGGGCCCCCTGCCCATATGGTCAAAACCAAATTCCCTCTGGGATAAAGTGTTCAGAATGAAATCGGGTATATCTTTTACATTCCATTCTTCCCGGTAGTACTTGCGGCGTTCATTGGGGGTGGCTGGTTTTAGATCCACAGTAAATCAGACCTCCTCTGAACTATCATCATTAGATTTGCCGCTTTTCTCTGGAACCATACTTTCATCTTCTATATTCTCTGCACCGTTAACCGTATTAGAATTTTTACCTTCAACTGGTACATTAGAATGTTCATTAACTGTGCCTGAATCAGTAGAATTAGAATCTTCCTGATTCAAATTCCGTACTTCCCATATCATCCGGTTATAATAACTCAGAGGATTTCCTATCTTTTTACAGGTATCATCAGGTCGACAAAGATGAGGTAGGTGCAGCTTGATCTTCTCACAACTCATAGGGGTGTACCAGGTGGTTTCACCTTCGTGTTCCATTTTCAGGGTAGAGTGCATTCCGAAACCAAGTTTGGCATTGATATTAACCTTTTCCTGGGGCTGGTCATCGAATAATGGAGGAACACATCGTTGGGCAGCCTCGTAGATCAATGGCAGGACCTCGTTTTCAGTGATCTCCAGTTGGGGGTCCTGATCAGATACTCGCTTGGAGATGTTCATTCGGAAAACATCCGGGTAAAGTCGGGCATAGGATACAAATGGAGTCATGAATAGTACAATGGCATCATTCCTTCCCCCTGATTTTATTCCTTCCAATGCTTTCTTCACGCAGGGTGGGAATGCCAGATGGTTCAGTGGTCCGGATTTCATGGGTCCGCCACCACCCCGACCAGTTCCATAACCATAATGTTGCATTTGTTCGGCCAGTACCTCAGCCACCTCATCGGCCAGTTCCAGGAGTACAGGGTTGGGTTCCACCATGATACGAGCCTTTTCATGGACTTGTTTAATGTAATCCTCGGTTTCCTGCATGATCATCTTAACCATGATTAGTTCCTTAAGTTCATCACCAATCAACAACTGGTACATGCTGTTGGGATTCCGGTGATTTATCCGAGGGCCAAATCGATCAATGAAATCCTCACGTTCCAGGATTAATTCCCCTTTATCCAGCACCAGGTCAGTTAGACGTATCTTACGAGTACCTAATAATTCCTGGAAAAATGTCCAGTGAACCCTATCACCTTTAATTAACATTTGCAGAGCTTCATCTACTATTAATCTTCTTTCCTCAGTATGTAGTTTTCCCAGTCTCTCCTGAATCAAATCTCCCTGGGCTTCAACCATGACCCGGGTTTCCCGTGAGTTGGGTCCAAATTTAACTCCAATAGCCTGGCATAAAAGATAGAATGAGATAATATCATAACGAGTTATGGCCTGATCAGATAGAAATGAATATCTCCGGATGTTAAATTCCCGGTCATGTTTTTTCTTTATATACCATTCCATCCTTTTAAGGGCCAGTTCCAAATAGTTAGAGGGTATTTCCTTATCATCCGTAATTTCCTGGGAAGGGTTACGAGTAACTATTCTTCTAAGTTCAGGGATATCTTGGGATATGCCTTCAAAGCTACCCAGTTCCCTTACTATGTCTTTTCCCTCAGGTGATAGTGGGTTTAAAAAAGAGATGGAAACCATAGTTTAACTGTTGTATATCCGCTTAAAAAAATTTATTGATGAGCTATTCAGATAATTGATATACTACTGGACTTAATTAACTTATTATATCTTTCTCAAATCTTTCCAATAATCGGTTTAATGATGATTTTAAGACCATTTGGTTTTTGTTGATTATTGGAGGGGGATTGATCAAATGGATAAATCTTATATAGAAATTAGATAAAAAAAGATATTATTGTTTATCATTAACTCCAAGTGAGTTTTTACCCTATGATGGTTAATAAATATTTAAAAATAGATATCTAAGTCCAGATAAGGAATATCATTCTCAACAAGGTTATTATAGGAGGAATATCATTGAATAAAGATTCGAGTAAATTATTTATCACCTGCGCCCTACCCTACGCCAATGGCCCCTGCCATCTGGGACATCTGCGTTCCACTTACATACCGGCTGATATCTATGCCCGTTACCATCGGATGAAAGGTACTGATGTACTGTTTGTGTGTGCCACTGATGAACACGGAACACCAATAGCTGTTCAGGCAGAAAAGGAAGGAATATCTCCCATGGATATTGCCACTCGTAATTACGAGTTGATCCGTAAGGATCTGGAATTATCAGATATTTCATTTGATAACTTCTCCAGAACCACTGATCCACTTCATTATGAGATCTCTCAGAACTTCTTTTTGGATCTCTACCAGAAGAACTGTATTTATCCCAAGACCATCCAGCAGCTATACTGTGGTGATTGTGACCGGTTCCTCCCGGACCGTTACGTGGAGGGAACCTGCCCCCATTGTAGTGGAGAAGGTGCCCGTGGTGATCATTGCGAGACCTGTGGCCGGCACCTGGAACCAGTGCAGCTGATGGAACCAAAATGTCTAATCTGCCAGTCAAACCCGGAGATTAGGGAGTCCAATCAGTACTATTTCCGTTTAAGCCATTTCCAGGAACAATTAAAGGAATGTATTCAGGATAACCCTGAATTACCCGCCAATGTCCGTAATTATACAATGCAATGGATTAATGAGGGATTGAAGGATTGGATTTTAACCCGGGATATGGATTGGGGTATACCAGTACCCCTGGATGATGCTGAGGGTAAGATCATCTATGTGTGGGGTGAAGCATTCCTGGGTTACATTTCATCAGCAGCACAGTGGGCCCGCCGTGAAAACACTCCATGGGAGCCTTACTGGGATGACCGGGCAGTGCACTTCATTGGAAAAGACATCATCTACCACCACAGCATATTCTGGCAAGCCATGCTCATGGCTTACGGCTGTAAATTACCCTACAACATCGTAGCCGGGGAATACCTGTCCCTTGAGGGCCTTAAAATGTCAACCAGTAAGAACTGGGTGATCTGGGCAGCTGATTTTATGGAGAAATTCGACTCTGATTTATTGAGGTACTACCTGGTGGCCAATGCACCCCTCACCAGGGACACTGACTTTTCCTGGGATGACTTCCAGAGGAGAGTCAATGATGAGCTGGCCGATGTGGTGGGGAATTTCCTACACCGTACCTTCTCCTTCACCCACCGTTTCTTCCAGGGCGAGATACCCCAGCCGGGTTCCTTCAATGACTATGATCAGGAAGTTAAAGACGAGATAATAGCCACCCCGAAGAGGGTTGGTGAATATATAGAGAGCTTTGATTTCCGGGAAGGTCTGAAGGAGATAATAAAACTGGCCAAACTGGGAAACAAATACTTCAATGACCAGGAACCATGGAAAACTGTTAAAGAAGAAGGAGATCGGTCAGCTACTACTCTTTATCTGTGTAATCAGCTGGCAAAAGTGATCAGTGTTATTATAAGTCCCTACCTCCCAGTTAAAGCTGGTGAGATGAGAGAAATTCTTGGTTTAAGTCATGATAAAAATGATATTCTGAAATGGGAAGATTCCACCCAATTCATACCTGCCGGTACTTCCCTACTTAAAGCTAAACCACTATTTGCTAAAATTGATGATGAAACTATTGAAAAAGAGAAAAATGCACTTTATACAAATTTAGAGGAGACAGAAACTATGGATAATCTAATCAGTATTGAAGATTTCGCTAAACTGGATTTACGTGTTGGTAAAATTATAGGAGCAGAGAAAGTTAAAGGCTCTGAAAAGTTACTGAAGTTAATGGTGGATGTTAAGGACAAACAGTTACAGGTTGTAGCCGGTTTAGCCACTAAATATTCATCAGAGGCTTTGCTCAATCAGAAGGTTATCATCCTGGTTAACCTTAAACCTGCCAAGCTCTTCGGAATAAAGTCTGAGGGTATGGTGCTGGCTGCTGGGGATAGTTCCTGTATTCTAACAGCTCCTGATGCCGGTGTAGGTGAAGGCATAAGATAGTTAGGTAAAATTTAATAATGAAACTGGAATGATGAGAAATAGAATTATTGGAAGGGTGGAGTAATAGGATAATAAAAAGATACCAAAACCCTTATTCCATTATAACCGGGCTAAAAAAATATACACACTTTAACGAAGGAATACAATGAACGAATCGGTACTCATTGGAAAATCAGAACGTTTTCTGGACCAGATAAAGAGGAATGATATTTCATTAAGTGATATTGAAAGCCCGGAAAAGTTCCTCACACTTTACAATTATTTAAAACAGAACATGGATACTCTGCAGGATATGCGGGAAACCATGGAAATTAAAGGTTACACTGCCCCCTATCGTTCTATAAACAAGTACGGCCGCCCACTAACCGGTGAAACCAAAGCTGAAGATATGTATGATGTCAGCCGTCACACCCAGTACTTCCGGATGAATGCTGCTGCTAAAAAGAACATTCTGGATCGTGTTAAATCTGCCATGAGCTCCCATCGTATTGCCATTGGACACTTGGAGGAGTTTGCAACCTTAGAATGCACTTGCTGTCAACGGAAATATAAGGGTCATGAAATATCTCTCCTGAAGTTTAAAAACTGCCAATGTGGAGGAAGTCTACAGTTACATGTGAACACTGAGGGAGTGTATCGCCTTGAAATCATCCCATTTCTACCCCTTTCTGGGGATTACATGGTTAAACTCTCAGAACTGAGTCCTAGGAGTCGACAGGCTTTTCGTAGTATTGTTCGGATTTTAAAACAGGAAAAAAGGGGAATTGTTAAAACTGTGTCCCTGGTGATCAAGGTTATGGAAGATGGTCGATGGGTAAGGAAGAGAGTTACCATTGATGCCCAGGATGAAGCTAACTATGAAAAGGAGATTCGCAGTCAGTATGGTTCCAATGCCCGTATCGAGATGATGCAGTTTCATCGGAAGAAACCTTCCATTATCAACGACAAACAGGTGCAAACCGCACTTTCACTGGGGTATGTTAAGTACGCAGAAACCCAGATACTCCAGTTTTTACCAGCTTTACTGGAAAAATCTCTCCATGATTTCGGGAAAGTGAAAGAATACCGGGAATCCATGGAAGTCGCCGAGAGAAAAGCCAATAAGTATGATGATGGTGATGATCAGGACGACCTTAAGAAGTTCTTCTTAAAAAAGGAACTAAAAGAAAAGGATATTGTGGATGAAGAGGGGAATCTCAATGAAAACATCCAACAAGACCTGAAAAATAAAGAATTGATTGAAAAAAATCTTTTCCAGGAAATCCCCCGTATATACATTTTGTGGGATCTCTTACGCTATTACTTAACCACTTCCTACGATCGTAGGAATAAACATTCGGGGCCATTCCCTTACCTCCGCCCTGGTTTGGATTCAAATCAGATCAAAGCTTTTCAGGACTTTAAAAAGGATGTAGTGGAAATCATACAGGAGCACCTCTGTGAGAAGATAGGATTTATACCTGGCATGGGCAAAGTTTTATTCAGTAAATTCTCAGTTGAAAAGAAGATGAAAGGTCTTCACTTGCAAATGGGATCGGCCCTGGGTGCCGCCATAGTTGCCATTGAAGGAAATTTAACCGTTGAGGAAACTGCTGAATTATTCTCCATTACCCCTAAAGCAGTTCAAAAGGAGAAGGAAACCCTTGAAACACTTCAAAAACCTGCTAGCTCCAAGGCAAGGCAGTTTATGGCCATGATGAAGAAGTAGGTAGCCTATAGGGAAAGTGATGGGGTATTTGCAGTGGTTAGATTTGTGGAAATTAGAATTAAAAAGATTTGTAAATAATAAGAAGGTTGAAAATTCGTTATGTAGAGAAAAATTTAATGAATTAACCTCTTAAGATAAGATATGTGAATTAAATTTAAAGTGTCAAACAAATATATCAAAATTATTTCTGAGGGTGGTTACTGTGGCCAATGAAATATATGTGAACAAACCATTATCATTCAGCCGTATCATGGAACTCCTGGACCAGTACCCTGATCTGAAGAAGATAAGCTGCCCCCCCAGTTTATATTCGCGAATTTCTCCAAAGTATCTTGAGGCCCTGAATGAACTGGGAGTGACTGTTGTATCAGTGGAAAAGAAAGGACGTCCAAAAAAATATAATGAAAATGATACACAGAGAATTCAACATCTATTAAAAACAGGTACATCTCCACGGGAAATTTCAGAAACCATTGGAATACCCCTAAAAACAGTTTATTATCTTAAAGATTCCCCCCTTAAACGTGGCCGAAAGATGAAATACAACACCCAGAAAGTTAAAAAAGTTAAAAATCTTTATACAGATGGAGTTCCAGCTAAGGACATATCCAGAGACTTGAAAATCCCCCTTAGAACTGTTTACTCCCTTCTGAAACGGTGATAAAAAATGGAACCTAACCTTATACTTCCCTACCAAAACCTGTTTTTAACCTCGGCCATCTGCGCCCTGGTGGCCTTTTTGGTAACCTTCCTGAGTATGCCTCGTCTTATTAAAAAACTGAAAGACGCAGATATAGTTGGAAGAGATATTCACAAACCATCCAAACCCGCAGTGGCAGAAATGGGTGGTATTGGTATCCTTTTTGGATTCATCATCGGAATATTCCTGGGTATCTATTTCTATCCTGAACTTCAATTCCAGCTCACCATCACCTTACTGGTAATCCTCCTGGTGGGAATAGTGGGGATGGTAGATGATCTGGTTATGTTATCATCCAAGGAAAAACTCATACTACTCTGGCTGGCGGGCTTACCACTCATATGGATTGCACCACCCAACGTGGACCTAATTTACATTTTAATGGTTCCAATCGCGGTTTCCATCGCAGCTAACCTAACCAACATGCTAGCTGGATTAAATGGAATTGAATCAGGTTTAGGTGCCATTGCCATGACATCCCTAAGTATTGCCTGCATCATCATGGGCAAGTACGATGTAGCGGTAATCAGCATGTGCATGTTAGGAGCATTACTGGCCTTCCTTTACTACAACCGCCATCCATCCAATGTATTCCCCGGAGATGTGGGAACACTGATCATCGGGGCTACAATTGTGGTTGTGGCCTTTATTGGTAGGGTGAGGATCATTGCCCTTATCGTACTAATACCCAATATAATAGATATGATCCTTAAGCTATACAGTGCCGGTGTAATGGAAAGACAACAACACCAACCCACACAAGTGGGGGTAGATGGAAAACTGATGGCCCCTGAAACCGGCTTTAATTCCCTTATACGGTGGATATTAAAACGTCCCATGGAAGAAAAAAATGTGGTAATAATTGTGTGGCTCATTGGAATATTCTTCGGAGCGGTAGGAATAATACTGGCTTATATTTTAAAAGCCAGGATGTTTTAATTAACCCATATTTATCTTTATTTTCATACCAATATAACAAAATTTTGTTATACTGATATAACAATAAATTATATTAATCTGTATATCCAAGAAAAAATCTTATTAATACTACAAAAATGGAGCATATCTTATATACACTACGTACCTTTAAAATTTTTCTAAAAAGGAATTTATAAAACTAAAAAAAAGATATTTAGGAGATTAATCGCCGTAGATAGATTTTAAAAGTGCTAAAGCAGCTTTTTCAATGTTCACATCTTCTAAATCTTTAATTATATCCATTGATTTACGCAGATAATCAGAACCTTCTTCTGTTTCACCCAATAAAAATAATGCAGTGCCAATCATCAATTTAGATATGGCCTGTCCTTTCATATCCCCTATTTTTCGATATGAATTCAAAGATCTTTTAAAAAACTCCAGAGATTTTTTTGTTTTTTCGTCTTTTAGAGATAAGTCCCCCATGATGAGAAGTATAGCGCCCTCACCATTCTCATCCCCAATACTATGAGCCATTTCATAAGCTTCCTCTAACTGAGCCATCGGGTTTCTAAATTCCTGATACGTGCTGTATACAGCAGATTCATCCAGAAGGCTGATGATATCATCAAGTTTTTTTCCAATATTTACATAATCAATAGAATAATCCACATCAACATCAGGAGATAGAAATGATTCATCATCAAAACCAAGTTTTCCCTTATTTACCCCATCTTCATTTATTTGAAGATATTCACCATATTTTTTAATTTTATCAGTAACTTCTGCCTTTAATGGCATATTCAAAGATAAACAAAGTTTTAAAGACCTATTATAATAATCAAGGGCATTTGGAATATCATCAGTGCCAATGTATACATCCCCAATTAAATCTAAAATGATTGCTTCATCTTCAGCAAACCCCAACTCATGATAAATTTTCACAGATTTTTCTAAAAATCCTAATGCATCATTTATATCTCCATTCTCGTATTGAAGGGTTGCAATATCCACCATTAAACTGGCTTCGGCTTCCTGATATTCCCATAGTTGCTCTAGAAGCTCTTTCAGGGAAGTACTGTAGTCCTTTTCACCACTAAAAATTCCCATTTATTTCCCCACCATTGGAAAAATGATCACAGGATCTCCCCTTTACCTAAAACCAGACCTTGATCAGTGATTTCATACTCAACAGTTCCTATAAAACCTAAATTGGATTTATATGTCATATAATTACCATCAAACATTATAAGATTATCAACTATTGACTTAAGGGTTTTTTCAGTGCGTTCATCAGTAACTCCTTCAGTATAAGTGACGATGACTGTTGCCCCGGCTTCCTTTAACCTGCGCAGATATGTCTTCAAAAACCGGATAACCATTGGTTCGGGATTAAAGGCAAATAGTGTAGTTAATGAGTCAAAAACAGAACGAAATTCGTTTGATTTTTTAAATACAAACCGAGTCCCCAGGCCAATTTTAACCATTAAATCTGTGGGGTCATTGATTTTGGATAAAGTATAGGTACTAGTATTTTCAATGGGGACTCCAGAAAGTGAAGATATTGAGTCGATAATATAAAGAAGCTCTTCATCCATGAAACTTTGCAAAAACCATCCGAAATCGATCATGTTTTGTTGTAATTGTTTCATCCCCTCATCAGCCGTAACATAGAGACAAGGTTCATTAATACTCATCCCATGATAAGCAAACTGATAACAAAAAATGGATTTACCCACCTTTGGCGGTCCGTATATTAAAGTGGTGGTATTCTCCGGGAAACCATCCGTAAATCCTGCAGATGCCAAAAATTCATCCAATCCAGGTATGCCTGATTCAATACTCATCTTATCACACTTTCTTAAAGTACTAAGTCGTTAAAGAGATTATTTTACCCTTAACGGTTTATTAACTATTTAATCATCATTACCATCAATAACAATTCCCCTTTCAGTTATCTGGTAATGAGCTTCTTTTCTACCTATACCTTTCATGGCTTCAATAGTTATTTTTTTACCATTTAATCTAATGATATTGTCGACCATTGATTTAATAAGTATCTCTGTTCTTGGATCAGATGAACCTTCAGTGTAGGTGATTACAGCAGTGGCCCCGGCTTCCTTTAACCGTAAAATATAGGTCTTTAAGACTCTTACTATCAACATTTCATTGTTTGATTCTAAAATGGTGGTTAAAGAATCTATAACTCCCCTTAACCTAGGGTTTTTTTGAGATATAGAACGTGCTCCACTGGTTACCTTAACCAATATATCAGTAGGATTTCGGACTGAAACGGACTGATGCCAATCATATGGGGCTGATTCATCGTCATTAGAAACAGCATCAACAACATATAACATTTTATTTTCCAGATATTCATCTAAAACTAGTTCCATGTCCTTAAAATTTTGTGAAATTTCATTTATCCCCATATCTGTAGTCAGGTAAAGGCAAGGTTCATCCTGTGTTAACCCATAGTAAGCAAAACCATGACAAAAATTGGATTTGCCCACCTCTGGAGGGCCATAAATAAGGGTGACTGTATTCTCGGGGATTCCTCCTAACCCCAAACCAAGATCATCTCCAGCCGTGGTCAGACTATCAAATCCAGTTATTCCAGAAGCAATACGAACGATCATAAAGTCACCTATACAATATTTCTAAAAGAGCATCCAGTGCTTCTTCAATTCCTTCATTACGCATTAAACTCACAGGAATTATAGGTATGTTCTGACCCATATTCATAACCTTTCTTATCTCTTCTGGTGAAAGTGAATCCGGGAGATCCTGTTTATTAGCCACTATAACACGAGGTATGGCCTCAGCTTTACATTTTTTCATCATTTCCTTGGCCCGAGGGAATGTCTTGGGGGCGGTGGAGTCAACCAGTATAAATGCTCCCACAGCCTCTTTGGATAATACATCCAGTATGAGGTCGAAACGTTCCTGGCCTGGTGTTCCGAAAACATCGGCAGTAAAACCTTTATATTCCATGTGGCCAATATCCATGGCAATAGTGGTGGGAACCTGACCCAGGGCCATTCGATCTACAGAAACAGAATCTGTGGTGATATTTTTAACAAAACTTGATTTACCGGCATTAAATGGTCCAGTGACGAGGATTTTTGGAATGAATATCTTCACTCCACCGGGACGTTGAATATTAAAAAGAACCATATTATTTGATGGTGTCACCCAAGAAGCTCCGGTAACCATGAAGCCCTGTCCAATAATAACCCTTTCTTCAATGGTGTTCAGGTTAATTAAACAGTCCATGGAGTTCTTGATTTCTTCAATCAAATCCTCCTCATAATCCCACTCCGTAAATATATAGAGTAAAATAGTTTCCTGCTCTCTAGCAAATTGGTTCCATTTATTTATGATACGAATAGTCTCTTCATCATCCATGTAATCCATGAGGGTTGAAAGATTATTTATAACTCCTAAACCATCAGGAACATCGGCGATAGCCTTTAGAACAACTTCTTCAATTTGGGAGTAATCTTCTATCCCATATTTACCAGTTACTGGAGCTCCAATGAAATAAGAGCTGCCATCTACAAAGAATGCCTTTCCATCATTTATACTCTTTTCAAGATCCCATCCGAATTTCTCAAATTCATAAATTATAGAACTAGGTTCAGTAACGTTGGTGAATATGAACCCCTGATCTCCCTCCTCCAGTCTGCCCTGGAGGGTTTGATAACCAAAAGCCTCGCATTCAACTCCTGGATCGGCATAGAATAACACCGATGATCCGGGAGGTACCCCACCTCCCAGAAAATCATCCAATTTGGGAATGTGAGTTTTTTTCATCTACATCCCACCCATTATCTGGATTACTTCCTGGGCAATTGACTCCATTTCAAAGAATATCAATCCCAATTGGGCTTCTGTTTCTGTTAAGGCAGTCAATATAGCCTTTTGACCTGCTGGAATTAAAATTATTGTTCCTTTTTCTGTTTTAACTGATATTTGACTAACTGCACCGGTAGTCATCTGGCCAGACGCGGCTTCTGCGGCTCCCATAATGGTGGAACACAATGCAGAGAAAATTCTAGCATCAACATCCGGAGGGGTTCGGGAGTTAATTAACAGTCCTTCTTTGGAAACTATACCACATGCCTTTATCTGCCCCACCTGCATAAGGGTTGTTAAGACATCATCCAGTTCTTCCTTTTTAGTTTTAGCCATTTATTTCCCCCATATTGTTTCGGCTCTACACTCTAGTTAGGCCGTACAATTTAAATCACGAATTGTTTATTTATAGTTATATTAAACTCAAAAATATTCATTCCCACACCATCCCGGTATGAACAATCATCACCACCCCTGAATAAATATCATTTTTCATTTTGGATCCAGTTACTAAAATCCTATTAATTAATTTGTTCTTCAATTGGTTTTATATTTTCTAATATGAATTAATAATTGACATGGAGTTACACCTATTAAAGTTTGGATATATCAATTTGGTAATATTAGTGTATAGTCTAATTTCTAAATTGTGAAATACTACCCAAAATAGGTTATTAACAATTTTATAGATGGAAGTTATTTTTATTTCTAATTGTAAAAAATGGATAAATCAGTCCCAATAAACATCTGCAGTGGTGAATACATATTTATCAGAAAATGCAGGATTATAGAGTTTATTTGTAATATTTTCTGTATTGAATGATTCAGTTATCTTTTTCCGAGCATTAAAATTGATCCGATCACCCAAACGGTTCCTATCTGTTTTTCCAGTGACTGATGGTGATGATGCATGTATTCGTAGCTGAATCTTGGTTTTCTGATATCCCTGATGAAATCCCTGGTTTAAGTAGCTGACCCCAGTAATTTTAACTCCTGAAGAATGGAGTAGTGTCGGGTGTTCAGTGGAATAATCTTGGAAAGACTCATGAGGATACACAGCTAAACTGTCAGAAATTGCGCCTTGTAATGCCCCGGTTCTTGCTGCACTCATGGCCTGATTGAGTTCATTAGCATTGGTTAAGCCCATAACAAAAGGGATTAAAAACACAATGCTTACCCCCATAATCATTAAAAATTCAATAGGGAGCTGACCTTTAACATCCATATGTTTTACACCCAATCCAAATTTAACAGAATATAATTAAACAATAATGATAATCAAATTATAATTAATTGGGAGATGTTTATCCATGTCTCAACCTTGAAATTACTAATGATTAATAGTGGATTGAAAATGATAAACCTGATAAAGATTAACCAATTCCGAATATTACCACCATATTTCTGCATTCTTCCTTGACATTTCGAATAATGTAAGTTCTATTGGGCAACATAGTAACTTTCGACTGATTGGAGCTATAGTTAGATATCTTTTTTTGAAAGGAATATGAATGAGCATTCCAACCCCCAACTTCCACCATAACACCAGATTGATTAACATAGACTTGGTAATAAGACCCTTTAATATCCAAAGGCATTTGGATCTCCACTTCGTGACCTTCGCCTCCCGAATAAGTTTCTTCAATGGCCGAAGCAACTTTTTCAGATATGGATCGGGCCTGTACCATTTCTTCAGCTTTTCCCACAGTTTCTAACCGACCCTCAGCAAGGCTTAAGATGCTGACTAATATGACCATGAGGAGGAACATGGAGATCACAAAATCGATGCTAACTGTTGCTATCTGATCACCAGTAATAGTTGAACCCATAAACTTATTAATATCATACTCTTATTAATACTTATCCCATGACTTATCCCACGTAGTGTGGGAAGGGGGTTCATATGAAAGAAAATCAGAAGATAGAAAAAAGAGAAAATAAGTCTGTTATACTGGTAAAATTTGAAAACAATGAGAAATTTGAAAACAATGGATTTAAAGAAATTAATCCAGAAATCAAAGGAAAAAAAGAGTTAAAAAAAGTGATGGAAGCTATGGGAATATGGTTTTATATTATGGAATCTGAGTTTTATGATACAGTTACTGTTGAAATGGATGAAAAACCATTGCCAGTAATAAAACAATTCAGGCAAACTCCAACTACGGCCATTAAAAGAATAATTCCCCTTGATTCTGTGGTATCATCAGCTAGTGATGATTTGATTACCACCATCCTAGAACTAGCATCAGTGAAAATAAATAAAGAAGAATCTTTCACACTAAGATTAAGTTCGAATGGAAGCAAATTAAGGGGTATAAAATTCCCAGAAAAAATCACCAGCAGAATATGCACGGAATTATGCAATGGATTAAAACTCCAATATCATGATAACCTCCGATATCATGATGAAAACACAAATTGGATAATCCAGATCGAAGAATTGGGCGAAAACAAAGGAATTTCAATTTGTAGGCCTGATGAGATTCTAATGAAATAGATATTTGATTCAATTCCGCATATCTTGAATATGCGATTTTTTATTTTTTTAGATTTCTTTAAAAACCAAAACACAATCTTCAATCAAAATTAAAAAATAATACTTTTTCATTTTAAAAACATTGAATTAAGCAAATTTTATGTACATCTCTACTCGATCTAATTACAAGGGTATTATGTATAAAATATTACATTTCAGTGGAGGGGTTTACAAGTTCGATCTCCTGAAAGAGCATGTGGAAGATGTGGGAGGGTTATTAATCCAGGAAAGATATTTCCATAAGAGCAGAGGATCTTATTTTTTATCAGAAGAGATTCAAGTAATCTTCATCGTGCCACCCAATGAAGTGTCCAGTATTGAATTATTGGCCAAAGAAATTAAGGGGGAAATCTGTGAAGTGGAAATGGAGGAACCCTTGAAAAGTAATCTAATAAGTTCATTGAACATTTACAACATCCTGTGTAAAGCTGGGGGCTGGATTACCCCTGATTTTATTAGGATGTCAAAACTATACCATTCAGATAATACATACACCTCAATAAGAGATAACCCCTACATAAATAGAAATTCAGGACCTATTGATGATAATAAACATCCTGATAATCTGGAACAATGTTTAAATTTGATGCTTTCCCTTAAAGTCATAGGAAAAAAAAAACGATAAAATTGAGTATCGTATAAGATAATCTAATTAAAAATGGTATAATTTATTATATAAATATTAATTTTAGACTTAAAATATTTTTAAACGTTAAACCATAGAATTTACAACACTAATATTAAAAATAAAGTTAATAAACTAAAATTTCAAGAAAAAAAGTGAAGAGAATGATCAAAGGAGAAACCATTATTTTCATGGGTATTGCCGCTGTAATTCTCGGTATACTGCTTATCTTTATTGGTGCTGCTTTCCTATCCTCAGGTAAAACTGAAGATGATGGTGATAAGGTAAGTACCGGTGGTGTGATTTTAATCGGACCCATACCTATAGTCTTCGGCAATGATAAAAACATGGTTTCCATTGCAGTACTGGGTGCAATTATCATTATGGTATTAGCCTACATCCTCTTCTACCGGGGCAGTCCCTGAAGAGTTTAAAATAAACAATTAAGGAATGTTTTTAGAATAATTAAAAATTTATAAAAAGATTTTCAGACATTGGGGAAAAATTCCCAGTAATTAAGGATTCCATGTAAAATGGATAGTCTACCTATTGATTCACAATAATCCCTTTTATGGTGAAAATAATCCCTTTTATGGTAAAAATAATCCCTTTTATGGTGAAAATACATGGATTACACTTCAATCTCTAATAAAAGAAATTTAATTCTCTTACCTGCAATAGCTGCTTTTATCATAGCCCTAATCCCCTCCCTAAAATATCAGTGGCCTCTGGGATGGGATATTATATACCATATCCACTATGCCCAGGTTTACGCCCATAACGGATTCACATTGGCCACCCCACTTTTAAACGCACCTGTCGGTCAAAAAATAGGATATCCTCCTCTTTTCCATTTCCTGATCGCTACCATTGGTACTGGCCTGGGAATTGATTTTTTCCAGGTAGCCAGATTCCTTCAATCCATACTAGCCGCATCCATTGTTTTATCAGTTTCTTATGTATCCTACAAATTTTACGGATCCCTGGCAGGATTAGGCGCTGGTTTTCTAATGTTATCCAGCATGCTGGTGGAGCGTATGATCCTAGCCCTACCTGAAAACTTGGCTCTTGTCTTCCTCCCCCTAGCAGTTTACTTCTACTACCGTTCCTTTAAGGATAATCATCTTAAAATAGCAATAATAGGGGGAATATTATTTTTATTAGTTATGGCCACTCACCAGGCAGCTACACTGTGCCTGATACTGGTAATTATCAGCATCACACTAATGGAATTAATTGTTTACCGGAACCTTAAAGCCTTGGGAAACTTTATATCCTTTTTCATTATTCCCCTAGTTCTAGGGATAGTAGGGATTATTGGCCTCCAGGTCTTAGCACCCCAGATCGTGGGAAGTTTATGGCAGCAGGGAATAACTGCCATTATTGGTATGAGCACATCTTTACCTACTAATCGTCCCCTTGGAATTTACAGTTATCTGGGCAACCTGGGAATTATGGTGCTGGTATTTGCAATTATTGGAGGCTTATTTGCGGTGAAAAGACACCAACGTAAAGACTACGTGATCATAAGCTGGATAATTTCCATGATCTTTTTAAGCAACGCTTACTGGTTTGGTGTCAATGTCATCTCCTATCGGGTGCTTATTTACCTACTGATCCCCCTATCTATATTGGGAGGATACGGAATACACATCGCATATAATAAACTTAAAGAAAACAGGCATTTTTCATCAAAAAATATGCTAACAACATTTTTTGTAATCATACTTGCACTTCCCATGTTAAGCGCGGTGCTGACAGTTACTGATCTAGATATTGCAGTATACAATGCGAAAAATGAGTTCGGAACTGTGCAGATAGCCCCTCCATCTGATTCAGAAATTGATCTGGCCAATTGGTTCAATGAAAACGGGAATAAAAGTCGCTCCCTGGTGATCTCTAACCAGTTCACAGGGATGTTCCTGGTATCTAAAGCAGGTATGCCTATGAATTATGGTTTTGAGCATTATTCACTTAAAAATCATACTGATACATCATTATTGAGATTAAAAGAGATAAATGTTGGATATCTGGTTTACGATAAGAATCTAGTATTACCTTCAGAAGATAAGAATATACCAATCTATATCCGTAGTATTAACTCGGAGTTTTTCTCGTTATATTACTTCAGCAAAAATATTACCACCCATTTTGATGAAATCAAACCAGATTATGCAACCAAGGTATATGAAAATGATAATTTCATTGTATGCACCATAGATTATTAATCATGGGAGATAGTTACTGGTATTAAGGAACCCTCAATCATTAAATATATTGAAAATTACCCAAACATAATATGTGATGAGTATGAATTATATAACATAAAAAACTAAGTTAAATAATCTTTTTAATAATTGTAAAGTGATTCTATGAAAGTTTCTGTTGTTATCCCCGCTCTAAATGAAGAAGGAATTGTGGGCAAAACTGTCCGAACAGTACCCATCAAAAAACTAAATGATATTGGACTTGAAACCGAAATAGTAGTTGTGGATAATGCATCTACTGATAATACCTCTAAAGAAGCTTCTGAAGCTGGAGCGAGGGTTGTTTTAGAAACCAATCGAGGCTATGGTAATGCTTACCTTCGCGGTTTTAAGGAAGCCACAGGCGATATAATGGTAATGGGGGATGCAGATGGAACTTATCCCTTTGATGAAATGGTTGAATTTATTCAACCAATTTTAAATGGTGATGCAGAGTTCGTAATGGGATCAAGATTAAAGGGAGATATACGTCCCGGTGCAATGCCTGCCCTTCACAAATACATTGGTAACCCCTTTCTCACCTGGGTTTTAAACATCCTTTTCCAAACTGGAATATCCGATGCCCACTGTGGTATGCGGGCCATGACCAGAGAAGCTTGGAATAAAATGAACTTAAAAACAACAGGTATGGAATTTGCTTCGGAAATGGTAATAGAAGCATCCCGCCAAAAATTAAGGATTGCTGAAATCCCTATTACCTATTATCCTCGTGAAGGTGAATCAAAACTCAGTTCATTTTCAGATGGATGGAGACATCTACGTTTTATGATGCTCTACAGGCCGGGACCATTCCTATTAATACCCGGAGTTATTGCTCTTATTTTTGGAGCTGCTCTAACCCTGCTAGTATGGTTCCAGGGAATATCAAGAATGCATTCCCTGATTCTGGGTGGTATTTTGTTGTTAACTGGATATCAGTTACTCCTTTCATGGCTTTACTTCGGAGCCTTTGGTGCTGCCTACGGTTATTCCAGTAGCTCGGGAATTAAGAAGAAATTGATGAGTTACCACTCATTAGAGAAAGAACTGCTTTTAGGAGTCATCTTTCTGTTAGGAGGAATAATTCTTGGACTTTATGTCATTTCCAACTGGAGCACTGGAGGATTTGGTGCACTATACCAGGTGCAAACCACAGTGGTGGCCATGATCCTCTCACTACTGGGGATCCAGACCATTTTTTCAGGAATGTTCTTAAGTTTACTGTTGTTAAATAAAGGGGATTAACTATCACCCTTATTTTTTCGAGATAACAGAAATTTTATAATTATTTAATTCATTTGTTTAAATCAGAATAAACTAACTGTCAAGATAAATAATTATTATAACAATTATTTCTGGAGTATTCAACATGAAGATTGCTTATGTCTACGATGCAGCCTATCCATGGGTTAAAGGAGGTGCTGAAAAAAGGATATATGATCTAGCTCTTAGAATGGTTCAACGGGGGCATGAGGTGCACTGCTATTCATGGGGATGGTGGTGGGCTGAAGAAGAAAAGGAGGATATTATCTTTGATGGCATTCACATGCACGGGGTAGGTGAACCTAAAGAACTTTACACCGATAACCGTAGATCAATTAGTGAAGCCATATTATTCTCGGTTAGATTAATACCCAAACTCTGGAAAGAAAATTTTGATGTTGTGGACTGTCAAGGTTTTCCTTTCTTCTCCTGTTTTCCCGCTAAATTTCATTCTATCATGGGTAAATCATTTTTAATTATCACTGCCCTGGAGATCTGGGGTGATTACTGGTATACTTACCTAGGATTCATGGGATTTTTTGGTAAAACCTTGGAAAAGATAATTTACCGTCTCAGCGATCACATAATCTGCATATCCCCTAAAACTGAAAAGAACCTTCAAGATATTAGAAGAATTAACAGATCAATGGTAATTCCGCCGGGCATCAATTTCAAGGAGATAGAACAGGTCCCCCCTAAAAATGAGGAATGGGATTTGATCTTCGCAGGCAGACTTATAAAGGAAAAACGAGTAGATTTACTAATTCACAGTCTTTCCACTGTTAAAAAAAGCAATCCCGACATAAACTGCCTGATAGTTGGTGATGGTCCTGAAATGGAAAACCTCAAAGGGTTGGCCCGGGACCTGGATCTTTTAAGCAATTTAAAATTTATGGGATTCCTGGAAAATGTTTCAGATCTGTTTGGTTTCATGAAGGCTGCTAAGGTTTTGGTGCTTCCCTCAGAGAGGGAAGGTTTTGGCATGGTTGTAGTAGAAGCCAATGCATGTGGCCTTCCAGTGGTGGTTGTGGAAGGCACAATGAACGCTGCTGTTGATCTGGTACAGGAAGGGGTCAATGGATTTATAACACCCTCCCTTAAAAAAGATATGGAACTTCAAATAAATCAAGCCTTAAAAGAAAGGGATAAACTAAAGACAAAATGTATTGAGTCTGCCAGAAGATATGACTGGAATGAGATTGTGTCCAATCTAGAATGTTATTATCAAAAATCTCTAAATGAGTAAATTAAAGACTTTAGTAAAAAATTATATTGAGGACTATTATGAAGATACTGCAAACTCCAATCAGGTTTTATCCATTCATTGGAGGGGTTGAAAATTATGTTTATTATCTTTCCCAAGAATTGGTAAAAAAAGGACATCAAATAAGGGTTTTATGTGCTAATGAACCCCAATCAATACCGGAAGAACTAGTTGAGGGCATAGGGGTAAAGAGGATTAATTACATTGGGAAAATAGCCAACACTAATATAACACCAGGGTTACCATGTGCAATAAGTAAAGAAAATTTTGATATTATTCACACTCACATCCCCACTCCCTGGAGTGCTGACTGGAGTTATATGGCATCTAAATTTAAAGATAAACCATTGGTAGTTACTTATCATAATGATATCATTGGAAATGGGGCAGCCCACCATATAGCTAAATTATACAATAATACTGCCCTAAAATTATTATTAAACCATGCCGCAAAAATTATCATCACCCAACCTGATTATTTGCAGTCCTCACCCTATTTAAAGAAATATGAGGATAAAATTGAAGTAATACCCAACGGAGTGGATGTGAATAAATTCAAACCCATGAGTTCGACCAAGGAAGCTAATTCTTTATTTTTCCTAAGTCTTTTAGATGAATTCCACCAGTATAAAGGTTTAGATTATTTATTAAAAGCTTTAGAAATTGTTAAAGGAGAAGTAAATGATGTTAAATTGGTAGTGGGTGGAAAGGGAAAATTACTTGATTATTACAAAAAAATGGCAAATAATCTCGGGCTAGAAAATAATGTGGAATTCCATGGATTTATTCCCCACGAAAAAATAGTAGAATATTATAATAAATGTAGTGTCTTTGTTCTTCCATCCATTTCATCAAAACAGGAAGGTTTTGGAATTGTCGCCCTTGAGGCCCTCTCATGTGAAACTCCAGTAATAAGTACGGATATTGTAGGGGTTTCCGATGATTTAAAGGAGGTTAAAGCGGGAATAATAATTCCACCCAGGGATGTGGAGAAATTAGCACAATCCATTATCGAACTGTTAACCAACCCTGAATTGTCTGAAAAAATGGGAGTAAATGGAAGAAAACTGGTTAAAGAAAAATATACCTGGTTAAAAATTGCTGAAAAGGCTGAAAATCTTTATGAAAAGGTGCTTTAATGAAGATTTGTTTAATATCAAATTTATATCCTCCCAATGTATTGGGCGGTGCTGAAGTAAGTGTGAAAAAAGTTTCAGAAGAATTAGTTAAAAAAGGGCACGAAGTAATTGTCATTACCACCCCTTTCAGTGAAAATGATGTGGAAACTATAAATGGCGTGAAAATTTACCAGGTAAAACCACTAAATATTTACCATATTTATGATCATCCTAATCAATCCATGTTAATTAAACCATTATGGCATATAATTGATTTATGGAATCCTTATGATGAAAGAATCATAAAAAATATATTAAAAACAGAAACCCCCGACATTGTTCATATTCATAACTTCAAAGGAGTATCTCTTTCTTCATTTTCGCCTGCTAAAAGTTTAGGGATTCCCCTGGTTTTCACTGCCCATGACTATTCTCTGATTTGCATGAGGGCCAATTTACTAAATAGTTCTGGAGAAATCTGCCAAACCCCATCGGCACTATGTAAGATTTACAACCAGGTTCAAAAACATCTGGCTAAGAACAAAGTAGACTTATTAATATCACCTTCACAATTCGTCATAAATAAATTAAAATCAAATGGCCTCTTTAAAGATGTTAAATCTAAAAAAATCCCCCTAGGAATTGAATTAGATAATAAAGAAAAATTTGAAAAAAAATACTCAACTACTAATATACTCTATGTGGGCAATTTAGGTGAACATAAAGGTGTGCATGTACTCTTAAATGCCTTTAAAAAGATTAATAATATGAATATACGCCTGGATATTGTTGGGAAAGGATTATGTAGTGAAAAATTAAAGTTAATGTCACAAAATGATAATCGAATTAAATTTTATGATTTCCTTGAGGGAAAAGAACTTCTAAAAATGTATGTACATTCTAATTTAACTGTGGTGCCATCTATATGGTACGATAACTCACCAATGGTTATTTATGAAAGTTTCAGCTACGGAACGCCTGTAATTGGTAGTAAAATTGGAGGAATTCCCGAGCTAATTGAAGATGGATTTAATGGTTACCTGTTTGAAGCAGGTAATGTGAATGAACTCCAGCAACTGTTAGAAACTTTAATTGATTCACCGGAAACCCTGGAAAAATTAGAACAAGGAACATACGAATCTGTGCAAAAGTATACCATGGAAAAGCACATTGAACAGCTAGAAAAAGAATATCAAAAACTTGCTAAATAAGAGGATCCCCATGATTACAGAGATGATAAAGAAGGTACGTGAGAGTGATGTAAATAAATTGATTTTTACATTGTTCTGTTTACTTATTGCAACTGATCTGAGTATATTTTTGAATATACCTATCCTACGAGAAGTTTTGGGAGTTGCTTTTTTCAGTACAGTACCCGGACTTTTAATTTTATCCATATTCCAATTGCATAAAATAAAATTCCTTAAAAAAATAGTATTGAGCCTGGCATTGAGCATAGCCTTTCTAATGTTTCTTGGGTTAGGCATAAACTTCATATACCTGGCAAATATCAAACCATTCTCATTAGTTCCACTCTTAGTCTCATTAAATTTGACTATGATAGGCTTAATGTTGATTTCATTAAAGAAAAATAAAGATCTTGCCTTCCATCAATTCTTTAACTGGGAGATGAACTTTGAGAATAAATCAATTTCCCTGGCAATTTTTCCTATTATGTTACCAGTCTTAGCTATCATTGGAACCTTCTTAATGAATAAAATGGAATATAACATTATAATATTGATAATGTTGTTTTTAATCCCATTTTACATGGTTTTTCTTCTAATTTTTAAAAATAAAACACATCCATCCACTTATCCCCTAGCAATATGGTTAATAAGTCTGTCATTGCTTTTACTCAATGGATTAACATCAAATCATATTTTTGGAATTGATGTCCATCATGAATATACCGTATTTAACATCACCTTTTCACAGGCATTCTGGGACGTGGTAAACAATGCCAGCAACGCCTACTACCTCTGTACCAGCATCACAATTCTCCCCACAATATACGCTGTTTTAAGCAATATAAATGGAGAATATATATTCAAGATAATTTATGCATTTATTGGTTCATTAGTTCCTTTAGTAGCCTACCTTACCTTCAATAAATATTTTAAAAATGATAAGGCATTTTTAGCAGCGTTACTTATAGTATTCCAAAATTTCTTCATACTTTCCCTGGGATGTACACGCCAGTTAGTGGCACTTCTGTTCTTCTTTTTGGCTGTTTTCATCCTGTTTGATGAGGAAATGTCCGATAAATGTAGGAAGATATTGCTGATCCTTTCAATATGGACCGTGATAATCTCCCACTATTCCACTGCATATGTGGCTTTGGCTCTGTTACTACCCATAATATTATTACCTTTCTTGAAGAGTCTGATGTCCTATTTAAAAAATATTAAAAACAAAAGTATCAATTTCAAAAATTTTGATATTATGGTGCTGATTTTTGCATTTATGCTGGTATGGTACGGTGTTTTTGCAGGAATACAAGTGGATGCAGGTTCGGGATCCGTGGAACAGATCAGCAGCAGCACTGCCTCGGGAATTACTGCTGACTCCCGGGATGCCTCTGTACTGGCTATCTTTGGCATTGGTGTGAAATCAATCCCTAACCTGATGAGTATAATTGCCAATGATCTAATATTTTTAGCTATTTTCATTGGGTTACTGGGAATTACTATAAAATTCAAATATTACCGTGAGAAAATGGATTTTGGCTTTATCTTAGGAATATATCTGTTCATACTGTTACTGATTATGTTCATCATTGTGCCTATGGTATCCAAGCTATTTGGTGCTCCCCGCATATTCCTGCAAAGTTTAATATTTTTGGCCCCGGCCTTTATCATAGGCATGGATGAAGTTGCCAATTTACTTAGAAAGGTTAATTTAAGTTATGTATTATTATTTGTGCTCTTAGTATCCCTCTTTTCATGTAGTACGTATCTGCAGTACTATTTCTATGGAACACCATATTCTCCCCACTACGATAGCAATGGGAAACTTCGTGGTGAATACTTTATATACGATCAGGAGATAACTGGAGCCCAATGGTTAAACAATTCTAAAATAGACCAGAAAATATATACTGATGGTATTGGGCATCAAAGGTTGATGTTAGGGGGTATCCAATTTAATAATATCAGTCAGCAGTTATTTTTGGATAATAAAACTATTCCCCATGGTTATATCTATGAATGGAATGTGAATATTAAAAAGGGTATTGTGTACACTCAGCTGGAAGAAGAAGAAAATATAACCAATTTCCGTAACTTATTTACAGGGAAATTTATCATTTACGATAACGGTTATTCCAGAATATGGGAATGATAACATGAGTCCAGAATCATCCCGCATAGTTTTTATCCACAACACAGCCATGTGGTACCGTAGGCCATTTTTCAGCCTATTATCAGAAATTTACCCTATTAAATTCGTTTTCACCCATTTAGATGTTTCTAAAGAGATATATGATGTGGAAATAGATGATAAAATTGACGGAATGAAAAATGTAGATTATACCATATTGAAAAATTATTTAAGCATTGCTTTTGGGGTTATTAGAGAATCATTAGGAGATTATGATATAATCGTTGGAGGTAGCTGGGACAGTCTCCCGGAGATAATAGAAACCACCCTTTATTTTGTCATTGCAAAATTGAGGAGAAAAAAATTTGTATTATGGACTGAAGATTGGAACTGGAACATCAAAACTACCAAACGGAAACTGGTGAAATTTTTTGCCCGGATCATTGTTAAAAATTCTGATGCCATCATCCTCCCGGGAACCAAACAAAAAGAATGTGTTATGTATTTAGGGGCTTCCCCCTCCAAAGTATTTTTAATGCCCAATGCCAGTAATATTTCACAGACCCCAACTGAAAGTCCCGATAAAATCGTGAAATTAAAAAGTTCCCCTAATATGGTGAATACAAGTAATTTACGTGACCAATATCCTTCTTTTAAAGATAAAAAAATTGTACTGTTTGTTGGACGTTTAGTGAAACAAAAAGGAGTAGACTACTTATTAAACGCGTTTTCTACTTTAAAAAAGGGAATGAATGATGTTGTTCTGGTTATTATAGGTAAAGGAGATTATGAAAAAAAATTAAAAAAATTGGCTGAAGATCTACAAATTGAGAAGGATGTGTGCTTTCAGGGCCACGTTGATAATGATCTCCTTAAAAACTATTATGGTCCTAGTGATTTGTGCGTTGTCCCATCCATAACTCATGAAATGGTTGATGCTTGGGCTTTTGTGGTTAATGAGGCTATGTACTATGAAAACCCGGTTATTGCATCAGATGCAGTTGGTTCTGCGTTTGATATGATCAAAAATGGAGAAAACGGTTTCATAGTTCCTGAAAAAGATTCAAAGGCATTGTATGATGCAATGAAAGTTATCCTTTCCAATGATGAATTGCGGGAAAAGATGGGTAAGCGTTCAAAAAAAATAGTAGAAACTGGCTTTTCATATAAAAATATGGTTGAAGGTTTTCAAAATGCAATAAACTTTGTAAAAAAATGAAAAATATAGATTTCTGAAAAATATAGATTTCTATTTTTTCCAAGCTAAACCTTCTTTGGTACCCCTTAAAATAGGGATAAAAGCCTTTAAATCCCGGTAATAAACTGTGTTAAGTCCTATAGAATACCATAATTTGTAAATAAAAAAGTACACCAAGAATAAACGATACTGGTTTTTTTGTGAATACTTTTTCATGAAAATGAATACATTTCTAGATGTGTAATAACCCGCAGTCTGAGCAGCTTTTTTGGATGTGGATGATGTTTTATGCCATATTTTTGAATTAGGCACAACATATATTTCATATCCTAATTTTCTAGTTCTTACACAGGAATCCATGTCTTCGTAGTACAGAAAGTATTCATGATCCAGAAATTTTCCCATTTCCAGGATCAATTCCTTTTTAATTAACATTAAACAACCCGATACACAGTCAACATTTGTTATTTTATCATACTGACCTTCATCTAATTCTGTATGACCAATGGAAACAATTTCGCCCCTTGACCATTTTATACTAAATCCCACAGTCTGAATTTCACTGGGACGATCATAGGAATAAATTTTCGGACCCACCAGACCTATTTTAGGGTCTGATTCAGTGGTTTTAAGTAATGGACCTATCAAATCTTTATCAACAGTAGTATCATTATTTAAAAGCATTAAGTAATCAGTGGTGAGATTGTTAAGGGCAAAATCTATTCCTATATTGTTTCCATCGGCAAAACCATGATTTTTATCATTTTTAAGAAGATAAAGATTCAGGGATTCAGCACTAACCTTGGAAGATATCTCTTCTTCATCAACATCATCTTTATCAAATTCAATTAGATTAATTGGTTTGTTAAGGGGATTATACCTGAAAAATGGTGACTCGGTTTCAAGGTTTCCACTGCAATAATCCCTGATCTTTTCCACTGAATCATCCTGTGATCCATTGTCCACCACAATTACATTGTAATTTTCATAATCAATGGCATAGAGTGACTCCAGACATTCCAGGGTATCTTCCCAGCCATTCCAATTTAAAATTATAATGGAAACATGAGGGTCAGTACTATTCATTTTCAATTCTCCAACTTATGTAACTATTTGCTATTTTTAGCCCGTTTTAAATGCCAATCCAATCTTTTCCCTGCCTCAGCAAGTGTCCAGTAATTTCGGACTAATTCCACTGAATTCTTGGAATACTCGTATCTTTTATTCTCATCCTGCAGTAATTCTTTTACAGCACTGGAAAATAGTTCTTCGTCTCTTTCTGTGAGTAGGCCAGTTTTGTTATGGATTACGGTTTCTCTAACTCCTCCCTCTTTAACTGCAACTACTGGTGTCCCACAGGCCATAGATTCCAGTGGTACCAGTCCAAATGGTTCAAGGTGGGGGGAATAGAGAATAAGTTGGGCCTGGTTATAAAGTTCAACCAATCTATCATCATCAATTAAAGTTAAAATTTCCATATCAACATCTAAACTTTCTGCAAGTTCTTCAAGATATTGTTTCCAGTCATTATCACCATTATTCGCAATTAAAACAAATTTAGGGCGGATTCCTGGATCTATGTATGCTAAAGACTTGATTATAAAATCATGACCTTTCATCGAGATATAGCTTCCCACGGATAAGACCATATTTTTTTTCAGAACTTCAACTGGTTTGAAAAGTTCAGTATTTATTCCCAGATAACAAACATAAGAATTAATTCCATATGTTTTTAAAATGGACTCTCTAGAGAAGTAGGAATTGGCCAATGTGTATTTAGCAGATTCTGCTAATTTTTTATCAATAGCTACAAAACGATTATCAATGTAACGGTAAACCAGTCCCTTAAGGGAATCCTTAATACCAGACTTATTTTTAGCAATTTTTTTAAGAATAGCTTCATCATGCCTTAAAGGTTGCTGACAATAGTATACAAACGGTTTTTTAATATATTTGAGTATAAAGGGAGTCATGGAATATTGATCCTGTTCGCAGAATACAACATCGTAATCTCCTCCATTGATTTCATCGGCTATTAATTTCTGAGCATTCTCAAGATTACTCAACTCACCCACTGGTAGACGATACCTCATAAAAGATAACAAGAAACTGGAAATGTTCTTATGAACTGGATAAACTTTAACATGGGTAGCAATTTCTTTCAGGGGTAAATACTCCTCGTTAGCCGTGGATGGAATAAAAACATCCACAATATTACCAGAATTGATTAAATATTTGACATGATCATATAACGCTCTTTTAGCCCCTCCTGAGGGCAAATTGTGAAAAACTGCAATTTTTAGTCTTTGTTCCATCTAATTCCTCGTAAATAATATTATTCCATTACTAACTATTTTACACCTTAATATCAGTTGAATTATCAGAAAGGATTATTCCATTAAAAAAACCCTTAAGATATGCATAACTCATCTTCAAATCACGTTTAAATATCAACTGGCAGATTGATTTAGATAATATTACTGCCAGTATAAATATTGAAAAGCGGAGGAATTCTCTACGGGTATTATTTTTTTTCACGAAATAAATTCGGTTCCGGGTAAAGTAATACATTTTAAATGGAGTATCACTGGATGCCCCGTACTTATGCCATATTTTAGATTTGAAGGCATAAACTGATTTATAACCATGTTTACGTCCTCTAAAACACCAATCTGCATCTTCCCAGTACATGAAATAGGTAGGATCCAGCATTCCAATCTTTTCTATTACTTCCCTGGAGCATAGTATACATGTACCACCAATATAATCCGGTTCCAAGAAGTGATCAAACTGGCCTTCATCCAACTGGTGGTAGGCAATTTCATCCACTTCACCATGTTTTAAGTCTACTTTAGCCCCACCTGCAACTTGTAAAGTATTTTTATCATTGTAGATATAGACTTTGGGCCCGACGAAACCAACATTGTCGTTATTTTTTGCCACATCCACTAGTTCGGTTAAAAAATCTTTATCCACAACTGTATCATTGTTTAACAGTAACACATACTCAATATCCAAGTTTTTCAGTGCATGTTTTATTCCAATATTATTTCCCCAGGCAAACCCGTAGTTTTTATCGTTTTTTATAAGGGTTAACTTCTCCTGGGAATTAATCGAATTGATGTTATCCATTTGAGGGAGTTTCGTATTTTCAACTTCGGTGTTGGTATATTTAAAAATCTTTATGGGATTTTTATCCTGATAATTAAAAAAAGTAGAATCAACTTTTATTTTACCAGCACAGTAATCTTCTATTTTTTCTATTGAAATATCTTCAGAATTATTGTCAATTACTATTACATCGTATTCAGGGTATTTAATTTGATATACTGATTCAAGACACTCCAATGTGTCTTTCCATCCATTCCAGTTTAGGATTATGATTGCAACACGTGGAAAACTCATTATTTCACTGTTCTCTAATTATGCGGTGACTTAATCTAAAATTTTGATAGCATTAGATAATCTTTGAATAGATAATCATTGTTTAATTCTTAATCTGTTTATTCTCCTTAAAAATATGGTTAAAATATGTTAATTTATAGTTAATTGAAGTAAAACTATTTTTCACTTTGGTAAATTTTTTGAAAAATAGCCAATAATTTCTTTTTAACATATGGTCTTTTCTTCTGGATATAAAGAGGGTAAAAAGATGTCCATCCGCCCATTGTAGTGAAAATAAATCTATGATATTTTTTATGCTTTTTCAATATATTTCCCAAGGTAGTGTAATATTTATCGGACATTGAATTCCCTGGAGAACTATGATAGACCTCTGAAGGTATTACAAAAACATTAAGCCCCATATTAATGGCACTTAAACAGTAATCAGCAGCATACAAATGCCAGTCATCACATACTTCCTCGTCAAATTTTAATATATCAAAAACTGACTTGGGAATTATAAAAAGACACTCGTCCACTGTTTGTACCTTTTGAGGAGTTTCTATATGGTTATCAGAAATCTTTCGTGGAGGAGAGCCCTGTTTTATGTTTGATATTTTTTCATCCTCATCCCAGGGGGATGCACCGGCAACACCGGCAACACCCAAGTTATCCAAAGAATTTAATGTGCTTTCTGTATTTTTCAGCCATTCATCGGATTTTAAATCTATATCCTGATGAACGAACATTATATAACTGCCGTTAGCTTTTTTTGCACCCTGGTTCAGAGCTTCAGCAGCTGATTTAAAATGATTATTGGTGTTGTCCATTAAAATCAGTTCATAATCTAATGACTGTGTTTTTAAGCTTTTTAGAAGGAGGTTGTCTAAACTTTCTTGATTATTATATACACACACTACTGTTATCATTGAAGATTACCTTGAGAATTTCTAATTTACTAAACTTTCATTATTTTTGGTTATAAACTTTTTATTATCCGATAATTGTACTTGTTTTCATAATTATCTGGTTATATTTAGTTTTATATAATGAGAATATATGAAAATCTATATGAACCTATAAAATAACAAATGCATTCTAAGATTTAATATAATTATGGGATTGACTTGTATTTAATTTAAAAATAAGTTTCATTTGCATAACAAAAATATTTTAAATTATTTTTTTGAGGTTATTTTGGATGAAAAACAATCCAATGGTTAATTTCATTTGTTTTTAGGAATTTTGTCTTTATGAATTGTTTGAGTAGTTCTTATTATACTAATATGATTAAAATAATCTCAATCACAATTTAATGTTGTTTTGTTTAATATTGATTGAATTTCGTTATTGATAAAAGATTATATGGGGTCTGAAAAATGAAAATAGGTTTTAAAAGAGTTTCAATTATAGAAATAGACACCAATCCTAGGAAACTTACCTAAGACAACATTGTTCCCCTTTAAAGAAGTTCTAAATAGAGAAATAAGACCTATAGCGATTTTTTCAATGTTTGTGAAACAAAAATTATATATATGGCAAATTTTAATGTATATTAATGTTTAATAATTGAAATTAAGACATAAATGAACGTTTCATATATTATGATATTCATTGTTTAAAATATTCATTAAATTAATGTTACTAAAAAAATTATTTTGCGATATAAAATGAGTTAAATAAAGCTAATCATGGGGGGTCCCATATAAACCTTAAACTATTATGTGTTGTATTTCTATGTTTCATGGCATTGGTTAGTTTGAATGGTATTTATGCAGCTGAGGATGGTCAGAATTTAACCTCAAATATTAACACAACCATCACTGACACCACAAATACCACCACCCATTCAACTTCTTCAGAAGACAACCAAGAATATGATAACTATCCGGCTGCAGGAGAAGGATCACCCTCTTTTACCAACGAACAGATCACTCAATCAGCTATAGACGTTGAAAAATTCCTGGAAGGAAACAAATACCTACCAGAATACATCACCATCAACGGAATCAAAGTAAACCAAGCCACCTTCCTCCAACTACTCACACAAACCACCATCAAAATAAACAACACGGACAACACAACCACCCCATTAATAACTGTTAAACAACCCACCACCGGAACCGAAACAACCACACCAGGCACACTCACAAAAAACGAATACCTACAACTAGCCCAAAACATACAAACATTTATAAATAATAATGGTCAGGCACCAGGAACCATCCCCAGCAGCCTAGGAAACATAAAATTCCAATCACTCCTATACCTCTACTCTCGCGCCCTAAACATGCATAAAACCTACGGAGCACTACCCACATTCCTAGCAGTGCGACCCTGGAACAACATACCCATAACCGACACCAACAAAAAAACCATAACCACACAAGACATCACCAACACCGCCACAGAAGTCAAAAACTTCCTAGAATACCACAAATACCTACCAGAATACATCACCATCAACGGAATCGTAGTAAACCAAGCCACCTTCCTCCAACTACTCACACAAACCACCATCAAAATAAACAACAACGACAACACACCACTAAACCTCACCAACACCAAAACACTCACCACCGGAACCGAAACAACCACACCAGGCACACTCACAAAAAACGAATACCTACAACTAGCCCAAAACATCCTAACATACATCAACACCAACAAAAAAGCACCAGCCACTATGAACACAGTTTTAGGAAACATAAAATTCCAATCACTCCTATACCTCTACTCTCGCGCCCTAAACATGCATAAAACCTACGGAGCACTACCCACATTCCTAGCAGTGCGACCCTGGAACAACATACCCATAACCGACACCAACAAAAAAACCATAACCACACAAGACATCACCAACACCGCCACAGAAGTCAAAAACTTCTTAGAATACCACAAATACCTACCAGAATACATCACCATCAACGGAATCGTAGTAAACCAAGCCACCTTCCTCCAACTACTCACACAAACCACCCTCAAAATCAACAACAACGACAACACACCACTAAACCTCACCAACACCAAAACACCCACCACCGGAACCGAAACAACCACACCAGGCACATTTAACAAAGATGAATATTTAGAACTTGCCCAATCAATCCTAACATACATCAACACCAACAAAAAAGCACCAGCCACCATCACCAGCAGCCTAGGAAACATAAAATTTGAGTCAATACTGTACATGTACTCTCGTGTCCTGAGTAGCTATAAATCCTCTGATAACATCCTGCCTTTGTTAATTACTGTCCGTCCATGGTCTACTTCTAATATTCCTATCCGTGATGAGTTTTTCACCATACAACAGATCACTAAAACCGCCATTGAAGTGAAAACATTCCTGGAAGGAAACAAATACCTACCAGAATACATCACCATCAACGGAGTAGTGATGAACCAATCACAATTCATCTACCTTATCACCACCGCCACCATCCACATCAACAGCGGTGATACCTCATCAATAACCCTAATAACTGCTAGAGTACCCACAACTAGCACTGAAAAAGTAAGTGGGGGAAGTATACTGGTAGATGAATACTTAACCATTGCAAAAAATATCAGAAATTATATTATTAGCAATAAAAAGGCACCCAGCCTTGTTTCCACCTCACTGGGACAAATGAGTTATCAAGCCACACTATACATGTACTGTCGGATACTCAACCAGTACAACTCAATTAAGGACTTACCCCTTATGGTTAATGTAAAACCGTGGAAAACATCGAATATACCTATTTATGATAAAGCTACTTTCACTATTGCAGAGATAACCCAATCCGCTGTGGAAATCAAAATATTTGTGGATGGAAAAGGTTACCTGCCTGAATGGATAACTGTAGGTGGTGTTTATCTTAATCAAACCCAATTACTACACCTACTAACTGGGGCCACAATTTTCATCAGTAGTTCAAATTTCAGATCTGTCACCCCTGTTAATGCAGTTCTACCTTCCACAACAGTTACTGATACCTTTACTTCAAATAATATGAGTAAATATAGTTATTTGCAGTTGGCTCAGAGTATTAAGGCTTACATTGAGCAAAATAAAAAAGGGCCAGCTAGTATGGCTATTTCTTCGGGAGTTGTTAGTTTCAAATCCCTCATATACATGTACAGTCGCGTACTGCAACAGTATAAACAACACCAAACTTTACCTGAGACCATAAATCTGAAAAAATGGTCCTCACAAAACATACCAATCTATGATGATTACTTTTCCCATCAAGAAATCGCCACCACCGCCATGCAAGTGAAGATATTTGTTGAAGGGAATTTGATACTGCCTACTTTAATTACTATAAATGGTGTGGTGGTGAATCAGGCACAATTCCTGGACCTTTTAACCCAGGCGGCAATAAAAATTAAAAACAACGACAATTCAGTAACCTACCTCCAGAAAGTAAATTTACCAACTTACAACTATGAAAATATGATTTCTGGAAATATGGCCTTAAATGACATTTTAATACTTGCTCAAAGGATTAAATCATATATTGACACTAATCGAATAGCTGAGGGTAGTTTTTCAAGTAGTCTAGGTGACATCAGCTTCACTTCACAAATATATCTTTTCAGTCGATTGATGGATTATTATAACTCCAAAAAAACATTACCATCATCAATTACAAACATAAAACCGTGGGCTTTGATGGTTTACAAGTTACCTGCTGGTTTTGAGGTTTATCTTAAGCCCAGTAATCATTGTAATTCTAATGATCCCCTAATCATTGATCTGGCTAAGAGAATAACAGTGGGGGCAGTTACACCTTATGATAAGGCTCTGCATATCTTCAACTGGGTTCGGGATTTAGTAGAGTATGAATTTTATTATAATACTGCTAAAGGAGCTTATCAAACTTTGAATACCATGGGAGGTAACTGTTGTGATATTTCCCATGCAATAGTTGCACTATGCCGGGCATCGGGCCTGGCTGCCAGATATGTACATGGAGATTGTTTCTTCACATACAGCCAAACATGGTGTGGCCATGTATGGGCCCAGATATATGTAAACAGTGGCTGGGTAACCGCTGATGGCTCCAATAATTACAATGAGTTTGGTGTCATTGACAACTGGGATACTGGTTCTTACAAATTAAAAGGCATTTACTCCAGTTTGCCGTTTTAGGAAGTTAATAACGATGTTGCGAGTTACTTAATCTTCATTAATCCTCCATCTCAATCACAGCGTATAATCTATAATAGATTTGTGTTGCTTTGATTAATTTCAGTCGGTTCAACCCGAATATAATATAATTTAACCAGTTAGATAATCCAATTGTATTAGGAAGTTGTTCCGTTTCTTCCACCTTGTAGTTCTCAAAATATTTTGACAGTACCTCTTCCAGATCTTTTTTGTTAAAGAAGTTAACATGGTCCGTTGCTAGAAGATGGTCATAGGTAAAACCGGGTTTAAGTTGTTCTATACCAGTACAGTTTGGAACCGTGATTAAAATCTTTTTCCTGGCTATCCTTTTCAATTCCATTAAAAGCTTTTCAAAATCTTTTACATGCTCTAGAACTTCAAATAAGATGACTACATCAAAAGAATTGTCATCAAATTCGAGAGAAGTTGAATCCATAACATAGGATTCCACACCTCTTTCTTTAGACTTTTTAATATAATCCTCGTTTATATCAACACAAACAGGATTATAACCCCTTTTAATTAATTCATAAGAGTATGCTCCTTCCCCCCCACCCACATCAATTATTTTATCTTCTTTATCGATATGGGTGAGCGCGAATTTTATAAATGGCATATAAGCTTCCTTGGCAGGAAGTCCTAATTCGTATATCTCTTCTTTATCCAATTTAACCCCTACCTATAATTTTTTTAATTAAACTAATATCATCCGAATCAATTCCGCCAATTAAATAGATGACTGCTATATATATTGCAATTGCCAACAGGACTATTAAAGGTAACCAGAGATTGTATAATAACAGTATAGCCACACCCATAATTATACTGGCAATGAAAACTTTTATGGTTACTTCTAAATTTAACTTAGAAAATCCATAACCACTTTTGCGAATTGTAAATAAGACTAAAGTAAATACCAGAAATTCAGTAATTACGGTAATCACACTACTGGCTAGATAACTATATTTGGGGATTAAAATTAAGTTTAAAGCAATATTAATCACCATGCATATACTGGTTATTTTAGTTAAAATCATCTGCTTATTTGTAGACTGCAAGAGTTGTGTAAAAGGACTATTTAAAAAGATGAAAATGGTAGACCATATCAAAACTTGGAGAACAACTATTGAATCTGCGAATTGGGAGTCGAAAATAAGCAATATGATTTTATTAGACAGTAAAGTAGTTCCGATCCCTAAGGGGAAGCTAATCAACAACATAAATTTAAAATATTTTTCAAAAGCCATTTGAAGTGAATTTTCAGACGAAACAAAGAATTTAGAAAATACCGGGAATAGTGAAGCATTGAAAACATTAGGAATAAACAGTAACACCGTTATTAATTTATAAGCTGCGTTGTAAATCCCTACAGCCTCATTATCTTGCATTACCGATAGCAAGAAAGTATCAGCCCATACATATATTGTGGCAAAAGTCCCAGTCAACCCAAATGGTAAGGCCTGTTTTAGTGTTGGGCTCCAAAAACTCAAGTCTATTTCAATTTTAGGTATGGAGAACTTCCAAAAGTATATGATTACTATGTAAATGAAATTTATTATATTGGCAATCAAGTAAATAGCTGCAAAGAAAAGAAGATCCATATGGTAATGTACACCTATTAAAGTACCTACCAGTAAAACTGCGCTGTTTAAAACTGTGCTCAGTGAAATATACTCCATTTTTTCATTGGCCTGGATTATTGATATAAAAATAGTGGAAATAGCCCCGACAACTACCGATAACATCATAATGTAAATCACGTTCTTAACAACTGGAGAATAACCTACCCCATTAGTAATTAATATTATGGCAACAAATGCTAGTAATGATAATAAAATTTTCATCAAAATTGAATTAGAAATATATTTATTAGCCATGGATTTATCGCGAGAAATATCCCTTATTATCAAGGTACCTAATCCAGCATCGGCAATAATACCCACAATTCCAGTTAAAGCCGTTGCTAATGAAAGTATTCCATATCCTCCAGTACCTAAATAACGGGCAGTGACTATGGTGATGATAAATGAAAATGCAAAAATAATGATCTGACTTATGAGTAATACAACTGAATTTTTTGCTATGGTTCGTGCGGTGTTCATTTAAATCCATCTCATTTTATAGATTTGAGTTTGAAATATGATTAACTAATCATTGATTTTGGGAGTACTTTTTAGTGAAATTATTAATATGCCATCTGAAAAGATAATGATTTTATTAGTTTTAATACACATCCTTTTAGTCTTTTGCATGGAAAGTTATTAGACTTGACTAAAAACGGGAAAATTCCTAATTAGTAATTCCTCTAATGTCTATAATTAATAGAGTCATATAAATTCTTATCCGTAAAGTTTAATAGAATGCAATCTAGATATTTTTATATATTATAAATGATATACTGCCTTGGATGGTTATAAAAACATTTAAAAAAAACTATCTGAACTGAAAATCGACAGAGCAATCTTGAGACATTATCACAATGAGTTTAGCAGTGATAATTACGTTACTAATTATTTCAGAGGTATAAAATGATTTCAGTAGTTTGCGTCTACAACAACCGTCAAATTCTAAATAATTGCTTAATCAAAAGCCTGAAAAAACAGAACTGTAATTCTGAATTAATTTTAATAGATAACACTCAAAACAAATTCAATTCAGCGGCTAAAGCACTTAACCATGGTGGAAGCAAGGCCCAGGAAGAATATATAATGTTCGTACACCAGGACATGGAACTGAACTCTCCGAATTGGCTGAGTGATGTTGAAGAAATGTTGAAATCCATAAAAGATATGGGTGTAGCGGGTGTAGCCGGGAGAAAGGGACGAACTCCCCGATCTAATATGAAGCATGGGACTACCCCCAGATCTGTGGGAATATTTCCCCAGGATGACCCTATTGAAGTACAAACTGTGGATGAATGTTTAGCTATAGTTCCCCGTAGTATCTTTCAAGAAAACCCTTTCGATGAAGAAACATGCCAAGGATGGCACTTATATCTGGCAGATTACTGTTTAAGCCTTAAAAATAAGGGTTACCATGTTTACGTTGTGCCACAGTCTTCTTACCACCTATCTATAGGGGATTCATTTTCAAATGATTACTATCAAACTTTAAGTAAAATAATAAAAAAACATAAAAACAATTATAAATGGATTTATACCACCACTGGAAACTGGCATACCACTTATCCCCTTTTAATTCAGATAGTCTACAATAAATTATACCGAACTGTTGAGAGAATTATAATTAAGTTAACTTAACGATTTAATTTAGTGAAAATTTGTGAATAATTTTTTAACCTAAACAAGGGTATGATTAACAAGTGTCAATATTGACCATATATTATTGTTATGAATCATCTATCATTAATATTAATTTTATTTAATGGGGGTATTGCCTAAAATTTTCGAAAATTTTAAGTGATATTATAAAATAAGTATTTATTAAAATAATAATAATATTAAGGGGGAGTTTTATATCACACGAAAATTAATAATTGTCATATTATTATGTTTTATTGGCCTAATCAGTTTGAATGGTATTTATGCAGCTGAGGATGGTCAGAATTTAACCTCAAATAACAACATAACCCATACTACTACCAATAATATTACCACCACTCAGTCATCTTCTTCGGAAAATAATGCAAAGTACTATGATTATCAAACTGATGTTCACGCTGCCGGAGAGGGAACACCTTCCTTTACCAACCAACAAATAACCCAAGCAGCCATAGACGTGAAAAAATTCTTGGAAGGAAACAAATACCTACCAGAATACATCACCATCAACGGAATCAAAGTAAACCAAGCCACATTCCTCCAATTACTAACCACCACTACACTCAAAATAAATAACTCAGACAACACAACCACTCCATTAATAACCGTAAACCAACCTCCTGCCGGAACCGAAACAACCACACCCAGAACACTCACACAAACAGAATACCTAACTATGGCACAAAACATAGCGAACTACATCATCGATAATGGCAGGGCACCTAGCACCGTAGGCACTGTTTTTGGGAACATAAAATTCCAATCACTCTTATACCTTTACTCTCGCGCCCTAAACATGCATGAAACCTATGGAGCACTGCCCACATTCCTAGCAGTGCGACCCTGGAACAACATACCCATAACCGACACCAACAAAAAAACCATAACCACACAAGACATCACCAACACCGCCACAGAAGTCAAAAACTTCCTAGAATACCACAAATACCTACCAGAATACATCACCATCAACGGAATCGTAGTAAACCAAGCCACCTTCCTCCAACTACTCACACAAACCACCATCAAAATAAACAACTCAGATACTACAACCACCGAACTAACAAACACCCAACAACCCACCACCGGAACCGAAACAACCACACCAGGCACATTTAACAAAGATGAATATTTAGAACTTGCCCAATCAATCCTAACATACATCAACACCAACAAAAAAGCACCAGCCACTATGAACACAGTTTTAGGAAACATAAAATTCCAATCACTCCTATACCTCTACTCTCGCGCTCTAAACATGGAAAAAACCTACGGAGCACTACCCACATTCCTAGCAGTGCGACCATGGAACAACATACCCATAACCGACACCAACAAAAAAACCATAACCACACAAGACATCACCAACACCGCCACAGAAGTCAAAAACTTCCTAGAATACCACAAATACCTACCAGAATACATCACCATCAACGGAATCGTAGTAAACCAAGCCACCTTCCTCCAACTACTCACACAAACCACCCTCAAAATAAACAACAACGACAACACACCACTAAACCTCACCAACACCAAAACACCCACCACCGGAACCGAAACAACCACACCCGGAACACTCACAAAAAACGAATACCTACAACTAGCCCAAAACATACAAACATTTATAGAAAATAATGGTCAGGCACCAGGAACCATCACCAGCAGCCTAGGAAACATAAAATTTGAGTCATTACTGTACATGTACTCTCGTGTCCTGAGTAGCTATAAAACCTCTGATAACATCCTTCCTTTGTTAATTACTGTCCGTCCATGGTCTTCTTCTAATATTCCGATTCGTGATGAGTTTTTCACCATACAGCAGATCACTAAAACCGCCATTGAGGTTAAAAACTTCCTGGAAGGAAACAAATACTTGCCAGAGTACATCACCGTCAACGGAGTAGTGATGAACCAATCACAATTCATCTACCTTATCACCACCGCCACCATCCACCTCAACACCGGTGATACCTCACTGATATCTCTTATAAATGCCAATAAACCAGTAACTGGCAGTGAAACCATAGCCGGAGGCAGCATACTTCAAAATGAATACATTACACTGGCAAAAAATATAAAAAATTACATTGAAAACAATAAAAAGGCACCCAGCCTTGTTTCCACCTCACTGGGACAAATGAGTTATCAAGCCACACTGTACATGTACTGTCGGATACTCAATCAGAACAACTTGAACCATGAATTACCCGTTTTTATCAATGTAAAACCATGGAAAACAGCAAATATACCCATTAACGACAAAACTACGTTTACTGTTGCCGAAGTAACTAGCGCTGCAGTGGATGTTAAACTCTTTGTAGATGGCAACGGTTCCCTACCAGAGTGGATAACTGTAGGAGGGGTCTTCCTTAACCAAAGCCAATTTTTACACTTGTTAACTAGTTCTGTGATCTTAATTAACAGCCAAAGTTCAGGATCAGTTAAACCAGTTAATGCAGGACTGCCCTCAACAACTATTAAAGATGATTTATCTGCTGGTTCTTTAAGCACTGCTCGTTATGTGCAATTAGCTGAGGAGATAAAAACTTACATCGAGGAGAATGAAAAAGGACCCAGTAGTGTGACGGCTGACCTAGGAACAACCAGTTTTAAATCAATAATTTACATGTACAGCCGCATACTACAACAGTATAAAATCCACCAAACCTTACCCTCCAACATAATTCTAAAAAACTGGACCACTCCCATCTACGACAATCAGTTCACCAACCAGGACATTATCAAAACTGCAAAAGAAGTTAAAGTTTTCTTTGATGGTAATGGTTATTTACCGGAATACATTACGGTTAGCAAAGTAGTGGTGAATCAAGCACAATTCCTGCATCTTTTAGTAACTGCAACACTAAAAATCAACAATTCAAGTGGTAGTTCAACTTATCTCCAGAGTGTAGCATTACCCCAGTCCAGTTATGAGAAAATGAACAGTGGAAATATTAATTTAGCAAGTTATATTACTCTTGCCCAGTCTATTTATGACCACATCACCACCAATCAAGCAGCAGCAGGATCTTTTGACATAAACCTAGGGAAAATTAGCTTCCCCTCTCAACTATATCTCTTTAGCAGTGTACTTGACTCCTTCCAAAAAAATCAACAACTTCCTGAGAGTATTTATGTAAAAGCGTGGAAAACTGCCCGTAACATTGGAACTACCAGTTATGGTAATGTGGTGGTTTCAGGACCCTATGGAAATTTGATGTCCTCAGTTAAGATCGCCTATATTGTGGGTGTGCATCCCATTGAGTGGGCTTCTCATCAGGCAATTATGGAAGCAATTGAGGCTTATGATAATTCATTAGCGCACTGTTATTATATTTACAAAGTTTCAGTGACTAAAGATGCATCAAATTATGAAAAAGGACGGATGAACGGGCAATTACTGGCAAATATGTTTGCTGTTCCTGAAATTAAGGTGAAAAAATATAATATGGCCATTGATATCCATTCCAATGTGGGTAACTGGGCTCAGACCAGATTTGTATTTAGCCCTATCTCTGGAGGTTCATCAGAATTCCTTGCGTGGGTTATAAAAAATCGTATAGGATGGTTATCCTACTTCTCCCCACCATCACAGACAAGCCCACAGTACGTCACCATTCCCCTGATACAAGGAGGCATACCAGCCATTCTCTATGAAACATATACTTATGAACCATATGATGTAACTCGAAGTCATGCCAATGATTTTGTGTCTGTGGTTGATGGATTGGTGTTTTGAATAGAAAATGTTCATAAATATCCCGGGACTAAAAAAATAAACCTAATTAATGAAAATATGATCGTTTACGGAGATTATTAGTAAATAGAATTTTAATAATTTTCTAGTTACCCGGGTTTATTTATGTAACTTCTTAAAATAAGGTATTTTGAATTATAACCGAACTAGGGAATTGGAAAAATATTATGTGTGTTATTTTCCAAGAAAAAATGGTAATATTGAAAATTGGTAATGGGAATGATCAATTAGGATTGTAAATTCATAATGGTTATGGTTAGAACTTTTTAAATCTTTTTTGAAAGTGAAAGATTCTATTTCGAGTGTTTTTATTTAGCTTGTAAATTAAAAAATTATATATAGGATGCAATTTTGAATTTATATCATAGTTATAGTTGATAGTTGAAATTTCTATGTTTATGAAAGATAAATTTTATATTAAAGTTAAACATCCATTTATTACTTAAACTCTATACTATTATCGAATTTATTGATGGACTTTTAAGGAGTTATTAGAAGTGATTGGAGGCGATGAGTATTAATCGTAAGTTGTTTTTGGTAGTATTGTTGTGTTTCATGGCATTGGTTAGTTTGAATGGTATTTATGCAGCTGAGGATGGTCAGAATCTAACCTCAAATATTAACACAACCATCATTGACACCACAAATACTACCATCACCCAGTCAACTTCAGACAACAATCCAGAACATAACGATTATCAAACCAATAATTACGCTGCCGGAGAAGGAACACCTTCCTTTACCAACCAACAAATCACCCAAGCAGCTATAGACGTTGAAAAATTCCTGGAAGGAAACAAATACCTACCAGAATACATCACCATCAACGGAATCAAAGTAAACCAAGCCACCTTCCTCCAACTACTCACACAAACCACCATCAAAATAAACAACACGGACAACACAACCACCCCATTAATAACTGTTAAACAACCCACCACCGGAACCGAAACAACCACACCAGGCACACTCACAAAAAACGAATACCTACAACTAGCCCAAAACATACAAACATTTATAAATAATAATGGTCAGGCACCAGGAACCATCCCCAGCAGCCTAGGAAACATAAAATTCCAATCACTCCTATACCTCTACTCTCGCGCCCTAAACATGCATAAAACCTACGGAGCACTACCCACATTCCTAGCAGTGCGACCCTGGAACAACATACCCATAACCGACACCAACAAAAAAACCATAACCACACAAGACATCACCAACACCGCCACAGAAGTCAAAAACTTCCTAGAATACCACAAATACCTACCAGAATACATCACCATCAACGGAATCGTAGTAAACCAAGCCACCTTCCTCCAACTACTCACACAAACCACCATCAAAATAAACAACAACGACAACACACCACTAAACCTCACCAACACCAAAACACTCACCACCGGAACCGAAACAACCACACCAGGCACACTCACAAAAAACGAATACCTACAACTAGCCCAAAACATCCTAACATACATCAACACCAACAAAAAAGCACCAGCCACTATGAACACAGTTTTAGGAAACATAAAATTCCAATCACTCCTATACCTCTACTCTCGCGCCCTAAACATGCATAAAACCTACGGAGCACTACCCACATTCCTAGCAGTGCGACCCTGGAACAACATACCCATAACCGACACCAACAAAAAAACCATAACCACACAAGACATCACCAACACCGCCACAGAAGTCAAAAACTTCTTAGAATACCACAAATACCTACCAGAATACATCACCATCAACGGAATCGTAGTAAACCAAGCCACCTTCCTCCAACTACTCACACAAACCACCCTCAAAATCAACAACAACGACAACACACCACTAAACCTCACCAACACCAAAACACCCACCACCGGAACCGAAACAACCACACCAGGCACATTTAACAAAGATGAATATTTAGAACTTGCCCAATCAATCCTAACATACATCAACACCAACAAAAAAGCACCAGCCACCATCACCAGCAGCCTAGGAAACATAAAATTTGAGTCAATACTGTACATGTACTCTCGTGTCCTGAGTAGCTATAAATCCTCTGATAACATCCTGCCTTTGTTAATTACTGTCCGTCCATGGTCTACTTCTAATATTCCTATCCGTGATGAGTTTTTCACCATACAACAGATCACTAAAACCGCCATTGAAGTGAAAACATTCCTGGAAGGAAACAAATACCTACCAGAATACATCACCATCAACGGAGTAGTGATGAACCAATCACAATTCATCTACCTTATCACCACCGCCACCATCCACATCAACAGCGGTGATACCTCATCAATAACCCTAATAACTGCTAGAGTACCCACAACTAGCACTGAAAAAGTAAGTGGGGGAAGTATACTGGTAGATGAATACTTAACCATTGCAAAAAATATCAGAAATTATATTATTAGCAATAAAAAGGCACCCAGCCTTGTTTCCACCTCACTGGGACAAATGAGTTATCAAGCCACACTATACATGTACTGTCGGATACTCAACCAGTACAACTCAATTAAGGACTTACCCCTTATGGTTAATGTAAAACCGTGGAAAACATCGAATATACCTATTTATGATAAAGCTACTTTCACTATTGCAGAGATAACCCAATCCGCTGTGGAAATCAAAATATTTGTGGATGGAAAAGGTTACCTGCCTGAATGGATAACTGTAGGTGGTGTTTATCTTAATCAAACCCAATTACTACACCTACTAACTGGGGCCACAATTTTCATCAGTAGTTCAAATTTCAGATCTGTCACCCCTGTTAATGCAGTTCTACCTTCCACAACAGTTACTGATACCTTTACTTCAAATAATATGAGTAAATATAGTTATTTGCAGTTGGCTCAGAGTATTAAGGCTTACATTGAGCAAAATAAAAAAGGGCCAGCTAGTATGGCTATTTCTTCGGGAGTTGTTAGTTTCAAATCCCTCATATACATGTACAGTCGCGTACTGCAACAGTATAAACAACACCAAACTTTACCTGAGACCATAAATCTGAAAAAATGGTCCTCACAAAACATACCAATCTATGATGATTACTTTTCCCATCAAGAAATCGCCACCACCGCCATGCAAGTGAAGATATTTGTTGAAGGGAATTTGATACTGCCTACTTTAATTACTATAAATGGTGTGGTGGTGAATCAGGCACAATTCCTGGACCTTTTAACCCAGGCGGCAATAAAAATTAAAAACAACGACAATTCAGTAACCTACCTCCAGAAAGTAAATTTACCAACTTACAACTATGAAAATATGATTTCTGGAAATATGGCCTTAAATGACATTTTAATACTTGCTCAAAGGATTAAATCATATATTGACACTAATCGAATAGCTGAGGGTAGTTTTTCAAGTAGTCTAGGTGACATCAGCTTCACTTCACAAATATATCTTTTCAGTCGATTGATGGATTATTATAACTCCAAAAAAACATTACCATCATCAATTACAAACATAAAACCGTGGGCTTTGATGGTTTACAAGTTACCTGCTGGTTTTGAGGTTTATCTTAAGCCCAGTAATCATTGTAATTCTAATGATCCCCTAATCATTGATCTGGCTAAGAGAATAACAGTGGGGGCAGTTACACCTTATGATAAGGCTCTGCATATCTTCAACTGGGTTCGGGATTTAGTAGAGTATGAATTTTATTATAATACTGCTAAAGGAGCTTATCAAACTTTGAATACCATGGGAGGTAACTGTTGTGATATTTCCCATGCAATAGTTGCACTATGCCGGGCATCGGGCCTGGCTGCCAGATATGTACATGGAGATTGTTTCTTCACATACAGCCAAACATGGTGTGGCCATGTATGGGCCCAGATATATGTAAACAGTGGCTGGGTAACCGCTGATGGCTCCAATAATTACAATGAGTTTGGTGTCATTGACAACTGGGATACTGGTTCTTACAAATTAAAAGGCATTTACTCCAGTTTGCCGTTTTAGGAAGTTAATAACGATGTTGCGAGTTACTTAATCTTCATTAATCCTCCATCTCAATCACAGCGTATAATCTATAATAGATTTGTGTTGCTTTGATTAATTTCAGTCGGTTCAACCCGAATATAATATAATTTAACCAGTTAGATAATCCAATTGTATTAGGAAGTTGTTCCGTTTCTTCCACCTTGTAGTTCTCAAAATATTTTGACAGTACCTCTTCCAGATCTTTTTTGTTAAAGAAGTTAACATGGTCCGTTGCTAGAAGATGGTCATAGGTAAAACCGGGTTTAAGTTGTTCTATACCAGTACAGTTTGGAACCGTGATTAAAATCTTTTTCCTGGCTATCCTTTTCAATTCCATTAAAAGCTTTTCAAAATCTTTTACATGCTCTAGAACTTCAAATAAGATGACTACATCAAAAGAATTGTCATCAAATTCGAGAGAAGTTGAATCCATAACATAGGATTCCACACCTCTTTCTTTAGACTTTTTAATATAATCCTCGTTTATATCAACACAAACAGGATTATAACCCCTTTTAATTAATTCATAAGAGTATGCTCCTTCCCCCCCACCCACATCAATTATTTTATCTTCTTTATCGATATGGGTGAGCGCGAATTTTATAAATGGCATATAAGCTTCCTTGGCAGGAAGTCCTAATTCGTATATCTCTTCTTTATCCAATTTAACCCCTACCTATAATTTTTTTAATTAAACTAATATCATCCGAATCAATTCCGCCAATTAAATAGATGACTGCTATATATATTGCAATTGCCAACAGGACTATTAAAGGTAACCAGAGATTGTATAATAACAGTATAGCCACACCCATAATTATACTGGCAATGAAAACTTTTATGGTTACTTCTAAATTTAACTTAGAAAATCCATAACCACTTTTGCGAATTGTAAATAAGACTAAAGTAAATACCAGAAATTCAGTAATTACGGTAATCACACTACTGGCTAGATAACTATATTTGGGGATTAAAATTAAGTTTAAAGCAATATTAATCACCATGCATATACTGGTTATTTTAGTTAAAATCATCTGCTTATTTGTAGACTGCAAGAGTTGTGTAAAAGGACTATTTAAAAAGATGAAAATGGTAGACCATATCAAAACTTGGAGAACAACTATTGAATCTGCGAATTGGGAGTCGAAAATAAGCAATATGATTTTATTAGACAGTAAAGTAGTTCCGATCCCTAAGGGGAAGCTAATCAACAACATAAATTTAAAATATTTTTCAAAAGCCATTTGAAGTGAATTTTCAGACGAAACAAAGAATTTAGAAAATACCGGGAATAGTGAAGCATTGAAAACATTAGGAATAAACAGTAACACCGTTATTAATTTATAAGCTGCGTTGTAAATCCCTACAGCCTCATTATCTTGCATTACCGATAGCAAGAAAGTATCAGCCCATACATATATTGTGGCAAAAGTCCCAGTCAACCCAAATGGTAAGGCCTGTTTTAGTGTTGGGCTCCAAAAACTCAAGTCTATTTCAATTTTAGGTATGGAGAACTTCCAAAAGTATATGATTACTATGTAAATGAAATTTATTATATTGGCAATCAAGTAAATAGCTGCAAAGAAAAGAAGATCCATATGGTAATGTACACCTATTAAAGTACCTACCAGTAAAACTGCGCTGTTTAAAACTGTGCTCAGTGAAATATACTCCATTTTTTCATTGGCCTGGATTATTGATATAAAAATAGTGGAAATAGCCCCGACAACTACCGATAACATCATAATGTAAATCACGTTCTTAACAACTGGAGAATAACCTACCCCATTAGTAATTAATATTATGGCAACAAATGCTAGTAATGATAATAAAATTTTCATCAAAATTGAATTAGAAATATATTTATTAGCCATGGATTTATCGCGAGAAATATCCCTTATTATCAAGGTACCTAATCCAGCATCGGCAATAATACCCACAATTCCAGTTAAAGCCGTTGCTAATGAAAGTATTCCATATCCTCCAGTACCTAAATAACGGGCAGTGACTATGGTGATGATAAATGAAAATGCAAAAATAATGATCTGACTTATGAGTAATACAACTGAATTTTTTGCTATGGTTCGTGCGGTGTTCATTTAAATCCATCTCATTTTATAGATTTGAGTTTGAAATATGATTAACTAATCATTGATTTTGGGAGTACTTTTTAGTGAAATTATTAATATGCCATCTGAAAAGATAATGATTTTATTAGTTTTAATACACATCCTTTTAGTCTTTTGCATGGAAAGTTATTAGACTTGACTAAAAACGGGAAAATTCCTAATTAGTAATTCCTCTAATGTCTATAATTAATAGAGTCATATAAATTCTTATCCGTAAAGTTTAATAGAATGCAATCTAGATATTTTTATATATTATAAATGATATACTGCCTTGGATGGTTATAAAAACATTTAAAAAAAACTATCTGAACTGAAAATCGACAGAGCAATCTTGAGACATTATCACAATGAGTTTAGCAGTGATAATTACGTTACTAATTATTTCAGAGGTATAAAATGATTTCAGTAGTTTGCGTCTACAACAACCGTCAAATTCTAAATAATTGCTTAATCAAAAGCCTGAAAAAACAGAACTGTAATTCTGAATTAATTTTAATAGATAACACTCAAAACAAATTCAATTCAGCGGCTAAAGCACTTAACCATGGTGGAAGCAAGGCCCAGGAAGAATATATAATGTTCGTACACCAGGACATGGAACTGAACTCTCCGAATTGGCTGAGTGATGTTGAAGAAATGTTGAAATCCATAAAAGATATGGGTGTAGCGGGTGTAGCCGGGAGAAAGGGACGAACTCCCCGATCTAATATGAAGCATGGGACTACCCCCAGATCTGTGGGAATATTTCCCCAGGATGACCCTATTGAAGTACAAACTGTGGATGAATGTTTAGCTATAGTTCCCCGTAGTATCTTTCAAGAAAACCCTTTCGATGAAGAAACATGCCAAGGATGGCACTTATATCTGGCAGATTACTGTTTAAGCCTTAAAAATAAGGGTTACCATGTTTACGTTGTGCCACAGTCTTCTTACCACCTATCTATAGGGGATTCATTTTCAAATGATTACTATCAAACTTTAAGTAAAATAATAAAAAAACATAAAAACAATTATAAATGGATTTATACCACCACTGGAAACTGGCATACCACTTATCCCCTTTTAATTCAGATAGTCTACAATAAATTATACCGAACTGTTGAGAGAATTATAATTAAGTTAACTTAACGATTTAATTTAGTGAAAATTTGTGAATAATTTTTTAACCTAAACAAGGGTATGATTAACAAGTGTCAATATTGACCATATATTATTGTTATGAATCATCTATCATTAATATTAATTTTATTTAATGGGGGTATTGCCTAAAATTTTCGAAAATTTTAAGTGATATTATAAAATAAGTATTTATTAAAATAATAATAATATTAAGGGGGAGTTTTATATCACACGAAAATTAATAATTGTCATATTATTATGTTTTATTGGCCTAATCAGTTTGAATGGTATTTATGCAGCTGAGGATGGTCAGAATTTAACCTCAAATAACAACATAACCCATACTACTACCAATAATATTACCACCACTCAGTCATCTTCTTCGGAAAATAATGCAAAGTACTATGATTATCAAACTGATGTTCACGCTGCCGGAGAGGGAACACCTTCCTTTACCAACCAACAAATAACCCAAGCAGCCATAGACGTGAAAAAATTCTTGGAAGGAAACAAATACCTACCAGAATACATCACCATCAACGGAATCAAAGTAAACCAAGCCACATTCCTCCAATTACTAACCACCACTACACTCAAAATAAATAACTCAGACAACACAACCACTCCATTAATAACCGTAAACCAACCTCCTGCCGGAACCGAAACAACCACACCCAGAACACTCACACAAACAGAATACCTAACTATGGCACAAAACATAGCGAACTACATCATCGATAATGGCAGGGCACCTAGCACCGTAGGCACTGTTTTTGGGAACATAAAATTCCAATCACTCTTATACCTTTACTCTCGCGCCCTAAACATGCATGAAACCTATGGAGCACTGCCCACATTCCTAGCAGTGCGACCCTGGAACAACATACCCATAACCGACACCAACAAAAAAACCATAACCACACAAGACATCACCAACACCGCCACAGAAGTCAAAAACTTCCTAGAATACCACAAAT
>Ga0334901_1000393_pt1 | contig 61227 bp, 47 predicted proteins | sample GraSluR3_MG_3_FD_207216 | JGI IMG/M metagenome (GOLD analysis project Ga0334901, IMG submission 207216) | Sludge microbial communities from methane-producing bioreactor in Wageningen University, Netherlands - Granular Sludge_15_08-R3 | ecosystem: Engineered > Bioreactor > Anaerobic >...
TTTGATTGAGCCATGATCTACTCCTTTTTGATGTTATTCAAAACTATCAAAACAATGAGTTAGTTCGGGCTCAATCTTTTTTTCCATCTAAGTCTCCCTAATTTACACCAACCTTTGAGACACTACCGCCGGAAATTATAATTCAATCAGAAAGATGATTCTAATGAAATAGCAATACTACTGGTATATTTAGAAACTTGGTATTGGTGATGAGATTTACTCTGAGAGGCTCAGATAACCAGAGGTATGCTACAATTGAAAGCGAGAATCTAACATTTGGATTAAGCTAGAATTAGGAATACTTCTTGACATCAACCCCTTTGATTTTAAATAAGGACAGATCGCCGAGTAAACTGTCCTAAACCTTATGGCATGGCAGTTTACCGATTGGTATATCCGGAAACAGATATGCCACCCGTGTTTGGAAAGGCGAGAGTATCACACTATCGTATCTCTCAACCTCTCCAAAAATTAAATTTCTGGAGGTAAATTATGCGATTCTCAATCATAGTATTACTGATGATCTCAGGACTCTTTATTCTCTCCTGTTCCAGTGACGGCCCGACATCACCTGGAGACAACGGTGAAGAGGCACAACCACCCGCTTTTTCTTATCAACCGGATCTGACAATCACCATTCCTGAGGAATTTCCTTCTGAAGATTATTACTCTGAAGATATCGAATATCAGGAAGAGATTGTAACAGCTTATCCGCTGGAACAATTCGTGCCTGTTGATTTCACAGCAGAGGTTATTCTTGATGATCCTGCTGATATCCGGCCTCTTTACGCCTATCATGTTACAGCTTCTGATTTTGACCCGCGTGACAGGTCGCATATTGTCTCCGATATTCACTGGTTGGATTTTTCCACTGGTTACTATCTCCCCGATCCGATTGACCGTGTTTACTTCGCTGAATTGACTAGTGCCTATAATGTCAGAGGCCCTGAAGTGATCAATCTCTATCGTAAGATCGACGTGATAGCCGGTGAAGAGGAGCCGGTAATGTTCGAAACAGAAGCAATGGAGAGTATTTCGTTGGTGTATAATGACGAGCCTGTCCAGGCTATTCCTCTGACCGATTTCATCTCGGATTATATCACGACAACACCAGAATCATATCATTATCGTCTCATAGATCTGTCAGCCGGGCAATACGAGTTCAGCTGGGAAGAACTTGGAGCGGGATACTACCTACCGGGAGCTGACCTGACTATCTTTCTGACTACCGAAACGACCAGTCTTCTGAACAACCCGGAAATCAGCCAGCTAAACTCAATAGAGCTTTATGAGAATTAAACAGATATTCACCCTGGTACTTCTTATCTTCGGCTCAGCCTCCTTCTTTGCAGCCGAACCTGATAGCCTCGAAGTCAAGAGAAGGGTGTATGACCTGGAAGGCCTGACCATAAAGGCTCAGGCCTCTTCCAGAACCCTCGGTTATTCTCTCTCCAGAGAGATCAGTCCCGAAGTTCAGGGAAGTGCCCTCAATGTCTCTGACCTTATCGTTGATATACCTGGGATCCGACTTACAACGAGTGGGAAAGGGGTCAGTGATTTGAGAATGAGGGGCTTTTTCCGGAAGCAGATAAAGATCATGATCAATGGAAGACCCCTGAATGCAGGCTATTTTGGTAATGTTGACCTGCACACCCTTCCCGTAGTCGATGTAGAGAGAATCAATATCATCAAGGGTCCTTTATCAGCACAGTACGGGGCTAATACCATGGGAGGTGCTATCGATATCGTTACTAACGAAATCAACCCCGGCTGGCAGAGCATTGCCCGTTTCTCTTTCGACCGGAATTCGACTTCCAATGTGAGTTATATCGGTTCCTACGGCATAAGGAACCATGGTTTCCGGATCAATCTGGCCAGAAGTGATTCTCCCGGATACTATCTCTCGGATAAATTCGAGCCGACCACCTTCGAAGATGGAGGGCGACGCAACAGAAGTGCCTATTCCAGATACAGTGGTGGTTTAGGCTGGCAGGGTTACATCGCCTCGATCCACAGCCTTGATTTCCAGGCCAGCTATATCTATATGGATAACAAGGAGATACCGTCCCCGGTTTATGAAGCAAACTTCCGAAGATATACCGACTGGCGGAACTACAATCTTTCACTCCGTCACACAGTTCCGATAACCTATAACCTTGATAATGACCTCACTCTCTACTTCGATCATAATACCGATACTTACGTAGAATATAGCGATTCTTCCTATCAGAATCCGACAATGACCTCGGAACTTGCGAGCAGCCTTTATGGGATCAAGTGGGATACGAATTGGAATTATTCTGACTGGCTCGTCTTCAACCAGGGTTATCTCTATGAATTGAATTCTTTTGACCGAATAGATGACGGTCCTTATCAGGATGGATATTCGGGCTCGATAGTAACACATCAGGCCTATCTCCAGCCGGAACTCAACTTCGGCAGTTCTCTTACTCTGACAACCGGCTTCAACTTCTCCTTCTTCCAGGTCAACGATACTCAGCAAAATACAGACCTTTCTGCTGGTATATTCTACAGCTTTGCTGATAACATCCGGACTTCGCTTTCCTACTCCCGTAATAACCGCTACCCGATTCTGCAGGAACTATTCAGCAGCAGCAGTGGAAATCCCTACCTCCTTCCTGAAAGAGCAGATAAGTTCGAAGCTACAGTCGGAATGCCGTTCAATCTGGGAAATACAGGGGGATATTTTCATCTCGCCTTCTTCCGTAACGATATCTTTAATCTGATAGAACCACAATACAATCCGGAAGATGGGAACCGAATCTATCAGAACGTCGAGAAGGCTGATAACTACGGAACTGATCTCGATATCACAATCAACCCCTGGAACTTCTGGCTCGCCAGTCTCTCCTATTCACTTATCCTTTCCGACAGGACAAGCGATTATTCACTCCTCAGAATGCCACGGCACAGTTTTGTCGTTTCTAATAAGGTCAACATAACCGACAATTTCTGCCTGAACCAGAAATCGGAATTCTACTCGGAACGGGATGATCTGGACAACTCAGATAACCTGCAGGTGCTCGAAACCTACAATCTACATAATATCAGCTTCTCTTACAGATATCGAACAGCCCTCTTCTCCACTGGTATCGATAACATATTCGATACTCTATACTATGAAAGATACGGTTTCCCGGGGAGGGGAAGAAATTTCTTCTTCTCACTCGAATTGAGGATATGATATAATATTATGGGTATTCCTGGAGGAATTTCGGAATGAAGATAAGATACATTACTATTGTTCTGATACTGATATGCTGGCTCTCTCTACATTCACTGACGATTATGAATTATGAAAGGGAGATATCTCTTTCGGTAGAGGAACTCCGTGAGATGGAACTGATAGAGATCATGACCGAGCGAGAAGATGAAAGAGGAGTCAGGATAGACAACTGGCAGGGGGTCTTGCTTTCCGATATTTTCGATCTTTATGATATAGATGACTTTGCCCGCCTGAAATTTAACTCTTATGATGGATACCAGGTTAGAGTTTCAGAAGAAGAAGCCAGGAAATATCCGGTCCTAATTGCCCTGCAGAGAAATGGAAAAGCATACGAAGAAGATGACCTGAGACTGGTCATACCGGGTATGCGTGAAATGTTCTGGATGCACGCCGTGAAGACCATCCAGACCGAAGACGAGAGTGAGTTAGCACCCCCATATTATATCTTCTTTGCCGAAGACCTCTTAGACCGCTTTACTATAGCTGAAGATCCCGAACCTTTCAGAAATGTGCAGGGATACTATCTGGTTGAACTGCTCAGCCTCGTCTACCCGTTCCAGCAGGATGAATACCTGCTCACAGGGCGCGATGGCGTCTCACATCAGCTCGATTTCGAGACATATCTGGCAAGTGCTGTTCTGGCAGATACAGAAAAAGGTTATACCTTGCAGGGTGGCGATATTCCCTACGGGATGTGGATTAAGAATATTGCCTATATCCAGTGTTATGACCGGGCGATAATCTTTCGGGAACAGTTCGAAAATCTGAAAGAGATAAGTAACCTGCTGGAATGGCATATACTGCCGGAATATCTTCTCACTGCTGAGAGAGAAAAGATCAGTATCGAGCTCGACTTCACTGCAGAGGACTGGCGAGATAAAGGGGTTTTGAGATGGGAAAAATAATCATCGTTCTCGCTCTTCTTAGCCTGGTTGCCTGCAGCCCCGGAGGTTACAGGCTCTCCGGGAATATCGATTCAGAGTTCCAGACTAAGCAGACAGGTAATCTGAAAGAAATACTGGCTTATTATGAACTCGAAGCCGAATATGCCCTCCTCATCGCCTCAGATGGTATTGCTGTCCTGATCTCTGAACCATCGTTCTCCCTTATAGAAATCTATTCCGAGTCGAAGAAAATCAATACCCGTTCTGACTTGCTCCCTCCCGTCAGTAATCTAAATGATCTGAACGAGATCGTTATCTACAACTGGAATTACCCGTTAACAGGATCTCATACGCCATTCTCTCTCCGTTTGCTCGAGTTTAACTTCCTGGGTGAAAGCTCCCGAAACGGTCATTCTGTCCGCAAATATAATCTGTCAGAGAGATGAGAACCCTATTGGTTAGCCTCTGAACTTCTTTGGTTTTTATCGTAGTCTTGTCTTTATCTATACTTGATCGCTCCGGTAGGACAACTCTTCAGACAGGAATAACATACGAGGCAGACGGTCTTATCGGCCTGACGTTTCTTGCTTTCCAGAATATAGATGGCATCTACCGGACAGATTGTTTCACAATGACCGCAGGCAACACACAACTCCTGATCAATTCTGATCCCCTTTTTTGCCGAACGGGATGTGTGATTTAGTATCGTTCCAAACGGACAGATCATATTATGCCAGAGAGTTTCTTCGAATACGAGAGTTACCAGAAACGCCAGACCGGTTAAAAAGACCAATATCGGTATATTCAGCCCCATTCTTCTGGTAAGAAGTATAACGACGATAAAGAACCCCAGAAAAATATACCGTAACACCTTAAACCTCAAAAATGAGCTTGCCCGGAATCTTCTGATCTTCAGCCGGCCATAAAGCCAGCCTATCGGACGGAAAAGCGTGTTCATCGGGCATATCCAGCCACAGAAGAACCGTCCAAAAAAAATTGAGATCACAACACCCGAAAGGAAAACTAGGAACCAGACCTGATACTTCCCTTGCAGAAAAAGCAGGCCGAAAACGATTATGAACAATACCTCGCTGAGTATCCGTAACAGAGTCAGCAATCTGTAATTATCTTTCTTCATCTTACTCCCGGGGACTGGCCAATTCGCAGGCCAATCCCTCATGTAACCAGGATCTACCTCAATCCGTCAGGATACAAATACGGTTTTCTTCTCTGGCCTCGGTGCCTTAACTACCATAAAGACGAGATCAGAATCACTCTCATTATACCAGGCATGTAATATGTCTTTCGGGCTCTCTACCAGAGTATCCGCCGTAACAGTCTCTTTTTCATCTCCTATCTGGACCACACCTTCACCCTTAAGAACATAAAAGGCCACGTCAACCGGGGTTATGTGCTTTTTCAATGATTGGCCCGGCTGTAATCTTATTACCGTTACCATTGCATCTTTTGTGCTGTAGAGATTTCTGGCATCTACTTTGTGTGCTGTATCCATTACCGGAACTTCACTCAGTTTTTTCATTACTATCATTCTATCCTCCTTTGTCTTTGTTTCTGATTCTTACTCAAAAATACCATCTTAAAGAGATATAGGCGAGCGAATTGTTTTCATACTTGCCGAAATTCCCATCCTCATCACCCCGGAACAGATCTAATCCGGTCTTGATCTCTACCCCGTCTTCGATAGAATAGGTCAGGGAGGGACGCAGAAGCATATCCACCGGGTCTATACCCACATATCCGAACAGCTCCAGAGTCAGTGTATCGGCGAAAAAAGAATCTCTTAGCCTAAAAGTGGCTGTATGCTCATACTCACGGGTGAGAAGGCTTTCATTATAGTCGTTGATGTACTGCAGGATGTATTGCGTAGACATACCGATTCCCCAAATACTCCAATCGAGTCCGACCAGAGAATGAAGTTGATGATGGTCAGAAGTGCTGAACATCCCTGGTGAAGGCATTGTCGTGAACGCTCTGTCCAGATAGACTGCATGTTCAGTCCGGAGCACGACAGAAGAGAGAGTCGAACTGAAACTTCCTCCGACAACCGTTAACCGCTCGTAAAACGGGTCGGGAGTTTGAAGGGAACCCTCCATTACCGGAAAGTCATCCCAGGCATATCCGGCCATAAGTTCGGCGGTCACTGCCCGGCTGAAGTATTTGATCTTGCCGAATACTTCACTGTTCCTCAATTTCTTTTCCGGTAGTTCTGCGTCTGCAATGCTTGCCATTGATTCCCGGTACCAGATGGAATCCGACCCTGGCTGAGCAGTTGGCACGAGGATCGGAAGCCATACTACCTCATATGTCAACGGGCCACGATAGTAATTTACCCGCATTGCCGGTACACCGATCCGGATCTCTCTGAAATCGGCCAGTATAAAAGACCTCAGGTCCTGGGGACTGACAATATCGGTAATGAATGCTCCTTCAGCTTCGCCCCAGACAACAGCCTGTTTCCCAATCCGGAAGTCGAAATCTCTGAACAGGATATCTATATACGCTTCTCTTACTCCCCAATCGATATCACCTTCACCCATGATATAAGCATAGGGATTGATCTTGATACGGGTAATGTTTCCCCAGCCCTGTAAATCCAGATCGAGCGTCTGTTCAGTCAGAGAGATATCCCCCTCTGATATCCGACTGCCGGCATAGCTGCGCAGCATTCCGCTAAATCTGATATCTTTGGCTGTCAGCGTAGCCTGGAAAGCTATAACCAGTACGGCTAGAAAGAACAGCAAAGTATAGATTTTTCTCCTGGTATTGATCATAGTATTCTCCTCTGTTTTTCTGATCTTATTCCTGCTGTTACCCAGTATCAGAACCGTGGGCCCTGCATCATCTGTCTTTCGGAAAACTGATTGTCTCTCAAGCCTATGTTGAACTTCACATTTTCCAGTGTTATGCGGGTACTGTGGTCTCTGTTGAGGTCACGCATGATCATATCGGTTATGACCCAATAGTCATCGATCTCTTCGTAGTTATCTACTTGAAGTAGCTTATAAACCTCGCCACTTTCATCATAATACTCCCTTTTTAGACCGATCCATTTATCCTTGATTATCCAGCTTACTGTTTTGCTGAATGCATCATCACTCCCAACGGGATCACTCTCGACTATATAGCACGGCTCGCCGTTATATTCCTCTTCACCAATTATCTTATGCATATCCTCGTCAGGGTGCCGCTCTCCGAGATCGTCATAGGTAAAATCAGAACCCATGAAAGCATCGTTCTTACTGTTGGAAGAAATTCTCCTAATCCGGCGTATGGCAGGGAGATAGATCCACTGGTCGTCACTCCTGCCGTCGTGATATGACCAGTTCATAAAACTGGTATCCCTGACATCTGCCGGAGCGAGAAAGAACATCATTTTCTTATCCACATCATCCGTACTCCTGCTGAACTGCTTGATACTCCTTTCCCTTGTTGCTCCGCGAGAATTTGTCAGCACCATGTTTAGATCGGCTGTCATATCATCCCCCGTAGGGCGATAATAGACATTCTCCATCACTTCCTGTCCGGAAGGTCTATCATTGGCCTGGCTGTAAAGCAGGCCGACAAATATCGTTCCGATTAACAGACCCAGGCTGATTTTCCAAAACATCTTAATCCTCCTTCGTTTTCCTTACTTTGTTTTCTCTTTCATCTTGCCCGGAACTCTCTTCCGAGCTTATGTTATCCTCTCTATAATCGTTTGCTTCCTCTGCTCTTAATATTGATTTTAAGATTAACACCAGTATCGTGAGAGTGCCAATTGCGCTGACTGCCATATTAAGAGCTATCAGACCCCCGACCTGACGGTTCGGTGGGAAAAGACTGATCAACAGCACTGCAAAACCGCCCATTACGGCTATTGTGTTGTAAATAATTGCCTGACCGGTATGAGACAGGGTTTCAAAAGTAGCTTTTTTACTCGAGAGACCTCGATCCAGATTTGTTTTGTATCTTCCGATCAGGTGAATGGCATAATCGACACCAATACCGATCGCTATGGCAGAGATAAGGGCTGTTGCTGAACTGAGCGGGATACCAAGCAGGCCCATTGTGCCGAAATTCACCACTGCTGTTATCATTATAGGTATTGTGCCAACTATCCCGATCATAATATTCTTGAAGACGACCGCCAGCAGGACAGCTACTATCAGGAAGGAAAGCAGCAGGCTCATTACCTGCCCTTCCAGTAACAGGGTAGCAAATACCAGGGATTTATAACCGCTTCCGGCATAGCTGATATTGATACCCAATTCCTTGAATGAAGGGATAAAAGCTTCGATATCCTCGATCACCTCTTCCATCCTGGCAGAACTATCACTCTTCATCCTGACAGTGAGATTGGCTTCCTTATAATCATAATCTATGACACTATCAAGGTTATCGGGATCTCCCGACATTTCGTAAAGCAACAGATACTGAGCAACCATATCTCTCGTCTCGGGGATTCTGTTATACTCCGGATCATCATCGTGCATTACCTGATTCATCCTTTTGAGAAAATCTGCCAGCCCGAAACTGTCTCCCACTAGCGGATTCTTTTCCACCCTTTCCTGCAGCCGGTCGACAAGTTCCAGTACTTCCGGATCCTTGAAAGTATCATCTGCATCGCTGCTCAGGATGACGTTGAGGATCGTAGTTCCTCCAAACCGCTCATTCACAAAATCGTCTGTCTTTACTACCGGGCTATCCTTTTGAAAATTGGCCAGAAAACTGGTGTCGATCCATACTCTCGTAGCTCCAAATATGGCAATCCCCACCACAATAATAACAAGAACAATGACCAGCCGGGAATTATCCAGCAGCTTTCTGCCGAACCAGTAGCTAAATTTACCACTCTCAGTCTTATCGATCTTCTTGGATAACTTGTCATTAGTATCCTTGCCGGATTTGACCTTAACTGGCTTACTTGCAATTTTGGGTACTCCCAAAAGATAGATCGAAGCGGGAAAGAGGATAAGTGCCATCACCATCTCTGTAAGCACACCGATTGCAGTAAAAAGCCCAAAATAGCGGACCGGGAGTACCTGGCTAGTCATAAGGGCCATGAATCCGATAGCTGTGGTCAGAGCAGTCATAGATACCGGACGGACCATCTCTTTCAGAGTCCTGATCGCCAGAGCTTCCTTACTTATCTCCGGTTCTTTCTGCACCAGATGCTTCATACTGTTATGCATATGGATACCGTAGGCCACACCTATGGCCGTCAGCATTACCGGTATCATTGTAGTTACGGTATAGACCGCGACTCTAAAGAGAGCCATCAGACCGAAAGAGACAAGGGTACCCATTAACACGATCGTCAGATTGATGAATGTATTTCTGATACTCTTCAACAACAGGAGCAAGATCGCTGTGATAAAGATTATTACCAGCGGTGCCATCCGCGCCATATCCTGCGGTCCCAGCTTCGTGAGCTCTCCCTCAACTACCGGCCTGCCGGCAATATGTATCCTTTCCGGGGTTTCATACTCACGGGCAAACTCCTGCAGTTCAAGATAGAATTCGTCGGTAAAGAGATCCTTCTCTATCTGAGCTACTATGAGGGCGGCCCGACCGTCAAGGCTAACCGTGCGACCATAGATCATTTCATTACTCTCCACTGTAACACGCAGTTCTTCCAACTCCAGATCGGTCAGGGGTAATCTGTCATAAAAAGCTTCTACCGTCAGGCCCCACTCGTCTGCTGTAATATTCTCAGCCGTATAGAGGGAGGTGATATCATCCCGCCCTATGCCGGGAAATCTTTTGGGCAATTCCAGTGAGATATCCTTTATCTTTTGCAGTGTCTCTGAATTATATATCGTTTCCGGGTGTTCTAACGCCAGGAGAATATTATCTCCAATCCCGAACAGGTCTTCCATCTCATCACTATAGAGAAAGGCGGGATGGTCTTTGGGCATATATTCATCCAGGTCGGTCTCTAAGCGCGCATTTCTGCCTATTACGAACATCGATAAAATTGCTGTCAATAACAGCAGAGCTATGATTAGCTTCGGATGGCCTGCTATCTTATTGATTAGTTTGATCATCATATCCTCTTATTCATAATTTTCTTTTATTATTGAAGCGAAAATAGCCGGTTCAGGGTCTGAATTAGACCGCTGGCAAAGTCCTTAAGGTCTGAACCCTCAGGGTTGATCCTTATACGCGTTATTGTAAGTTTGATAGTTCCCAGGGTTACCATAGCCAGTTCCCGCGGCTCTATATCGGTTCTGCAGCGGTGGTCTTCCTGAAGCCCGGCAAAGAAACGGCTCAGCTTATCTATCTTCTCGCTGGATATCCTCTGTAACTCCTCCAGGAGACCAGCTTCTAAATGAAATATCTCCTCTGAAAAGACCAGAGAAGCAAATGTAGGGTTTTTCTCGAATTCTGAAAAGATCCCAGTAATGAAAGCCTCTAACCTCTTAATCGAATCCAACTCTTGAGCATAAAGTTTATCGAATTGCGGGGTTAATTTCTCTTCCAGATTATGCAGAAGAGCTTTCAGAAGTTCGAATTTACTCGGAAAATGCCGGTAAACAGATCCCTCTTTCAAACCTACTTCTTCGGCGATGTTCCTGATAGTGAGTTTACTGAACCCTTCTCTGCCTACCAGATTGATAGCAGCCTGCAAAAATTCTTCCTGTCTTTTTGTTAACGCACTCATTAATCGCTCCTTTATGTTAGCTAACGATAACTTACATCAATTGCAGTGAAAGACAAATAGTTTTTTGTTTCTATAGTTATATTACAGGGATGAATCCATCTAATACTTTTCAGATAAAGTATTTAGCCTGTGCCAGAAATCTTAATTTTCCTGGTCACAGAGGAGCAGACTACAAAGATCGGCGAAAGTTGAACCGGTATCACATTTGTTTTTCTCAATATGAACAACCGAAGAGGAGACATGTGAATGAAAGACAAATCTAAGTTATCACTGATTTATCGCCGGGCTAAACACGGTCCTGAATATTTGCAGTTAAGGGAGTTACTTCAATGTCAATAAACAGGGGGGATGAATTTGGTTCTGCTTAATAAACCAGTATCAAAAAGCAGGAAGAGAGCTGTCACGTTATCAATAGTATATATTAACATCTGGGTCAGTTTTTTCACCATCTGTCTTGATGAAAGTACCATCTTTTAAATCCCGGAACGCTCTTCTAAGTTCTTCATTGGTATTCATTACTATCGGCCCACGCCAGGCAACAGGTTCCCGGAGTGGCTTACCGGAGAGAAAGAGAAATCTGAATCCCATCTTTTCAGACCTGATGGTTATAGATTCACCATGCTCGAATAGCACTGTCTGACGATTTCCCACTCTCTGGCTCATTATATCTGCTTGGCCTTCAAAAGCATATATAAAGCAGTTGTGGCTTCTTTCAACTGGAAGCTCAAGCTCACTATTGCCAGGAATAGATACATCCAGGAATTGTGGTTCGATAACAATATCCTTAACCGGCCCCTTTTTTCCGTTAAACTCACCAGAAATAATCTTGACCATAGAACCATTATTAGTTGTCACTACAGGTATCAAGTCGGCTGTTAGGTCACGATATCGCGGATCTATCATCTTTTGTGATGCAGGAAGGTTGGCCCAGAGTTGAAAACCATACATTTTGCCTCCGCTACCAGGTTTAGGCATCTCCTGATGTATTATTCCCGACCCGGCAGTCATCCATTGAACTTCATTACGATGAATCGTTCCTCTGTTACCGATACTATCCCCATGTTCGGCAGATCCTTCCAGCATATAGGTTATTGTCTCGATCCCTCTGTGTGGATGCCAGGGAAATCCAGGCAGATATTTTTCGGGATCATCATTACGAAAATCATCCAGCATAAGAAACGGATCGAAGTCTGATGTCTCTTGGTAACCAAAAGCCCGATGAAGATGAACTCCGGCACCCTCTAATACTGGCTTGGCTTTGAATATTTTCTTAATCTTGCTCATCTTTAATTACCTGCCTTTCTATTCTCTTTTTATCAATATAACTCTAATTGTGAGCAAGTGAAAAAATAAGGAGAAAAATGGTAATCTCCGACCCTCAGAATTGAAGAAGTGCCGGAAACATTTCTATCCTGAAGAAAGGTTAAAAGCTTGAGAAAAAGGAACTCCCAGAGTTTTATTTATATATCCCATATCAATATGATATATATAAAACTGATATAATACCAGCCCGTGTCGAGTAATGAGGCTTTAAATCTATTTGAGGCAGCCAGTTAGGCTGTAAATACTTCTTTGGAACCTATATTGCAATTAAAAAAAAGAGCAAGGAGAGTAATTAAAGGAGCAGATCATGAATGAATTAAGAATCGAAAATCTATCTTATACTTACCGTAATGGAACACGAGCACTACAGGGAATTGATCTGACGATCGGTAACGGCATGTTCGGATTGTTAGGTCCCAATGGAGCGGGGAAATCTACCTTGATGCGCATTTTAGCTACACTTCAGGACCCTGAGGAAGGGCGAGCAACGTTCAACGATCTAGATATAACGGGCAACAAGCGAGAGATAAGGAAGCTTCTCGGTTTTCTACCCCAGGAGTTTGATTTTTATCCACGGATGACGGCCTGGGAGATGTTAGACCATTTTGCGACACTCAAAGGAGTGGCAAACCGCAAAGAGCGGAAGCAAGTTCTCGGTTATCTGCTCGACAAGACCAATCTATTTACAGTTCGTCACAAGAAGCTGGGTAGTTTCTCCGGAGGGATGAAACAGCGATTTGGGATAGCACAGGCTCTGTTAGGCGATCCGAAGTTGTTAATAGTTGATGAGCCAACAGCTGGTCTTGACCCGGAGGAGCGTTATCGTTTTCACAATCTTTTGAGTGAGATAGGGGAGAATGTAATAATCATACTCTCCACCCACATAGTGGATGATGTCCGTGAGCTCTGTTCCAGCATGGCGATAATCGACATGGGTAAGCTGCTTCTGGTGGACGATCCTCAGAACACTCTCTGTCAGTATAACGGAAAGATATACAAGAAGGTAATTGAGAAGGATGAGCTACAAGATTATCAGGAGCGGTTTCATGTAGTATCTTCACGGCTTTATCTTGGCAGGATGATGATTCATATCTTCAGTAATGAGCAGGTAACAGGATTTGAAACAATTGCTCCTGACCTGGAAGATGTTTATTTCCTGACTATCAATCAGAATCGTCAAGCCGAAGCAGAGGAAGAGGTGGCCTGATATGTTCTCTGAGTTCTTTTTATTCGAGTTGAAGTTTCGTCTGAAGCAGATTTCAACCTATGTTTTCGGGATAGTACTCTTTCTCTTTGGATTTCTGATAGTTAACATCATTGGTGGTGCTTTTTCCGGAGTATCGGTAGTAATAATGAGTGGAGGTGAACGACTTTTTCTCAATTCAGCCTATGTCAATTCATCTTTCATGGACAGGATCAGTATCTTTCTGATCTTTATCGTAGCCGCTCTTATCGGAAGTATGCTCAGCCGGGATCTGGAGCATAAAGCACATCCGCTCCTGTTCACCAAACCGATCAACAGATGGTCATATATAACCGGCCGGCTATCAGCCAACCTGCTACTTATCATCACCTATAATCTATTCTTCCTGCTCGGGATGTTCATAGCTTATTTCATGCCCTGGCTGGAAAGTGACTATTTCATGAAGCCGGAGATTCTTCATTATCTGACTCCACTGATCTATATGATTTTACCCAATACAATTCTGATATCAACTATACTGCTCGGCATCTTTCTCTGGACCAGAAAATCGACTTATCTCTACGTCGCTTCATTTTTTATTCTCACAGTCTATTTAATTGGCAGCACATATATCTCTAACATAGCTAACCGTGTTACCGCGTCTCTTATTGATCCCTTTGGTTACAGTGCCATGAAGGAGACAACAAGATTATGGTCGATCGCAGAGCTGAACAGCAATCCTCTGCCGCTGAGCGGTCTTCTGCTCTGGAACAGGGCTGGATGGTTATTATTGAGTATAGTTCTTCTTCTCTTCTGTATCATAAAATTCAAACCCTCGGCAATTTATGATAACAGTTCCGGCAGGAACAGGCCGATAAAAGAACCTAGCAGCACCAGCTTACAGAAAATCGTTCCGCAACTCACATTCGGATTTTCAACCATTTGGAAACAGTTTATCTCACTCTGCAAATTCAACCTGAAGATCATCTTTCGTTCGCTTCCAGTCTATATTCTTACCCTGATCGGTATCGCTTTTATGATCCTGATCGTCATTCAATACGGAACGGTTTACAATACCGGCAGACTACCGGTGACCTATAATATAGCAGAAGCTTTAAGTTTATCAATAACGTTACTGCTGGTCGTATTTATAACTCTTTATACCGGTGAACTTGTCTGGAAGAGCCGGGATCATAACTATCATTATCTGTTAGATTCAACCTCCGGCAGGAATCTGACCTTTTATCTGGCACAGTTCTGCAGCCTGGCACTGCTTCTTGTCTTTCTCTTTGGAGTCTTCATGCTATCTGGTATCATCTATCAAACTGTCCGGGGTTATACAGATTATGAGATCTCGACCTATCTGAAGATTCTTTTTGGCTTTAATCTACCACAGTATATCATACTGATAATTCTCTCACTCTTCATCCATAATCTGGTCGGGAACAAATACACCGGTCATTTCCTCTTTATAGCCCTCTTCATCCTGCTTCCTTTCCTTCAATATATCGGAATTAACCATACACTCCTGCATTTCAACACGACCCCGGTTGTGAGTTATTCGGACATGAACGGAGCAGGCAGCAATCTTCAGGGTTACATCTGGTTCACTCTCTACTGGTCACTGGCCTCATTCTTTTTCGCCTGGTTCACCATCAAGTTCTGGCGACGGGGAGAGCGTCATACCAGACCCGATAAAATCCGTTCAGAACTATTTTCCGGGAAAGGGTATCTCCTCCCGGTTGCAATTCTCTTTTTATTTACTGCTACCGGAGGCTATATCTTCTATAATACGAATGTATTGAACAGCTATGTATCGCCTAAGAGAGCTGAAAAACTAGCAGTAGAATACGAGCTCACATATGGCAAATACAACAACCTGCCACAGCCGAGAATCACAGATGTAAACATCCGGGTAGATATCTATCCTGAGACGAGAGATTTCTATTGCGAAGGGACCTATATCATTAAAAACCGGACCGAAGAACCGATAAAAGATATCCATGTAACTGTTCCACAGGGTATGAAGGTCAATGCTCTTACACCCGGCAGAGACAGCAAATTATTAAAGAAGGATGAAGCCTTTAATTACTATATCTTTTCGCTGCAGGAACCGCTTCTCCCGGACGAAACAGAGATGCTGGAGTTCAACCTGAGCCTTATTACCAGAGGTTTTTCGTTGAATGAGAACCAGTTCATTAACAGAAACGGCACCTTTATTCACAGCACTTATTTCCCTTCTATCGGATACAACGAGCAGCACGAGATCAGTTCTCCCCGCACTAGAGAACGATACAACCTGCCGGTAAAAGAGCGGTTCAGGGAACTTGACGACCCGTCAGGCCTGGCCAGAAATTACATCTCCAACGATGCTGACTGGATAACGTTCGAAGCAATAATCAGCACCTCTGCTGATCAGACTGCCCTAACATCGGGTAATCTGGCAAAAGCCTGGCAGAAAGAAGAAAGAAACTACTTTCACTACAGACTGGACGGCATTATGCTCAATTACTATGTTATACTCTCTGCCGATTATGAAGTGAAGAGAGAGAGATGGCATGATATTGATATCGAGATATACCATGATGCCAGACACCACTATAATACAGGACACATGATGAACAGCGTGAAGAAATCTCTCGCTTACATGGAACAAGAATTCGGCCCTTATCCCCACTCAGTATTACGTATCGCTGAATTCCCCCGTTATGGCTCTTTCGCCCAATCACTCGCTACCCTGATCCCCTTTTCGGAAGCGATCGGGTTCATAGCTGACATAAGAGATGATAAGGTTAACTACCCCTTTGCAGTAACTGCCCATGAAGTAGCTCATCAATGGTGGGCGCATCAGGTGATTGGAGCAAATGTCAAAGGTGCTCTCACACTTGCCGAAGCACTGACCCAGTACTCTGCACTAAAGATCATGGAACGAGAATTCTCATCTGACGTTTTTCGTGACCAGTTACGTTACGATCTCACCTCCTATCTCTCAGGAAGATCAACCGAGAACAGAATAGAGAATCCGGTTTATCTCGATGATGGACAGCAGTATATTCACTACAGTAAAGGTGCCATGGCTTTTTATGGATTAAGCCGGTATATCGGAGAAGATAGTTTAAACTCAGCCCTCCGAAGCTTTTATGAAGACAAGAGATATCAGGAACCGCCCTATACCACGACCAGCGAGCTTTTCGAATACATAGAAGTTCCCGATTCTCTACAGTATTACTTCGACGAGACCTTCAAGCAGATAACCCTCTATGATAACAGTATCAAAAATGCAGAAGTAACCAAGAATGAGGACGGGAACTACACTCTCTCTGCAACCCTGAATACGAGAAAGTACTATGCCGATGGATTGGGAAATAGAGAGCAAGTCAACCTGTCCGACTGGATAGAGGTAGTAGTATATGATGAGGTCTATGCCGGAGGGAGAAAACATAGCCGTCCGATCTATCAGGAATACCATCTCTTCAGAGAAGAGGAGACTGAATTAGAGCTGATTCTGGTTAATGAACCAACCATAATCGGGATCGATCCTGACCATACGCTGATCGATCTGTCACCCTATTCAAATCGATATAGAATAAAATAAAGTCAAAAGGAGCAGTCTAATGAAAAAGTATCTGATTTTAACGATCTGTCTTCTCTCTGTTGCACTTTTAAACGCTGCAGAGAATGAAATCTGGGATAAAGCGAGAAACATAGCTGAACTCAACTGGAATCTTGTCCCCGGCCTGTCATCTACCGTTTCCGAAACGCTTAATATCCCATACGAAGTATCGGTCAACAAAACAGAATATGTTGTAGCTCATCAGCCATTCGAGAATTTGATCATGAACGAACTGGTATCAGCTAAGATAGACGGAGTGGAACAGACGGGAGAAAATGCCTCGAGAGAATTTGACGGAATCTTGAAACATGATCTGACCCCGGAAAAAGAGGGTATGTTCTTCAGAGATAATGGTGAGGGACTGACTTATGAATTCACCGGAAGAGAAGAAGAGGTAAAAGGTTTCAATTGCCTTGCCTTCGACTTCATCTACGAGATCGATCATGAAAATAATACATATAGAGGGGTGGTCTGGCTTGACAGAGATACGGGTGCTCCGATAAAAAGAGAGTTCAGTATGGATAAGAATCCGAGACTCGTCAAGGATATGTCGATCGAGGAATACTATCATTATGACCCTCAGACCAGAGAGTGGTTCCGGGAATCGGTCAAGAGTCAAACCATAGTAGCAGTAATGGGTCAGGAGATGATGAACATTACCACTGTTACCTACTCAGATTACTGGAGATACGAAGAATAGCACTTCAAGAGGCCTGTGCCGTGCTACCCTGCCCGGCACAGGCCTGATTCTTTGATCTCTCTGCTGTTCCTTAGAAATTCTCCCGGACTGAAAATCAACAGCAAATCTCTCCTCGATTCTTCTACCATAAGAGCCCTCATAACAACAGAGGCAAGATCAGTTATCCTGTTCTAAGAAAAGTGATTGACAACCATTGATTTACAAGTATCATATTATGAGAAGGTCAAATCGTGAAGCAGAAGCAGCTGGTATGTCCGGCTTCATCTTTTGGCTGGAATCAGGGAGCAGCAATGGCGATAAACAGAGATAATCTGGGTCTTTACACCGATCTTTATGAATTGACGATGGCTCAGGGCTATTATCTGACCGGTAAAGCCGAGACAGAGGCCACTTTCGATTATTTCTACCGTAAGAATCCGTTCGAGGGTGGATATGTTATCTTTGCGGGATTACAGGATTTTCTGGACAGCATACCCAGCTTTCGCTTCGATCATGATTCCTGCCAGTATTTGGCGAGCCTTGGATTCAGGAAAGAGTTTATAGACTACCTCTCCAGCTTCTCCTTCCAGGGTGAAATCCTGGCTCCCCGTGAGGGTGAGATCGTTTTTCCCTATGAACCGGTTATGATCATCAAAGGGAATATACTGGAGTCTCAACTTATCGAAACACTTCTTTTGAATATTATCAACTTCCAGTCTCTGATAGCCACCAAGGCCTCTCGAATCCGTGATGTTGCCGGAGACCGGGCAGTGATGGACTTTGGTCTGCGTCGGGCCCAGAGCTGGGGTGGACTGCATGCCAGCAGAGCATCAGTGATCGGTGGTTGTGATTCAACCTCAAACGTTTTTGCTGCAAGACTATATGATATTCCACCTTCAGGGACACAGGCCCACTCCTGGATACAGAGCTTTGAATCCGAACTGAAAGCCTTCCGGAAATATACTGAAATCTATCCCGATAATTCCATCCTGCTGGTCGATACTTATAACACACTCAGCTCCGGAGTCCCGAATGCCGTCAAGGTTGCCAGAGAGATGGAGGCAAGAGGTGCGAGGCTGAAAGGTATCCGGCTCGACAGTGGCGATCTGGCCTATCTGAGCAAACGGTCACGAGAAATGCTCGATAAAGCCGGACTAACTTATGTTAAAATCTTCGCCTCAAACCAGCTCGATGAATATGTTATCCGCAGCCTTAACCAGCAGAACGCTCCAATTGACGGTTTCGGTGTGGGAACATCTCTGATAACCGGCAGAGACGATGCTGCCCTTGATGGGGTTTACAAGCTGAGTATGAGTGACGGCAAACCACGTCTCAAGCTTTCGGAGAACATCACCAAGATCATCATTCCCGGCGAAAAAGCGGTATTCCGCTATTTCAACGGCGACGGCTCTTTCTATGCCGACGCAATATGTCTAGATAGCGAAAAGAGGGTGGATATGATCTACCATCCGCACGAACAGGAGACCAGCTGTTCGCTGAAAGATAAGCAGTTTGAACCTCTTCTGAAGCCGGTAATGAGAAAGGGTAAACAGGTCAGAGCAAAAATTCCCGTCAGGAAGATCGCCGAATACCACTCCGAACAGTTCGATAAATTACAGGAAGAGTATAAGAGATTCGAGAATCCCCATATCTATAAGGTCGGCCTGAGCGATAAGCTCTTAAAATTGAGAAACAAGCTGATCAGAGCTACCGAAAAGAAAGAGAAAGATTAAGGAGGAACTATGAAAGCACTATTGATCGTTGATGTCCAGATCGATTTCTGTCCCGGGGGTGCTCTCCCGGCACCGAACGGAGATATGATAATCCCTACTATTAACAGATTGATGAAAAATTTTCCGCTCGTTGTCGCCTCGAAAGATTATCACCCGGAAGATTCCAAACATTTCGAACACTGGCCACCACACTGTATTGCCGGGACTGAAGGGGCCGAATTTCACCCGAAACTCGATACCGAGATCAGCGATATCCAGATGAAGGGAAAAAAAGACCGCAAAGACCGGGGAAGTGATTCCTCTCATCACAGAAAAGAGGATAATATCGATAAGGTATTCTTGAAAGGAACCGGTAAGGCAGATGAGGGTTATTCAGCATTTCATGCTACCAACGATAATCTGGAGAAATTCCTCAAAGCTCAGAAGGTAACAGAACTTTATATTACCGGCCTGACCACCGATTATTGTGTCAAGGAGAGTGCACTTGATGCTGTTAAGAAGGGATTCAAGACCTACGTTGTGACCGATGCTGTTGCAGCAGTCAACCAGCAGGAAGGTGACGGCGAGAGAGCCCTGCAGGAGATGAAGAAAGCAGGTGTTAAACTGGTTACCTCCAGACAGGTTACCTGAGACTCATCACATCAATAGAGAACTGACTATTCTCATCTCGCATCGAATTTTTAACGGATACAGATTATTCTTTCCTGGCCGATTTCCCAGTTCGGCCTGAAAGAACTGATTCAGGTTCGGTTTCAACCGGATTGCGTCTGGCATCGGCCTTTTCGTCGTTCATCTTGACCAATAACCATCGATCTTCTTTACCTCTGCCTGTTCTGATCAAGGCATATCCGCCCTGCAGCTTCTTACCTTCAAGCCAGACGGCAATATGCCCCTCTTCCACGGACTGGGTCATTGAAGCCTTTTTGTCATCCTTATCCTCTTCCCGCAGGTTGCGATATATGCCGGTATCCCAGACGATAACCCTTCCTGCACCATATTCACCTTCCGGGATTTCTCCCTCGAAATCGGCATACTCCAGTGGATGGTCCTCTGTCGGAACAGCGAGCCGTTTATCGCGGGGATCGGTCGAGGGCCCTTTGGGAACAGCCCAGGACTTCAGGACTCCATCGAGCTCCAACCGGAAATCGTAATGCAGTCGGCTGGCATAATGCTTCTGGATTACGAAAATCGGATTTTTACTCGTTTTATGGCTACCACCTTCAGGTTCTGAAGTTCTTTTAAAATCTCGTTTCTCTTTATATTTACTGAGCTTATCATTCTCTGTCATAAAAACTTCCTCTTTTCTATTGACTTCATAAGATATTTATAGCAAGAACTGATTACCTGTCAAGCTTCTGGTAATAATAGTTTCAGTTGTTAACTGAATGCTTCGCACTATATTCCGTGAGTGATCTTCAGGCAGAATGGGAGTCGGCACCGGCCGACTCGTAGACTCCCGTTCAGTTAATCTTAGTTGAGCTTGAATGACATCAGGGTAGACTCTTTCTGTAGCGAAGCAGGCGGAGTGAGTTCATTACGGCCAGGATCGTCACCCCCACATCGGCGAAGACAGCTCCCCAGATCGTTATTAACCCGAGGCTGCCTAATAGCAGGAAGAGTGATTTGATTCCGAGAGCAATGATAATATTCTGCCGGGCATTATTCAATGATTTACGGGCCATTCTCAGTATCCCTGGCAGTTTATCGATCTCATCGGTCTGGAGAACGACATCTGAAGATTCGACAGCAGCAGCAGAACCAATACCACCCATAGCAATCCCGGTATCGGCTAATGCCATAGCTGGTGCATCGTTGATCCCATCACCTATATAGAGAATTTTATCCGGGACTTCCTGCTTGATTCTGCTGATATGATCGAGTTTTTCCTCCGGTAAAAGGGATGCATAAAATTCTTTTATCCCGAGTGTTTCTGCTACTCCAACTGCTATATCCTCTCTGTCACCGGTAAGCATGATTATCCGTTTTATACCGGACCTCTTCAGTTTATCTATCGTTTCGGCAATACGAGACCGAAGACTCTCGCTAAATTCAACCGTACCGAGTATTTTGCCGTTCAATGATACCATGATCATGGTTTTACCGTTGATACAGTTCATCATATCTTTCGGAAGTTCTATCCCCTCCTGTTGCAGAAACTCAGCCCTGCCAGCCTGGATTACTGTTCCATTCTTAGTCGCCCGGACTCCTTTACCCGGAATCTCATCAAAGCTATAGCCGGAGATTTCCTCACTCTTATGGTTGGAGAGACGGCGATGGTATTCAGCACTGACAGCTGCAGCGAGTGGATGGTTGGATTGAGACTCAGCGATATAGGCGTGATGCAGCAGGAATGATTCTTCTACCCCAGGCAGGGGGTGTAATTTACTTACTTCCAGCTTACCCCTCGTCAAAGTCCCGGTTTTATCGAGAATAACAGTCCCTGTTTTGGCCAAATTCTCCAGAAAAACCCCACCCTTAACGAGAATTCCGTGCCTGATCAGGACAGCCAGGCCTGAGAAGAAACTGAGTGGAACAGAGATAACGAGTGCACAGGGACAGGAGATGACCAGGAAGATCAGTGCCCGGTAGATCCAGCTCTGGAAATCGCCCAGCGAGAGGAGGAAAGGTGGTATGATTGCTATTAGCAAGGCAAGGCCGAGGACGACCGGAGTATATAGAGCAGCAAAACGGGTAATGAACCGTTCGGTTTGGGTCTTTCTGCTCTTGGCTGTTCTTACGAGGTCAATAATCATTGAGATCGTCGATTTTTCATATTCTCTGCTGACCCGGAGAGTGACAGAACTATCGAGGTTTATGACTCCAGCAGAGACATTACTCCCCTCTCCAACAGCGTCTGGCAAAGATTCACCGGTCAGGAGTGAGTTGTTGATACTGCTATTCCCTTCCGTGATGATACCGTCAAGCGGGACTCTTTCACCCGGCTTTACCAGGATCTCATCGTCTATCTTGACCTGCTCAGGTAGGACTTTCAGGACATCACCACTGCTGAGCAGATTCGCATAATCAGGCTTGAGTCTCTGCATCTCGTCAATCGAATGCTGAGAATACTCAACGATCTTACTTTCGAAGAAGCGGCCGATCTGATAGAAGAGCATAACAGCCACCGCCTCTGCATATTCCCCAATTATCAGGGCACCGAGAGTGGCGACTGTCATTAAGAGATGCTCATTGAACAGATAGCGGCTGAAGAGTTTTCTTATTGCGCCTCTGATAACATCCCAGCCGATGATCAGATAACTGATGAGGAAGAGAGGTAACCTCCAGGAAGGAATCAGATCGACAAATGCGAACAGGAAGAGAAGAAAACCGGAAATACTGAGGATCGTCTTTCGGGTTTTGAATGAACTGTATATACTGTCACGGAAGCGATATTCCTTCTCACGATGAGCTGCGAGAATTACTTCGATATCAGGTTCTGTCCTTTTTGCGATCTCTCTGACCAGATCCTGCAAATTCTTTTCCAGTTTGTAATCGCTGATATAGAGGATCAATTCCCTGCCCAGAAAATCGAGTGTAACCCCGGCTATACCTTCTATTGCTCTCAATTCTCTCTCTATCTCGGCTGCACAGCCGGGACAGGTCAGATTCTTCATTATGAAATTATACTTCTTCATCTAGCCCTCTAAGCTATTACTGGTCTACTCTTCCCATTTAAATTATAATAGTAAAACCGTGGCTTCACACCTTTTTTTTGTCGAAATCAGAGGCAGCTTGACAAAATCACCTGAACTCTTTATTATAAATATTGAAGAATCTTTAGATTCATAAGAAGTAAGGGTTTTTCGAGGAGTAAGTTATGAAGAATATTGCATCTGCATGTGGCATTGATTGCCTTAATTGTGAGTGTTATCTCGCCACCCGGAATAACGATCGGGCAGAGAAAGAGGTCATAGCCCGGAAGTGGTCGAAACAGTACGAAACAGATCTAACCCCCGATGATATTGAATGTAACGGTTGTATGTCTGACGGGATACATTTCGCCTGGTGTAATGAATGCCCGATCAGAAAGTGTGTTAGCGACAGGGATTATGAGAGTTGTGCCGAGTGTGGAGATTTCCCCTGCAAAACACTGAATTTCCTTTACGATGGTGTTCCGGAAGCAAAAATAAATATCGAGAATATGAGGTTGAAATGAAAGTATTATCAGTAGCAGGTTACAGTAAGACGGGTAAGACTTCTACAGTAAAAGGGTTGATCGAAGAACTGAAGAAAAGGAGCAATCGTGTCGCCGCTATCAAAGATATCCATTTCGAAGATTTCACAATGGAACGAGAAGGATCTGACAGCTGGTCTTTCCAGGAGGCGGGAGCAGAAGCGGTCTTTGCCCGGGGATTGAATGAGACCTATCTGATCAGGCCGGAGAGGGTAGTTCTCCCCGAACTGCTCGATATGTTACAGGCCGATTGGGTAGTTATCGAAGGTATGAAGCGGGAGCCACTTCCAAAGATTATCTGTGCCGAATCAGAAGAACAACTCGAAGAACTCGTTGATGCTAATGTCTTCGCTATCAGCGGCAAGATCAGTGAAGAATTGAACGAATATCATGGCCTGCCGGTAATCAGTAATCTCAAAGAGATGACTAAACTGGCTGATCTCGTTCAGCAGAAGGTGTTCGAAGTTCTACCCATAGCAGATGCAGAATGTTGCACTCGTTGCGGCCAGACCTGTTATGAGATGGTTGGAGAAATCCTGACCGGAAGAAGAAAGAGGGATGAATGTAAAACAGACAGAAACCAGTCTATAAGACTTCTGATCGATAAGAAGGAGGTCAAGATGGTCCCCTTCGTTCAGAATATCTTCCGGGACCTAATACTCGCCTTCGTCTCCAATTTGAAAGGAATCAAAAAGGGTAAGATAGAGATCACACTGGAATGAAAGCAAAGCTCGTCTATTCAGATGATGGGAGATCCCTGATCAAAGCTTGCCATTCCAGAGAGGAATGTGCTAATGAACTCCGAGTTTACAGATTAAAGCTTCCCTTTACCCCGGAGCTGATCAGAATCATTGACGACAGGACTATCGAGATTTCACGTATCAGGGGAAGATCTCTCTCGAATGAACATAACTTCGATCCGTTCCGGATAGGGAGAATACTCGCTGACCTGCATAAATCAGAGAAGAAGGATGGACTGGTACTCTCCCACATAGATACCAATCCGCGCAACTATCTGATCGATGAGGAGTCGGGAAAATATTTCCTTATCGATTTCAGTGAGAGCGGCTTCAGCTATCCGGAACATGACCTGGTAAATTTCCTCCTCTTCTGGGGAGCGATCTTTTCCTTCAATCAATTTGTCAAAACAATGGATGGCCTGCTAAACGGTTATAATGGCGATACCGGGCTTAAGCCGGGAAGAGAACAGGAACTCTTTCCTGACTGGATTGAGATCTTCGATGAACGGCGAAGAAGATTTGACAGGTCACCCTGCCAGGACGAAGCGTGGCAAGCGAGAAACCGTCAATATATGAGCGAGAATTTCTATCGTGTTGTTCAGAATAAATAATTACCCCGCAGAGGGTAAAAGGAGGTTTTATGATCGATAAAATCGTCGAATTACTCGGTAAAGATAGTGACTATCTACTTCAGCACAAATGTCAGACCGTAACAAAAGATAATCTTTATATCCCCTGTCCCACATTCGTAGATGAGGTAATGAGATTATCTGATCGCTCTCCCAATGTCCTGCGTAATATGCAGCTTCTCTTTAATACCGGGCGGCTGGCCGGGACGGGTTATCTCTCTATCCTCCCTGTAGATCAGGGGATAGAGCATTCAGCGGGAGCTTCATTTGCTCCGAATCCGATCTATTTCGATCCGGATAATATCGTTAAACTGGCAATTGAAGGAGGTTGTAACGGTGTCGCCTCTACTGTAGGTGTGCTCGGTGCTGTAGCCCGTAAATATGCCCATAAGATACCCTTCATTGTCAAAATCAATCATAACGAGTTACTCTCATATCCGAACAGTCATGATCAGATCCTTTTCGCCGATGTCGATCAGGCTTTCGATATGGGTGCCGTAGCTGTTGGGGCTACGATCTATTACGGTTCCGAAGAGAGTAACCGTCAGATTCAGGAGATTTCAGAAGCTTTCGCTTACGCCCACTCACTCGGACTGGTTACTATCCTCTGGGCTTACCTCCGTAATCCGGCCTTCAAAAAAGATAAGGACTATCATCTCTCAGCCGATCTGACCGGTCAGGCAAACTATCTCTCTGCCACTATCCAGGCAGATATTGTGAAGCAGAAACAACCTGAAAACAACGGAGGCTATAATGCCCTGAAGTTCGGCAAGACGCACCAAAAGGTCTACGAGGAGTTGACGTCCGACCATCCGATAGACCTGACCCGGTATCAGGTAGTGAACTGCTTCATGGGTAGAGCTGGTTTGATCAATTCCGGTGGTGCTTCTGGTGATAATGACCTTGCTCAGGGAGTGAGAACAGCTGTAATCAATAAAAGAGCAGGTGGTATGGGCCTGATTTCCGGGCGAAAAGCTTTCCAGAAAACGATGCAGCAGGGGGTCGAACTCCTCAATGCTATCCAGGATGTCTATCTCTCTGAAGATATTACGATAGCATAAGGTTATTCTTTAGTTCTCTTCCAGACTATAACAAAAGAGGCCTGCAGCGAAAATACAGGCCTCTCACTTCTTGTTTGTGAATTTATGCCAGATTTAACTCGAGAGCGTTGAGCAGTGTCTCCAGTATCTCCGGCTTCTGATTGAGGTCAGACTGCTTAAGGTACTCTCTTCTCTGAGTGAACCGGTCTTTCATAGTTACCTGATAATCGTGCATATTCTCTCTCGTCTGAGGATTATAAGTTTCGTAAAAACCGGGAAGAATAGCATCAACACTCTCTTTCGTCGGGATCATTGCTCCAGGGAGCATATCCCATTCTTCCCATTTCAATTCATCCATCAGAATGGCTGTCTGCAATCTCAATGAGGTTTGCAGTTTGATCGGTTCCAGATCGGTATCACTCGATTTCCAGAATCCTGCCGAGTTGAAGGTGTAACAGGTCGCTCCGAGTTCGAGAACATTATAGAAAGCACCAATATCTTTATAGAGCTCATAAACCCTGAATGGGTTGGCAAACGGTTCGAAAACGAGCTTCTTCAATTCATCTTCCGTAACATTTTCAGCTCTACTCCTTCGGGTCATCAGAGTCGCTCCCATTGCTATAGCCAGGTCATTACTGCTGTATCGGATTATTGGGGGAAGAGTGTTATCCTTCATCAGCCAGGAGAGTGCTTTCGGGAAACTGCATCTATTCACCCAGGCTCCCAGCAGGTCACGATCGAATAAAGCTCTTCCATTACCCTGTCGAACATCAAGTCCGAGTGGTACTATTTTGCCATGATTATCGATAAGAGCGTGGTTCATAACGGCAAGACAGTATTTCCAATCGGGATGAATAAGGTTACGGCTATCGGTCTTATCAAAGAGAGACGGCTCCCAGACTCGGCAGACCTTCCCTTCCATATCTATCTGAAAGGCATCGTCGTGCAGAACTACCTTTTTAAAGCCTTTCGGGAGAGTCCCGCCATTATCGGGGGTGTTGGTATGTGAAGATTTGCCGGTTCCGGACAGGCCGTAAAAAGCTACAGACCGTTTCCCGAGCTTATGATATTGCTCAGCTTCACAGGTCGTGAAGTCGATCTCCTTGATCCCACCATGACAGGCTGCCATACCAAGTCGCATACCGGAGGTCCAGGCAAGTGTCAGAGTCCCCTTCTTTCGCTCTCCGAAATATCGCATCCCAAAATTGAAAATCACGTTATGTTTCTCGTCAACGAGAGCCAGTTGTGGGGAACCGACATTGTGATAGAACGAATCATTACAGGTCCACTCATTGAACCCGACAATAATGATATCCTGAATATCGATCACTTTGCTCTTTTTGTACTCCTCTTCCATTATCTCGAAGGGAGTAAAATTACAGAGCCAGTTGAAAACATTACAGGCATCGGAGACTGTGGTAATAAAGGTCGCTTTGATCATCAGGTCGGGATCCAGGCCGAGTACTGCTTCCGCTTTTATCAGGTCATAATGCTCAAGTTGAAAGATAGCTTCTCTAAGATCACCCTCGACCTTATTCTTCTTGTCTGCATCTATCCTGTTATAGAAAATACGGGCCTTTGCCGTTCGTCCTATTATCTTGCCGTGACAGTCATTCAGGACTTTCGCACCTTTAGTAAGCTTATACTTCTTCGCTAATGGTGGATAGATCTCTAAATCGGTCTTAGCCACTCCTGGTTGCTTCAGAGCGAGTTCATAAGCTTCTGCTACTGTAACCTTGCGAACTCTGGGATTGTTCATCAGAGTTTCAGCTACTGCCCGTACCGGTGACATATCTTCCAGTTTGGGGTAGAAATTGTAACTGTTCATACTTGCCATTAGATAGACCTCCAATATATCATGGTTTTGCAATATAATTTCGATGTCCGGGAGTATGAGTGTTGCTCTCTGCTGATAAAAAAACTGTTTAATCTGTTGCTAAATAGAAAAATCTCGGGTGAATATACTCTGCTTTTGCTCCGTAATATAGCGTCTGACACGGGTACCTACAAAAAGAGAAAATAAAAAGCAGCTATAAAGCTGCTTAATATTCTGTTCATCTCTCTACCCTGTAATTTACTCCGGCATTACACTAACAAACTTTCTGCCGGATGTTTTGGTTTCGAATTTAACGTAACCTTCTACCAGACTAAAGATAGTGAAATCTTTTCCTAAACCGACGTTCTTACCGGGATGAACCCTTGTCCCTTTCTGACGGACAATGATATTGCCGGGAACTACACGCTGACCGCCAAATCTCTTTACCCCGAGATATTGCGGATTACTGTCTCTTCCGTTTCTACTACTGCCTACACCTTTTTTATGTGCCATTATAACATCCTTTATTATCTTATGATATCTTTGATCCTGATTTCGGTGAAATCCTGACGATGACCCTGCTTCTTTGCATAACCCTTACGTCGCTTTTTCTTAAAGACGATGATCTTTTTGTCCCGTTTATGGGCAACGACCTCGGCAACGACTTTAGCGTTATCGACTGTCGGTCTGCCAATCTCGATATCTTCATCATTGCGAAGCATATAGATATCATTAATCTCCAGTTCACTCCCTATTTCCTTATCAGCAAGATAGGGAACCCTGATAGTTTTATCTTTCTCTGCCTTATATTGATTGCCTTTAAATTTCACTATGGCGTACATCAATCTCTCCTTATTTAAATCGGTATCACATTGAAGTGAAATTCACTTTTTTCCCTCAGCTTTTTTTGTCAAGCACTATATACTATTGTCAGCTCTTTTTGGGGATCATCATAGAATATTCTGTATTTATCCATGTTGATCTCATTATCCTCTTCAATTATTACCTTCGGTTTAATACCCTGGAAATAATCGGGAAAAGCCTGCAGATATTCTTTTATCAAAGGATGGATAACCAGGGTGATCGGTTTATTTCTAACATAGTATTCTGCTCGTTCAAGACTACGATGAATTTTCATAGCCACTGCCTCGCGAGAGAGGACTCTGCCCGTACCGTTGCAGCATTGACAATGCTCTGAATAGGTATTCAGAAGACCTGGTCCTGTTCGCTTTCTGGTCAGCTCAACCAGCCCCAGAGGGCCGAAGAAATAGGCCTTGCTCTTTGCCTTGTCCTTGCGGAGCTCTCTCTTCAGGATCTCGAAGACTTCGTTTTTGTAAGCTTCCGATCTCATGTCGATGAAATCGACAATAACCATACCGCTCAAGTCTCTTAATCTCAACTGTCTTGCCAGTTCTACAGCAGCTTCGATATTAGTCTTTCTGATCGTCGATTCATAATCCTTATGCCCGGTGAAGCTGCCGGTATTGACATCAACGGCAACTAACGCTTCAGTCTGTTCGATGGCGATATTACCCCCACTCGGGAGTGGGATATGAGCATGAAAAATCTTCTGGATCTCCCGCTCGATTCCGAAAGCATCGAAGATAGGGGAATCTTCATCGTAATACTCTATGCGGCTGACCAGGTCGGGCGCTACATCTTTCAATTCTGTGATCAACCTCTTCATAAATTCACTGTCATCCACAACGAGACGATTGACCTGAGAATTGAAAAAATCCCTGATCAGTTTACTCGCCATATCGTTCTGGTCATAAATACATGAAGGAGTCGGTTCGACATTGATCTTATGCTCGATTAACTTCCAGCTCTTATACAAGCCCTCATACTCGTTGATAAAATCCTCTTCGGAGATACCTTCGGCATCTGTTCTGACGATAACACCAACATTCTTGTCTTTCACCTTGTTCAAGATCGATTTGATCCTGTTTTTCTCGGATCCTGAATTGATTCTGCGGGAAATGGCTATCTTGCTCTTGTTGGGAAAGAGAACGAGATACTTGCCGGGAACAGAGATCTGGCAGGTCAGCCTGGCACCTTTCTTGTTTATCGGCCCCTTCTGTATCTGGACTATGATCTCCTGCCCTTTCGTCAGGAGTTGATTGATCTTCTTCGATTCCTGGTCGGAATACTTCCGAGCCTGACTGTTTGTCTCTGTCAGACTGAAAAAATCGGTTACAATATCGGAATAGTGAAGAAACGCCGTTCTATCCAACCCGATATCGATAAATGCTGCTCCCATTCCGGGCAGAATATCTTTTACTCTTCCTTTGTAAATATTACCTACTATCGTTCCTTTGTTCTTTGTCTCTACAAAGAGTTCCATCAGACGGCTATCTTCCAGGATAGCCAATCTCTTTTCTAAAGGATGTATGTTCAGAATTATCTCGTTCATTGTGAATTTTTTCTCCATTAGAATCAAATCATTTGAGATGGTAATATCGTCAAGATTTTTCGTTTTTCCTTGACATCAACTCACGATTGAAAACCTTGACTGAAGCAGAAAAATTGTTGCGAGGTGGAGCAGTCTGGTAGCTCGTCGGGCTCATAACCCGAAGGTCAGAGGTTCGAATCCTCTCCTCGCTACCATTGGCGGCGTAGCTCAGTCGGTTAGAGCATCGGAATCATAATCCGAGTGTCCGGGGTTCGAGTCCCTGCGCCGCTACCATTTTCTCTAAATATTTTCCTGATAAGCGCCAGTAGCTCAGTTGGACAGAGCAACGGCCTTCTAAGCCGTGGGTCAGAGGTTCGAATCCTCTCTGGCGTGCCATTTATTTGACGGTGGCTGTAGTTCAACCGGTTAGAGCACTGGATTGTGGTTCCAGACGTTGTGGGTTCAAGTCCCATCAGCCACCCCATTTCAATATTATTTAATCTCCCGAAAAAACTCTGCTGGGAAATTAATTGACTCCTCACCTATCTATCCGAAAATTGCCCTATGAAAAAAGAATATACGACACTACTCTTCGATGCCGATGGCACACTGTTTGACTATGATAAGGCAGAACGCGATGCTCTGCTCAATACTTTCAAACACTTCTCTGTCCCACACAACGAGAATGAGATAATTACAGGTTACAGATTGATCAATCATGAACTCTGGCGACAATTCGAGAGTGGAATGATCTCTCTGCCAGAATTACGAGCAGAGCGCTTCGCAAGACTCTTTAAGTCGCTCGGACTGGTTCTCGATCCTCATAAATTTGGGGAGATATATATCCTGAAACTGGGAAAATGCTCTCATCTGCTTCCATCCGCTTTAGAACTGCTGGAAAAACTAGCAGGGAAATACCGGATGGCTCTCATCACTAATGGAATCGCCGTAGTGCAGAAACAGAGAATTGAAAAGGCCGGCCTCGGTAAGTATTTCGCTGAAATAGTCATCTCAGAGGAGGTAGGCTATCCCAAGCCGGACCCTCTTTTTTTCGATATTACTCTCAAAAAACTGGCTAATCCTCCAAAAGATGAGATCCTTATCATTGGAGACAGTCTTACAAGTGATATTGCGGGTGGGAACCTTTCGGGGATAGATACCTGCTGGTTCAATCCGGAGAGAAGAGATAACGAGGGCAAGTTCCACCCAACATTTATTATAGAGAAATTGCTCGATCTGATTCAATTGCTGTAGTTACCGACCTGAATATACTAAATTCCAGCCTGTTATAAACCCCGAACTTACAGCTCTCCCAATTTCTCCAGAGGATACTCATAGACATAGAAGTCATCTTCCCTTTCCCAGCTCTTCAAGCCGAGAGTTCTGGTAATAGAGAGATAGGGCTCTTTTGTCGGTATTTTCGCTTCGATTTCAAGCCAGTTATTGATTACGCATAATCTCTTCAGCTCTTCAAAAAGTTCTCTCGCAATGAGATCATCTTCTACTTCGAGAAGAGAGATAGACCCAACCGGCATCGTCAGTAACCGGAGATTGTAAAGGAGTAACCCACAAATCTGATCACCTCTCTTTATGGCGATATACTGGCCCGGCTCATAGAATCTCTCTCTCAGGAATTCACGGGAATACGGAAATACCTTCCAATCGATCGTGATACAATTTCGAGAATCCTGCAAGAATGAAGAATGTTCAACAAAGGATTCCATCTCCTCGAAAGAGAGCCCTACGCCTCTGAATCTTCTCTCCTCACTCCTCCCTTTCAATAAGAGCTGTTTCTCATCTTCCTCAATCGTATAGTACTTGTTAGACATGATATGAAATATCTTGAATCCGGCCTTCTCGGTTATGTGCCGCGATTCTATATTATCGATATAGGTTGAGAAGCGGATTGACCTGATACTTTCATCACCTTTCAACCTCTTCAAAATGTATTTATTAAGCCTCTTCCCTACACCCTTATGCTCGGTTTTCGGGTCCTTTCTTAAGCCTTCAAGCCAGAGATCGGTATCTGTCAAATAGGTCAGTTTGAGAAAACCGATGATACGCCCATCATATAATAAGGCAACAAACTCACCTTTCCTTTCATCTACCCAGGAATCGAACACGACCGGAATATAATCGTCGCCCTCCCAGATCTGGTTGCTGATACGGATTACTTCTTCTCTATCACCCGGTACGACTCTTCTGATTTCGTATGACATAACTGCTCGTTCCACTTTTTTTATTCAGCTCAAACGAGGTCGCTAATTATTGTCAACTCATATTAATCGCCATACTGGAGCGGGAAGGCATCGATTAATATGAGTGCCCGTCTAATTACGATATATCAGTCCTCCTGACGGATAAAAAGTTGTTGACGCTATCAGAGATACTTAAGTTATTAGTATAGTGAAATGGGGGAATAACGATGGATGGGAAGATAATTAGAGGCAGTCTGATAATCGCACTGCTGTTCCTGATCGTCCTTCTGGTCGTTCTGGCAGCTTTCGGACACTTCGAGGGATATCGTCAACCTGAACTGGTCTTTCCAGAAGCGGAAGATCCCTATGAAGTGGTCTATGATTTCAGCTTCAGAAACCGCGATTACACGATCAGGAAAACGCTATATAAAAGCTACTTTGACTTCTATTCGGAGTACGCTGAATACATACCAAATATAAATGATCAGGGTGATTATTACAACTTTATCAAGAAGACCAACCCACAGGATGATACGATTAATCGTCTGGTAACTATACTCTTCAATCTGGCGGAGAGTGATAACCTCAACAGAGACCAGACACTCGAACTCGCCATGCGTTTCGTACAGAGTATCCCTTATGATGATTCTAAAGCAGCAAAGGTAACAGCTTTCTCTACCCTGGAAGATCTACCGTCGGTGCTGGAACTACTCCCCCGTCATCCCTATGTCACACTCTTTGACCAGCAAGGTGTCTGTTCAGACAAGACAATCCTCGCCTCTCTGATCGCTGAGGAGATGGGGTATGGAACAGCAATCTTCTCCTTCGACGGCGAAGATCTGGATACAGGGGTGGGACACATTGGGCTCGGCCTGAAATGTCCTATCTCCTATTCGGTCCTTAACAGTGGATACTGTTATGTGGAAACGACTGCCCCTGTTCCGGTTGGAACAACTAATATATACCTGACCCCAGACGTTCAGGCAGTCTTCTATAAATCAATCAATGAAAAAGATAGCAAGAACCGGCCACTCGACTTTGGTATTGCCGAGCTCTTTATTCTTGAGAGTGGTGATACTTATCAGGGCATTATTGAAACCTACAGATTAGAAGCACATTTAGAAACACTGGAAACGGCACTCGCTCAGCAGAGTGAAGAGATAGAAGAGAAACGGCAGCGTGTAAATCAGCTCAATATGACACTGTCAAATATGGCAGAGGAAGGGCTTGTTCAGATGTTCTACAATGAATACGATGAGATCTATACTGAATACGAGAAGGAGGTGAAGGAGTTTAACCTTCTGGTAGAAGGCTATAACAGAATGATAGAGGATTATAATCAGAGCCTGGAGAAGATGTATTACTGAACCAGTATCAACTATTAGAATACTAAAAAAGAGAAATTGCCCTCATCAGTCTGTTTCTCCGGCTGAGAAGTGCAGAAACCATAATGCGATATCATACACGAGTAGCGTTTGCACTCTTTTTAATCCTTGACCGAAAATGTGTCACTTATGAAGATGAATAAAAATAAAATCTAATGGAGGAACTATGTCTAAGAAGATCCTGGTAGCTACAGAGAAACCTTTTGCTCCGGCAGCTATTGATATGATTAGTAAGATTGTCAGTAATGCAGGTTATTCACTCGTTTTACTGGAGAATTACCAGCAGCGAGAAGAATTGATCAACGCATTAGCTGATGCCAATGCCGTCATTATCAGAAGTGATAAGATGACAGCAGAGGTAATAGAAAGGGCTCCTCATCTTCAGATAATTGTCCGAGCTGGAGCCGGTTATGATAATGTCGATCTGGAAGCGGCAAGTAAGAAGCAGATCGTTGTCATGAATACACCCGGACAGAATTCTAATGCAGTGGCGGAACTGGCTTTTGGTATGATGCTATTCCTGGCCCGAAACGGCTTTTCAGGCAAGAGCGGAACAGAACTGAAAGAGAAAAAGCTCGGTATTCATGCCTGTGGTAATGTAGGTAAACATGTTGCCCGTATCGGTAAAGGGTTTGGTATGGATGTCTATGCTTATGACCCCTTTATCGACGAAGAAGTCCTCGTAAAAGATGGTATCAAACCGCTGAAATCGGTTGAAGAGCTCTACAGCAGTTGCGATTACATATCTCTGCATCTCCCGAAGGTAAAAGAGACTATCTGCTGTATCAACTATGACCTGATGTCGAAGATGAAGAAAAACGGAGCTATTATCAATACAGCCCGTGCCGAGATAATAGATGAAGCTTCACTTTTGAAGATGATGGAAACCAGACCGGACTTCAAGTATGCCTCTGATGTCGCTCCCGAATGTAAAGATGAGATTGCTGCCAAGTATCAGGGCAGATTCTTCTTCACACCGAAGAAGATGGGTGCTCAGACTCAGGAAGCGAATATAAATGCTGGTATTGCAGCAGCCAATCAGATTGTCAACTTCTTCAAGAAGGGCGATAAGACCTTTCAGGTTAATAAATAAGAAAATAATGTTAATAGGGTAAGGGTAACTTCGGTTACCCTTGCTCATTTTTTATTTCTCTATCGGGAGGATAGAATGAAAAAGACTCTGATAATTTTGGCCGTTGTATTACTTCTGATACCGACTCTACACGCCAGCAAGGGTTTGAATGTCCGCTTTGGTTTTCTCTCCCCTTCAGCTACCAAAATCGGTATCTTTCCTGGAATCAGTTACGGTTTCAATGTCGATAATATCGTCGATATGGGAATTGGTGGCGACTTTTTCTATCGTAATGAACGTCAAACCCGAACCATTTCGGTTTCCGAAACACCTGGTGGAACCGAAGTAGAACAGAAACAGGTCGGCTCAGATCTCACAACTTACTACGTTCCCTTGATGGCTACTGTTCGTATAGGTGTTCCTGCAGACCTGCCGGTCATTCCTTACGGTGGTCTCGGCCTCGGTTGGGGATTGCTCTGGGAAAAAGTCTTTATTGCAGAAGATACAAGCGTAGAACCGCCCAATGAAAAGATCGATGAGATCAATTTCTATAATGGTTTTAACTGGACTATTCAACTCGGTGCCAGATATCCACTCAGTCCCAATGCCAGCTTTTACGGAGAGACATTCTATAATGGTGGCAAAATGAAGAAAGATATAGAGAAAGGAGCAGAAGGGATTACCTGGGATGAGATTGATATGTCAGGACTGGGTTTGCGTCTCGGTATTGAAGTCCGCATCTGATAATGGTATATCTCCTCGATCCGGTAAAACCACTCCTGCCACAACTACAGAGAGAGGTAGCGAAGGAGGTTAACCAGAACAGACCAGAATATATCGTCATAACAGCATCAGAGGCCGATATTGCCCGGCAGTTCTCCTTCCCCGATCTAACAACTATCCTGGTTTTTTTCCCTGATAGAGAAGAGCAGAAACCGGTTGATTTTCAAAGGTTAAAAGAGGATTTGGAGAGAGAGAACATTCAGGCTGTCAGAGGACAGAATATCTTCAACAATCTCTATCACTCCCGATCAGGAAAGTTCCGAACCCTCTTTCCGGCAGAGATAATGGCCGCCACTACAACCGGGCTCCCTGAGAGTGTTAAACACTGTATAGAGAGTGCAGTTCTCGTTGTCGACCTTAAACTCGTTCCTCCCCGCTCGAGAGTCCTGGCGATTGCCGGGAGTGACAAAGTCCCCGATACTGCACTGTTGGTAGAGCCGAAAGAGAGTAGAAACATGCTGGATACTAGAATAATTAAGATAATCTGTTACCCCTATCAGGGTGATTTCTGAGAACAATTTTGAACTTACCGAACAGAAAGGAAGCTCTATGCGTAAGATTGACCTGAAACATGAAGAAACCAGAATAATTGATTTTATCAGATTTTATGTCACCCAGGCTGGCAAGAAATCTGTCATCCTAGGTCTCTCAGGCGGCCTGGATTCAGCTGTAACGGCAGCTCTTGCCATCGAGGCACTCGGAAGCAATAATGTCCGGGCAATCATATTGCCATACCGGACCAGTAACCATAAGAATGTAGAGGATGCTATAGACCTGGCCGAGCGTTTGATGCTGCAGCACAGAGTTATAACCATTACCCCCTATGTCGATACCTACTATGCAGAGAACGCACCTGAAGCATCGACACTGAGGAGGGGGAATTTTATGGCCCGGATTAGAATGTCCATCCTCTATGACCTCTCAGCAGAATACAATGCTCTTGTCATTGGTACCGGGAATAGAACGGAGCTTTTAACAGGTTATACGACACAGTTTGGTGATAATGCCTGTGCCTTTGAACCGATAGGGCATCTCTATAAAACAGAGGTTAGAAAATTCGCTGGTAATCTCAATATCGGTGAGAGGATTATCGATAAAGACCCTTCAGCAGATCTCTGGCATGGACAGACCGATGAAGAGGAACTCGGATTGAGCTATGAAAAACTCGATGCCATTCTCTACCTGCTTACTGAAAAGAAGCTTGCTCCCGGAGAGATCAAAGAACAGGGATATTCCGAACATGACGTAGATAGAGTTACATATCTTTACAAAAAATCGGCATTCAAGAGAAGAATGCCACTGCTAATCAACGACTTTCAAGCAGAAAATGAGGAGCTAATTACCAGCTGACAGGATGTATCCGGATAATAGGCCAGGGAGAAGAGATACCTGTTAAGCTGGCTAATCAGAGATGCTTATAACCCGAAAACAAGGAGCTATGACTTTTGAGTATCAAAATCGCCGAAGCCCATAAAAGATGCAGGATTTGTAGTAATTATCGTGCTCAACGTTACTGCCCGAGAACAGGTAAGGATATCTGCTGGATATGCTGCAATGACAAGCGTATAGATTATAAATGCCCGCAAGAATGTGCTTACATACTCCAGAAGGGACAGGGTAACGATTTCGAGAATTCCATCAAGAAGGCCAAAGTAGATTCATTTCAGGAATTAAGCAGATTGACTACCAGGCTCTTCGACCACTGGTGTGAAGTACCTTCTGACCTGTTCAAAGAGAGAATACCGGCCGAGATGGCTCAAACAGAAGAGGGGCGGCAAGAACTGGAACAGTACTTCAGTCTTATCTCATCTTATCTAATCCTTCCTGAACGTTATCTGCAACGAAAACTCAATGTAAAGATAAATACCGGCCTGGAGAATAAAGAAAACTATGAAAATTTCGCCGCTGAATATCTGGAGAAACTGATTGCCCACGAATGGGAAGAATCAATAAACCTTCTTATCTCTAAGGATAAGTATAAAGATGAACTTTACCGGGATAACTACATTATCAGACGTTCCGGCAACAAGCTTTTTAAGCAGATCAGCTCTTACCATATTATCCTTTCTGCCATCTCCGAGAACCGGCAGGAGGCACTCGTATTCTATGAAATCAATAATAAATATGATCTCAGTATCGTTATGGGTAAGGATAGCGAGCAATGGCTGGTAAAAGAGTTGATCGTCGGTAGCCCGAGCTTCTATTATGGCGAGAGAGAAGCGATTATGCTCATCTCCGGCTGTATCTCGAAACAGGAGATGCCCAAAGCAAAACAGTATCTTGACCAGTATAGCGAGATACTGATTGATTCGGCTGATATACATTATCTGAATGGCCTCTATCACCTGCTGGAAAAGGATTATCAGACTGCTCTGAAGTACTACCTGACAGCTGTGGAACTCGATCCGGATTTCTATGAATACAAATACAATCTCGCTCTGATCTATCAGATGCTGAAAAACTATCAAGTAGCAGAGAAACTCTATCAAGAACTCAGAGAACAGAAATCTGACGATATCAATGTCTTGAATAATCTGGCTATTATCTACGAAGATCAGGGAAAAAAAGAGGCTGCATTAGAGCTACTGGAAGAGTGCTTAAAACAAGACCCCGGTGCTGAACTGGCGAAGAAGAATATAGAACGGATCAAGAGCAAGAAGAATAAGTAGCAGGCCCGTAGTATCCCGGAAACCAATCTGAAGAGAGTTACCAGATGACCTTTAATGAGCAGTTTTTCCGCAGAGCTTTCGAACTGGCCGAACAGGGACGAAACCTGTGCGGTATTAATCCCTTTGTCGGTGCCGTTATCGTTAAAGAAGGCCGCATTATTGGAGAAGGCTATACTCAAGAGTGCGGTAAGAATCATGCCGAGATTGAAGCATTGACTAATGCGACTGAATCAACAGAGGGAGCAGAACTCTATGTGACTCTGGAACCCTGTTGTCATCATGGTAGAACACCACCCTGTACCGAGAGAATAATCAGAGCAGGTATAAAGAGAGTATATGGTGGTATTACCGACCCCAATCCGCAAGTAAACGGCAAAGGTTATGCCGCTCTGAAAGCTGCCGGGATCGAAGTTAATAAGGGCTTCTGGGCAGATAAGATAGAAAAGCAACTCGAACGATATCTCACCATGAGAAAAAAACATCGTCCGTTTGTGATTATGAAGAATGCCGTCTCCCTGGATGGGAAAAATGCTACCAGTAATGGAGATTCCAGATGGATTACCTCTCCTGAATCGAGAGAATATGTCCATCAACTCCGAAAAGAGGCAGGAGTTGTAGTAACCGGCATCAATACAATAATCAAAGACGACCCGTTACTCAATGTTCGGCTGGGAGGAGAGTCAGAACCGATATTGAGAATTATTCTCGATTCATATCTTCGCATTCCACTCAAGAGCAATATCGTTGAAACTGCTGCCACGATTCCGACAATTATCTATAAAAGAGAGGATTATGAAAACAGCTCGAAAGAGAAAAAACTGATCGGTAAGAAGATAACGATCGGTTCTCTCACTGTCGAGAGTAAAAATCACCTCTCTCTGGTAGAACTGATGCGAGAGCTCAATACCCTGGAGATTCATACCGTAATGGTCGAGGCGGGGACAGAGCTGAGCAGTTCTTTTCTGCGTCATAATCTCGTTGATAAGCTCTACTATTTTATCGCTCCGAAGATAATAGGGGGTAAAAATAGTGTCTTTAATACTCTTCAGATCGCCAGTCTGAATGAATCTATCAGATTAAAAACCGACAGTATAACTCAAATCGGTGATGATCTTCTAGTCATCGGTTATCCACAATATCCGGAACATTCACCACAGGTAATTATTTAAGTGTGTGGCTAATTGTTAGATAAAACAACATAAAAGGGGAGGTTACCATGATTCAATACTATATGCCGACTGAGATATTCTGGGGAGAAGGTTGCCTCAAGAAAGCGGGAGAAAGAATAGCCAGACTTGGCAGCAAAGCTTTTATAGTAACCGGTAAACGTTCTGCCCGGATCTCAGGAGCATTACCCGACCTGGAAGAGGTCTTACATAGGACAGGTATCGATTATTACCATTTCGACAGTATAGAGGAGAATCCTGAACTTTTAGTAGTTCAGGAAGGTGCTGGCCTGATGAAAGTAAACAGGTGTGATTTTGTTATTGGTATTGGAGGTGGCAGTCCAATCGATGCTGCAAAAGCCATATCGGTCATAGCAGCAAACGATCTTGAGGGAAGAGAATGCTATCAACCTGAAAAAATAAAGCGGGCTTATCCTATAATGGCAATACCGACTACTGCAGGGACAGGAACGGAAGTTACCCCCTACAGTGTTATTTCCGACAGACATCTCAAAAAGAAAGCCGGATTTGGTAACCATTTAATGTTTCCTGCCCTCTCTTTCTGCGATCCCGGTTATACACGCAGCCTTCCGAAAAAGGTAACTATAGACACAGCACTCGATGCTTTGAGCCATCTTCTGGAAGGGATCTATTCCAGAAAGAGATGCGATCTGCTCTTTCCACTTATTTTCGCCGGTATCAAATCTATCCTTAATAATCTGGAACCCGCAGTAAAGAATCCCGACAATATTCACTACCGTGAGAAGTTACTTACTGCCTCATTCTATGGAGGGATGGTAATAGCCCAGAGCAGTACAACCCTGCAGCATTCAATTGGTTATCCTCTCACCACTCATTATGGATTATCTCATGGTAAAGCAAACGGAGTAGTCATGAGATCGATCATGGAACTCTTCAGCCCGTCAATAGAGAAAGAATTACACCTTCTGTTTCAGCATCTTGGAATAGAAAGGAGAGAGTTTTATGGTTGGCTTGACAACTGGTTAACAGATCCTCAACTCTCGCTATCTGAGGAGTTTATAGAATCTGCGACAGAAGATATACTCGGCAGCAGGAATATGGCCCAAAACCCGCTAGAGATCTCAGGAGAAGATATTAAGAAGATATTGAGACAGCTGTAATTATCAGAGTTGCTAAGAATTCTATTATAGAGCCTCTCTTCCAGGAGAGATACCTCTCTTATTTAAATAACCGTCTGACCCTTTTTCAGACATCGATAAGAGGTGTAGCCTGCTTTGGATCTGAGATATTGATCTTTGTCTGGGCATTGATATTCACTACAAATTGTTTCATTAGCTCTTCGACAAGGGTTGGATGGTTATTATGCTCACTCAGGTGAGCCAGAATAATATTCTTCAACCCGGCATGGAAGATCTGGGTCAGGACCCCGATAGCCTGATCGTTAGAGAGGTGTCCGTTGATACTCTTGATCCTCTGTTTAACCTGCCAGGGATAGGGCCCTTCCATCAACATTCTGACATCGTGATTACTCTCAAGGATCAGGGTCGTAGTATCTTTCAGATTCTCAATAAGCAATCGGGAGCTGAAGCCGAGATCTGTTGCTATACCAAGTTTCCTGTCCGGGTCTCCCACCTTCCTGACAGTAAAATTGCAGCTGTCGATTGCATCGTGTGAAGAAGGGAAGGGATGAACGATCAGATCTCCAATCTTCAGATGATCGCCAGCCTGGAAGAATACGACTTCTGAGTCTACCTTTTCGAACCTCTTTATCGATGCCGAATAGGTAAGCTCAGTAATATAGACCGGTACCCTCAGTTTACGACAGATTACCCCTACACCCTGGATATGGTCGGAGTGTTCGTGACTGATGATTATCCCCTTGATCCTCTGGGGAGAGAGGGCCAGTTGCTGCAGGGTATTCTGAGTCTGTCGCCAGCTCAAACCGACATCGAAGAGAAGCTTGGTCTCTTCTGTTCTAACGAGAATACAGTTACCTTTACTACCACTAGCCAATACGGAAGTCTGAAACATTATCCTGAAACTCTTGCTCCGCTCTTATAGTTAGATTATTAATCCTCTTCCCTGCCTAGATAGATATATCTGTTATTAAGCTTGTCATATTCGGTCCACTCAGCACTAACTTCCTTAACCGCCTCGATAAGCTGCATCACTCCCGTAGTCTGGGCATCGAGATTATCGGCATAATGAAGAACAACAGCTTCGATTGTCTGGGGTAACCTTACCGCACCTTTTTCGTATTCTCCATGATGAGAGAGGATAAGATGACGAACCTTCATGAGGAGTTCGTCGGGAAAGGCATCAATCCCAGCAGCCTTCTTCGTAACGATTTCATCGGCGATACTGATATGCCCGACGAGCCTGCCGATATTGGTAAAGTCGATCGCTGCTTTCATGCTGTATTCATATACCTTGCCGATATCGTGCAACAGAGCTCCGGTAATCAGAAGATCTCTATTGACCGGATATTGATGAGAAGCAAAATCAGAAATGAGAGTAACAGCCATCGTATGTTCCAGTAAGCCACCGGCATAGTTATGATGCCAATTCTTGGCAGCTGGAGAACGGCTGAAAATGGAAAAGAACTCCCGGTCCTCGAAGATAGCAGAGAGTAGTTTTTTGAGAAAGGGGTTCTGGATACCGTTGATATATTCGAAGAGAGAATCTGCCATCTTATTGACATCCTTGCCGGTAGTGGCTATAAAATCCGGTAGTTCGAACTCTTCCTGTTCGGCAACACGCAGATTGATTATCGAGATCTGTAACTGCCCTTTGTAATCCTTAATGAATCCCTTCAACTTAATAACATCTCCGACAGAGAAGTGCTCGTTCAACTCCTGGGCATTGGTCCAGACATAACCATTTACCGAACCGCTCTTATCACCCAGTCTCAATCTGATAAAGAAGTCTCTCGCTCCCTGTCTCAATTCCTTATCCTGAACCAGAAAATAGCTGGTTATCTCACTGTTCATATATCCAGGTAAATCCTGTATCGTAATTCTATCCATCTTATTATCCTTCATCTGTTTTTATATTTTTGATCTAATTGAAATCTATATCACTCTTTTAAAACCGTCTCAGGTCAGAGTAACGTGCTGGTGGACATTCCTCCTTATCTTCACTCATTTATCACATATATATAATTGGTCAGGATCCAGACAGCACCCAATCGTTCTATCTGCAATCGGAAATTACCGGTCGAGTTGATCGAAAAGGACCCGTATCTATTATTCTGACTTGCCACTACTTCACCATCCTTGATCAGTTTTATTACTGCATATTTCGGTAGCATGTAGAAGAATTTAAGGTTCTTCTCCCATCTGATCTCTTCTCCGAAGCTTACCACCTTTTCCTCGTTATTACCTATCCCGGCATAGAAATTATAAGGAAATCCAGCCCGGTAATTAATGATATAACTGTTACCCATCTTAATGGCCTGCAAAATAGCTTCATTACTCGGTTCTACATCAGCAGGAAGCAATACATTTGTCCGAACCGTACTGAAAAGGAATTTATGGGTCAGCACCCTGAAGTGGATGAAGAGAAATTTATGATTGGTCCCGTGAGCATCGGTACTCCCGATAGCTGCTACCCGAAACCCCTTTCTGTTAAGGTCATCCCAGAGGATAAGATTTTGCTGGAATGGATTCTTTACAAAAAGGCTGGGGAAAAGAACGAGAAAGAGGCCATTACGATTCGGATTTAACTTAGACAGCCAGCTCGAAGTATAGTTCCAGATCTCCATTCCGTCCACCTTCTCGAGTAGTTCCACCTTCTCCCAGATATAGAGCGGGTAGTCCTTACAGATCCTCTTCTCATAAGGATGAGCAGCAAAGAGAAATCCCGAGTTGCCTTTAATCTCGTCAATATACTCTTCGACCGGCCTGTTCCCTTCTGGTACATTATGCCCAAAAGTGAGAAGATGATGATTATCCTCCGGATCATTCAATTCACTCCCGGTAATAACAAAAGGTTCATAACCCAGCTCAGTTTTTACTCTCTGTAACTCTTCCCGAACGACATTTTCATCTGGAATAGCATGATGGTCGTTGATTGTAAAATAATCGAGCTGATTCTTATGAGCAGCTTGAAGAATTGTATCCAGCCCTACATCACAGTCATAGGAATAACTGGTGTGATTATGAATAGCACCGGTTAGTTCAATATAACGGCGGGAAAGGATATTTACAGTTCTCATTAGCTTCGGACTACTCTGAGCCTTGATTCTTTTTTCATTCTATCATTACAGTTTTTCATATAGATTATGGAAGGATTATGAACTTACGATAGATAGAGGAAGATTCCCCCTTTCCGTCATCAAGATCAATCCTGGCAATATAGACTCCACTGCCGAAAGTTGCTCCTCGGTTTTCAAGGCCGTCCCAGATAATTTGCCTGACTGTTCCAGAAGCATCTTCGTATAGTTCATCTACCAGTTGCCCTTTTATATTATAAACTCTGATCTGCACTGTCTGAATTTCTCTTCTTCCCGTGATACTGAACTGGAGACTCTGATTACCGTGGAGCGGATTGGGATAAAGGCTGACCTCTGCTGCCAGGGGAGTGATTACATCCTCACCAACACCGGTAGCAAATTCGAACTCATCCAGTCGAAAAGATTCCACAAAGAAGATCTCTTTTGTAACTCTGTTCTGCAACCAGACGACTATTTCGAAATGCTCGAGGTTCTCCTCATCAATTTCCCAGTATATAGAGTTAATCGTCTGAATATTATGTGTCCAGACAAACTGATATTGATCCTCGAACCCGAGAGTAAGGTTACCATCTGACTGATAGCGATGGATATAGCGCAGGTGAATACCAGGAATATCCGGGTTGTCTTTCTCGACAAAAGCCATAAACATTCTCAGATCACTCAGATTATTATCGAAGATGTAACTGTTATCATTTCTGATATCAAACCGGAGCTGCATCAGGAATTCTGTCGGATCAATGATATTCTGAGTTGTCTCCTCGTCGAGATAGAGAAAAGTTTCCTGTGGAATAACTCTATCGATTCTGGCACTCAATGTATCGGGATAACCCGGGAAGTATCCGGCTATCTTATCTCTCCCTTCGAGAATCGTGAAGGGGAAACCTCCCAGCTGATAGTAATCTTTCTGCAAAGCTGCGTCCGCTGCATAATAAGGTTCATCGAGTGGATTGAAGAAATAGTTGATAGAGAATAGTGTATCGGTCACAATATCCTGCTGGGCATTGATAAGATCGAGACTCGACTGGTCAGTGGATCTGACAAAATTCTCGATCAGATACTTCTCTCGCGGACGGGTAAAAGTATGGAAAGCAGATTCAATTAGATTGTTTGCCAGATAAGGATCGAATTCGTACTGCAATTCAGCCCGAAGGCGATACTGGGCTGGAGTTTCAAGCAGGGTATATATGTACTGTTCATTATCGAAGAGAATTATAGTCTCTTCCCCTGCAGCCAGTTCAAGGTTATAAGGAAGGGTAACATCCCAGGTGTCAATTTCAGGATCTGCATTACTGAGCCGAAGAGAGATACTGACGAGATCATCGATATCGGTTCCGGAATTGTTCCGTATCCTGGCAGTCGGAAAGATCTCACCCCCCGGAACGAATTCACCTGTAAGATCGAAAGCAGAGAGTTCCAGGTCATACCCCTCCTCCTCGAAATGGAGAATTCCCCCAACAGTAAAGAGGAGTTCGGAAACTATACTCATCTCGGCCATATTAGCATAGTAGCCCGGCACAGAACCGTTCGGTCCTTCCGGTGGTACCCAGAAATAACTGTGTGCACCCCCAACAGCAGAAGCTCCCATATAGCGATTATTCTCTGGATTGGTATTACTATGGTTGGTCTCATAATCAACTATAACCCAGAATAACTGGCCGGTTATCTGATCTGCTAAATTGAGATCGAACTCATTCCATCCCTCCTGAACGGGGATATCGCTGAAACTTACTGCCAGAGAATCGAGAGGCTGTAACTCATCGGTATAGAGCTTCAAATTTAGCTCTCCTGTAGCTTGAGGGAAAAAGACTGATACCGTCTCAACTGTAAAGGAATCGACGACAACAACATCACGAAAATCATACTTAACCCCCCAGCTGTTGGAACCGTACCAGAGCTGATCGAGAGTGTTGGTATGATAATATATACTGGTCTGTCGCTCTTCTGGGCCTACGAACCCTCTGTCAGAAGGAATATGAGCTATAACACTCCTCTCTGCTGCTCTCAGAGCATCAAACGACATAAGAGCCAGCAGGCTGATCAATAAGATCAATATCAAAGCTAATTTACCTGAATGGTTATTAAGCATCATAGTCACCTTTTACCCAAATTACCTGCCAGAAAAACTTGTAAAGTAATATTATTCCCTTACCAACCATCTTCTGTTGTTTGACCATTTCATTTACAGATCGAAACTGACACCGAGCAGGATAGAATTGTGCTTCTCCCAGTCCAGAAAGTTCAGATAAGCAAGATTAACACTGACTGCCGTAGCCGACATTATATCCAGATTGATTCCCGCGCCGAGGGTGAATCGCTGATTATCGGCCGTTACTAATTCCTGTGCATATCCGGCTCTGACTGCAAGCTCATTACGAAGCTGATACTCCAGCCCGAGATGGAGGTTATCCTCTACGTCGAAATAAAGGCTCTTAGCGATATCCAGAGCGAAACTCAACCTTTCCTGTTTTCTTACGTAGCCAACAGTCATACCGGTCGGCAGGTTCTCGCTGTATTTTCCGAGTGCTGTTCCTGCTGTATTCTCGCTCTCCCATTCGATCCTGTTTAAAAGATTCTTAAAGGTTAGAGAGAAATGATCCCTGGTTGTAGGCTTGACTTTCAAACCTGTATCGAGACCGAACCCGAGAGCATTACCAGAAACATTGTGCCCCTGCAGATAATCGGGAAGCCCGGGATCATAACCGTTTGCTCCGAACGAGGAGTAAAATATCTTACCGCTCAGGCCGAGATTGATCAGCCCTTCCGGTATAAATCCTTCCGCAACGAGTTCAGAGATATCAGTGCCATCGACAGCGAGCGAGAGATAGCCGATAATCTCAGACATCAGATCATCACCAGAATAATAAAGCCCCCCACCGAGAGTTTTTCCAGAATCCAGTTGTTGAGCATAGCCGAGATAGGAATAGGAAAAGAACTCCATCAGTTCCAAATGTTCGATAATGATACTATGCCTCTTTTCGATATCGAGAAGCCCGGCAGGATTCCAGATCATAGCTGATGCATCATCGACTATGGTTCTGTAAGCACCACCCATACCCCAGGCACGTGCTCCGAGAATATCGTCGATAAAGGCGGCCTGCATATTACTCGCTGCAGCCTGTGATGGAATTATGATCAACAATAACAGAAGCGAAAATTCAATAATTCTCTTCAGCATCACTCCTCCTATTTCACCAGCACCACGGAGGCCATCTTTTCCCGATAGAAATTCTCCGCTTCTGAGTCGCTAACCCTGAGATGAAGCAGATAGCGGCCATTAGGAGCCATTCTATCGAAATCGGTCTTACCATCCCACCATACAACAATATCGGCAGATTCTCCAATATCACCGGGTCCTTTACTGCTATAGACAGGCTCCAGCTCGCTTATCTTCCTGACTATATTACCACGGACATCGTATATCCCGATAGTAATCCAGACGAACCTGGCCTGACTTTCTACCGTGAAGCTGATCCTCAACCCTTCACCATCATCCTGTTCTATCAGATCAGGGAAAACCGAATGAGGTGAAAAGGGATTAGGTGCCAGCTTCAGGTCAGAGACGATCAGATATCTTCCCCCTGGCTCCTCTCCATAAGAAAGGGTGGCCATCAGAAAGATGATTGCCATCAATAATATCTTTAAACTCTGCATCTCTCCTCCTCTGTTTTGTCTGAATGCCAGTGCATATCTCATACCTGTTAAATCTCAAAAAGATTCAGGCAAGACATTCAGAGAGATTTATATATAAACCGTAGGGGCAGTAGTATAACCGCCCCTACACTCTCTAAATTGATCGATCTGGTATAATATTACTTCAGCAGCATCATCTTGCGTACTGCCCTGTAATTCTCGGTCTGCAGCCTGTAGAAATATAGTCCGCTGCTCACAGCTCTACCCCGGTCATCTTTCCCATTCCAGACTACACTATGCTCACCACTTCCCAATCTGTCAGACAACAACTCTTTGACCAACTGGCCACGGATGTTGTAGATGTTAATGCTTACATTATTCTCGGAAGCCAGAGAGAAGCTGATCCTGGTTTCGGGATTGAAAGGGTTGGGGTAGTTACCGAGCAGTGCGGTAGCCATTACTATCTCTTCGGGAACTGACTCCACACCGGTCAGGTCAAAGCTGTTACCTGTCCGGCGGATACTACCCTTAAAGTATCCCCAGCCTATTACGCCGATCGGTCGCTTGAAGTCTATAAAATTATAGAAACTACCGGTTGGAATAACGATATCGGGATTATTATCCCCACTGATGTAATCGATCGCCGGACTAGCTGTAGCAGAACTGGCGAGTTTGATCGGGAAGTTTGCCGTTTCATTACCAGATATGTTAAGCGAGTGGAGATAGCCTCCATTATCACCATAGATAATCTCGAGGTTACCGTCACCGTTCATATCAGCAAGAGCTGGTGTATGTTCTATAAAGTGACCTGTATTGACAGGAAAGAGCCCCCAGTCAGCACCGTTGCCGTCCAGAACGAAGATGTTACCACCCATATCGCCGAATACGATCTCACTGTTTCCGTCATTGTCGAGATCGTGAACGATAAGCCCTGACCTGATCTGATTGCCTGTGTTTCTGGCAAATATCTCGTTACCCTCTCTATCAAAGGCAAACACATTACCCTGAACATTGGCGATTACTATATCAGGTTGATTGTTTCCAGTCAGATCCCCTATTATTGGGCCACTCCAGGAAGCTGAAGCAATAGAGACCGGCCAGCCGGCCAGATCTTCACCTGTTGCTGTTGAAATAGCATGAAGATTGCCAGCACTTGTATTGAATATGATCTCCTTGTGTCCATCACCATTCAGGTCGGCCGAGGATGGTGAAGACATAACCGGTCCGCTTATTGCAACCGGAAATCCGGGAAAGTCTGTTCCATCGTGTTTGAGCACGATCAGCTGTGGATTAGTGAAGGTGAGAGCTACTATCTCGAAATTACCGTCGCTATTAATATCTACTATCATTGGATTGGAACGTAACTGTCCACCGGCTTCGTATTGGAAAAGCATCTCCCCTGTTCCATCGAGACAGGATATCATTCCACTCTGCGAATTGGCAACTATTTCGGAACTTCCACTATTATTAAGGTCAGAGACCGCTACAGCAGAATTTAGATTCGAACCGAGATTAACCGGAAAACCTGGAAGAGAAGTCTTAGCCTGGTCAAGCACCTGAAGGTTACCCTGTGTATCTCCGAAGATGATTTCCTTCGTCCCGTTACCGTCAATATCGACGAGAGCAGAAGAAGAGGTGGAAGAACCTACTATCTCCATCGGCCAGTTAGCCTGTTGCAGAGACAGAGTAGCTGTGAAATCGAAATCCTTGACGAACGGGAATTCAGAACTCTCATTCGCCATGATCGTCAGGGTGAAAGGTATGGCTAACTCACTCAGTTCAGCCGGCGTAGAGAATTTGAAAGGCAAGTGTGTATTGAAAACGATCGAACCACCATCAATATTGGGATAGGAGACTTCCGAAACCAGGATTTCAACCTCAGGAAGGTCAGTAGTAAGGGTTGCTGTGATATCAGCAGCAATCATCCAGTAGATCTCGTTATACAATCCGAGAATCAGGTTTATCTCCTCACCCGGATTTGGAACCCCGTCACCATCACCCTCATGTTCCTGCAGAGTCACATTATAGATCGAGAGTTCCGGGATCTTATCGAACATGGTTGCCTTATAGGCATTGACTCTGCCGGCTCCGAGCAATCCAGCATAGGCTGGGTTCTGATCATCGATATAATCAGCAGTCATCATCAACCGGTCTCGGAGATCGAGTGGATCCATATCGGGATGAAGTGTCTTTACCAGGGCGGCAACACCGGAAGCAACCGGGCTGGCCATCGAGGTTCCACTCGAGGCTTGATAACTGTTCTCACCCTGACTATTATAATATGTTGACCTGATATTGACACCAGGTGCAGCAATATCTATCGGCAGGCCAAAATCAGAAAAACCTGCCTTATTATCATCAGAATCGGTGGCAGCAACCGACATGGCATTATCGGCATCGGAAGGGAACCAGGCATTACCGGGTGTATGTTCGATACCGTTATTTCCTGCACCGGCAATAACAAGCGAGCCGAGAGATGTGGCGTAGTTTACCACTGAATTGGGATAAGCTCCGTTTCCCTGGCCAATCCAGCTGCAGTTAATGATATCAGCGCCACTCTGAGCAGCATATTGAATCTGCTGGTAAGCGTGTTGAACCCCACCACTCGGTGCATTAGAGGGAGCACCCTTACAGATCATCAACGATACGTTCATTGCCACACCGGTCAGTCCTTCGTTATTATCGCCGACAGCCCCGGTACAACCGGCGACATGAGTACCATGAGTATTACCGGGAAAGGCCTGATAAGGATTGTTATTTGCCTCGACAAAGTCCCAGCCGATTATATCATCAATGTATCCGTTACCGTCATTATCTATCCCGTCACCACCTAATATCAGGCCGTTAACCCAATCTATGGTTATGCCAGGAAGTTCTGCTTCATTGATCCAGATGTTATCCGCCAGATCAGGATGATTCCACTTTGTTCCGGTATCTGTTATGGCCACTACAATCTCGCTGCTTCCCTGAATATAATCCCAGGCTTCGGGAGACTGAATCACCGGATGATGCCATTGAAGGTAATATTCGGGATCATTGGGCTCGTAGAGAGGACGGTTGATCGACTCGTATTCGACAAAGAGAAAACTCTTATCTCTTGCCAGGGCGGCTCGAGCTTTTTCTATATTCTCGTTACTCTCCAGAACTATCCGATAAATGTTCTGCAGATAGATGCCGTCATCATTCCAATCGAGATGGGTTACTCCGTCGTGCATCTGATTGAGGTCAACTATTCGGTACTCTTCAGCGAGACGGTTGAAACTCTCGAGATGAGTCCTCACAATACCATCTCCATTACGGTTGAATTCTATCTCTCCATAACGGTTACCTACCGCCTCAGCAGTGAAGGCCGCTATTATTGAACGGGATTGATAATACTCCTCCAGGAAGGGGAGTTCTGCCCCGTAAGTCATCGCTGATATCATTACCACGATAAGTGTAGTTAACACTACATGCTTCATTATTTGCTCCTCGTATTATTTCTATTAATGTCACTTAGCTGTTTGTTTAACGTAACACATGATAATAAGTTTACCTTTATTTGCTTCTTCTTGTTCAGGCTGACTAAACTGTCAATTCTTTTATCGTTTTTTTTGGCCATGCGGGACACAGGTTCGTGGCAAGCATCTATCAGCCCTGAAAACCGACATTTGCATTGACAGTAAATCACCGGGCCGGAGAGTGTTTTGCAAAAATTGATAGAGGAAGTGAGATGCTTTTTATCCTGTTGAGTATACTCAGTTCGGTGATCATCGCCAATATGCTGTTGATCCTCTCTCGTGGAAAGAAGATCGATATCATGATGATCTTTCTCGGCAATTATTTCCTCGCTTCAATCTTCAGTTTTCTCCAGGTAAACCCAGCTAATTTCTCCCCTAATCTCTTTGATATCCTGTTTGGGGTATTTACCGGTATCTGCTTCCTCTGTAACTTTATCGTCTATCAGAGAAATATCTACACCAATGGGCTATCACTCAGTGTCGGGGTGATGAGAGTCGCTGTCATCATTCCGACATTCTTATCAGTCATCTTCTTTGCCGACAGGATCAGCAGTTTCAATCTTATCGGGATTATGGTGATCATCATTGCCTTCTGGACTATTACCGAGAAAAATAAGATCGGTCAATACATCTGGCTCATCGTTCTCTTTCTTATCTCCGGTATTACAGACTCCACCCTGAAGGTCTATGCCGAACTGGGTCAAGCAGATCAAGCACCTTTCGTCTTTATCCTTTTTCTTGCCGCCTTCTTCTCAACCCTCGCCTGGATAATAGTTACTAAAAGGTCGTTCTCACTTCCTTACTTCCTTTTCGGGCTACTGCTCGGTATCCCCAATCAACTCTCGACCAGATTCTTCCTCCAGGGACTGGAGACCGTTCCAGCTCCGGTAGCCTATCCTCTGACAGCCTCCAGTATAGTCCTGTTAAGCATCTTGAGCGATATCTTCATCTGGAGAAAGATGTTTACTCCTAAACAGCGGCTGGCACTACTCCTGCTCATTGCAGGTATTGTCCTGATCAATTTGCGGTAATCAACCGGTATCTCTCCCCCTCTTCTTACCCGGCCTGTCAACCGGATAGTATTCTTAGATCAATTGTCAATAAGAGCTATCTTGACAAAATCTGACTGCTGTTTTTCAAGGTGTGTATTAGTATCAAAATTTCAAAGGAGTCCTTTATGCCCTATATTTCCAACACCGACAGAGAACGGCAGAAGATGCTGCAGGAGATTGGTGTAAAGTCTTTCGAAGACCTAATAGCAAACATACCGGACCAATTTAGGAAGACTGCCACCCTTAACCTGCAGAAACCCTATTCAGAATGGGAGATAAGCAACAAGATATCCCGCCTGGCAGCGAGAAACATATCTACCTGCAGAGTCAATTCCTTCCTCGGCGGTGGTATCTATGACCACTATATCCCTGCTGCAGTGGACCATGTGATTCTCCGTCCCGAGTTTCATTCATCTTATACACCCTATCAGGCAGAAGTAAGCCAGGGAACACTACAATACATATACGAATTCCAGTCTCTGATCTGTGATCTGACCGGAATGGAGATAGCTAACGCGAGTATGTACGATGGAGCTACTGCCACAGCAGAAGCAATATTGATGTCCGTCCGCAAGAATAAAAGAAAGAAGGCCGTTATCGCTGGAACGATTAATCCCTCATACCTGCAGGTGATTAGAGCATTCGTCTGTGGTATAGGGATCGAACTGGTTATCGTTCCAGCAAAAGATGGGTTGATCGACTATGAGGAACTGGCCAGACTCGTCGATGAAGAGACAGCCTGTGTCGTCCTTCAAACCCCGAATTTCCTTGGTAATATTGAAGATCCTTTCCGGGTTGAAGAGATCGCTCATAAGATAAAGAACCTGATGTTCATTCTGGCTGTCGACCCGATTTCTCTCGCCCTGCTGAACGCACCGGTTGAATACAATGCTGATATAGTTGTCGGTGAGGGACAGGCTTTAGGGAATGGACAGTTCTATGGCGGACCGTTACTCGGTTTCTTCGCTACCAGAATGAGCCTGGCCAGAATAATGCCAGGCAGGATAGCCGGTGGAACTGTCGATAAGGATGGAAACCGGGCTTACGCACTCACTCTTCAGGCAAGAGAGCAGCATATCCGGCGGGAGAAGGCGACCTCTAATATTTGCAGTAATCAGTCACTCTGTGCCCTCGCTGCAACCGTCTATATGTGCCTGATGGGTAAAGCCGGCCTTACTGAAGTTGCCCGCCAGTCAACCACCAAGGCTCATTATCTGGCGAACGAGATAGTAAAACTGCCGGGTTACGAATTGCTTAATGACGCCCCTTTCTTCAAGGAATTCGCGATCAAAACACCGGTCAAGCCAGGCGTAATAATCGAAAAACTGCTGTCGGAGAATATCTTCGCCGGTATAGACCTGGAGCCGTTCGGCTACAAACAGGCAATGCTGGTTGCCGTAACGGAGAAAAAGAGCAGAACCATGCTGGATGAATTTGTCAGGAGTTTAAAGGAGGTTAACAATGGCTAAAACAATCTTTGAAAAACACACAACGGGAAGAAAGGGTTATACACTGCCTCAGAACGATGTGGAACTGAAACTCGATGATTGTATTCCCCAGAAATTCCAGCGTCAGCAGGAACTCAAGATGCCGGAAGTGAGCGAACTTGACGTCATGCGACACTTTATGGAGTTGAGCAATATGAATCACTGCATAGAAAAGGGTTTCTATCCCTTAGGCTCCTGTACTATGAAATATAATCCCAAATTGCACGAGACACTCGTCAGGAATTGCGGTTTTACCAACATTCACCCACTACAGCCGGAAGAGACAGTCCAGGGTGCTCTCGAGATTATCTACGAACTGCAGAAAGATTTGGCAGAGATCTCAGGATTCGCTACCGTTACCCTCCAACCGGTTGCCGGTGCTCAGGGAGAATTTACCGGACTCAAAATCATGCAGGCCTATCACGAAAAGAAGGGAAACAACCATAAAAATAAGATTATCATGCCCGATTCTGCTCACGGAACCAATCCGGCCAGCGCTTCGCTCGTCGGGTATAATACCGTGGAGATCAAGTCTGATAGTAAGGGAAGGGTTGACCTGAAAGCCCTCAAAGAACTCGTCGATGATGATGTTGCCGGTTTTATGCTAACCAACCCCAATACCCTCGGGCTATTTGAAACACAATTCAAAGAGATTGCCGAGATCATCCACGATGTTGACGGATTGATGTACCTCGACGGAGCCAACTTTAATGCTCTGCTCGGTGTCGTCAAACCGGGAAAGATCGGTTTCGATATCATGCACTTCAATTTGCATAAGACTTTCTCAACACCACATGGCGGCGGCGGGCCGGGTTCTGGCCCTGTCGGAGTGGTTGAAAAACTCCTCCCATTTATCCCCTACCCCATGGCCAACCTTAAGAATGATAAATTCTTCCTCGATTATTCGAACTGCGAGACCTCTATCGGTAAAGTGCACAGCTTCTTCGGTAATTTCGGGGTTTTCGTCAGGGCTTATATCTATCTCAAAATGCTCGGTGAGGTAGGGTTGCGAAGGGTTTCAGAAAACGCTATCATTAATGCTAATTATCTCCTGGCTAAACTGAAAGATTACTACTATGTTCCCTACCCCTCCTACTGTATGCACGAATTTGTTGCAAGTGGTAAATGGCAGAAAGAGAAGCACGAAATCCGGACGATGGATATAGCTAAAAGATTGCTTGATAAGGGATTTCATGCCCCGACCGTCTACTTTCCGCTTATAGTGTCAGAAGCTCTGATGATCGAACCGACCGAGACCGAAAGCCTGGAGACACTCGATCTCTTTATCAGAGCGATGATTGAGATCGCTGAAGAGAGCAAAAATGAACCAGAAACTGTCAAATCAGCACCGGTTAATACCCCGGTCAAGAGAGTAGATGACGTTAAGGCTGCAAGAGAACTCGATGTAAGATTCGAATGGTAATGTTTGGCTAGGACGGGACGCTGATTCTTATTAGCTTCTACTCTACGGAGATCAGCAGATAATACAATCGATAAATAACTGAAAAAAGATTAGGGACCGTGGGAGTCAGCTCAAGCCGACTCCCACGGTCCCTAATAATTTATCTGAAGTCGATTAACTCAGTATTTTATCTGCTACTGTGGTAGTTCAATGTTGTTTATAAATCGGAGAAGGGGTTATCTTCCGGGACTTCCTGAGCGTTATTAACGTATTTCTTCCAATCCTGTTTTGGCTTACGGGTATCACCCGAACTTCTGACAAAATCACCCGATGAAGGGCTCATTTCAAGAGGTTCCAACGATATTCTTCTCTTGGCTATGTCAATCTGCTGGACTCTTAATGTTACCTTATTACCGATATCCTCTTCACTGAACTTGAAGCTCGATCTAGCGATCTTCGATTTAGGGAGCAGTCCGGTTAAACCTTCCTGGACACGGACGAAGACACCGAAATTCGTTATGCTTTCGATAACACCTTCGATCTCTTCCCCCTCTTTGAGGTGGTCGTCAATAGTTTCCCATGGATCATCTTTTAGGGCCTTCAACGAGAGTGAAATCTTCCGTTCTTCCCGGTTTATCCTGATAATCTGGGCTTCGACATAGTCGCCGATGCTGACCACTTCTGAAGGGTCATTTACCCTGCTGCCCCTTAGCATCTCGGATATAGGGATTAGGCCTTCAACACCAGGTTTGATCTCACAGAAGCTTCCAAAAGATTCATTGCGGAGTATGCGGCATTTAACTATATCATCTTCCTTGAGCTCTTCCAGAGCTTTGATCATCGGATCAGGCTGGAGTTCTTTCATACTCAGAGCTATCTTATCTCCGTCAATTCCGATTACCTTAACCTGGATCTCGTCTCCTATCTTGACTACGTCCCGCGGATTATCGACCTTCACCCAGGAGAGCTGCGAAATGTGTAGAAGTCCGTCGATTCCACCAAGATCGACAAAAGCACCAAAATCGGCAATCCGGCTTACAACACCGGTAAGCACGGCTCCGACCTCGAGTTTCTTCATCGTCTCTTCCTTCATCTCGGCCATCTCTTTTTCCATCAGTGCCTTGCGGGAGACAATGATATTACGCATGTTGGAAGAAATCTCGGTGATTTCGAAATCGTAATAATGCCCGATCATCGATTGAGGATCGGCGATATATCTGATATCAGCCTGAGAAAAGGGGCAGAACGCTCTGGTTCCCAGAATCTCTACCGAATAACCACCTTTGATAGTGCTGACGATCTTCCCCTTGACAGGGACCTTCTTCTCGTAAGCCTCTCTCAGGAACCCCTTATCCACATACTTGCGGTTAAGGCTCTTGGAGATTACGATCTCGGAATCGGTCTTCTTGACAACAAAGCCACGAATCTCGTCACCTATATCAACCTTCAGCTTACCGGTCTTCGTCTCATACTCCTCCCTCTCGGCGTAAGCTTCATTCTTACCTCCAAGAGTGATGAAAATGTAGTTGTCGTTGATAGCTATTACCTTGCCGGTAACAACATCTCCTTCCACTATCTTGTCTGTGTCGACGAAATCGGTCTCCAGCATCTGCTCAAAATCTTCTTTCGTCTCGTCCGGTTGAGGAGTTTCCTCTGGTTCGGCGGTTTTCTTCTCGTCTTCGGTTACCTCTTCGGTTACCTTTTTTTCTTTTTCATCCTTTCCTTCAAATGCTGTTGGCATCACAACCTCTTTAATTGAAATTAGTTTGGTGAACCACTATTTTCATAGAAGTTCCCTTGTCCAGTTTTATTTTACTTTTCTCTCCCCTGCCGGGTATTTAAGGTTTTCTGCCTCATCTGGCATTATCTGATATTTCTCAGTCAACAGAGGGAATTTAACACAGGATTTAATCTGCACACCATAATAATGGAGCTAACTCCAAATTTTCTGTTAACAGATTTCAATTGACAGACCAGGAACTCAATAGTTATTGTTATTCAAATTGATTTTTTTATTCAGGAGTTGTTAACGAGCTTTATTCTGTTTAACTATAAGAGGTATGAAAATGAAACAATTAACCCTGTTACTTTTGATCTTCAGTCTTTTCACTATAATGGCCGCTGAAGAGATTCTTATCGATTACTCCCCATTCAATGTCGAACTTGTCAGTTCCGATTCCGAACGAACTGTCATCGAATACTCGTTTGGCAGATTCAACAGACTACCGGTTGAAATCAATGGTGAAACTTACTATCACATCAACCTGGAAAATGAACCGACAGTGCTGCGGGAAGGTGAACCGGAATTACCCTGCATCAACCGGAGTATAATCATCCCCAATGATGCTCTGAACGAAATAAGGATCATCTCAACCGAGTTTTCCGACTTTGAGATGTCGATAGCACCATCAAAAGGCCTTATCTACCGTAATCAGAACCCGGATGACATTCCTTATACATTTTCTGATGTTTACCAGACTGATGACTTCTACCCCGATATTCTTGCTGAACTGGGTGAACCTTACATCCTGCGAGACTTTCGAGGCCAGTTAGTCTCGGTCAATCCGTTCCAGTATAATCCGGTGACCGGTGTTCTTCGTGTGTATAACAGCATCACACTCGAAATAACCCGAATTGGGGTTGATACGCGCAATATCCTTACAGGTCAGAGAGATAGCTATACTGGAGAATTCGGGACAATTTACGAAAACCGCTTCCTCAACTTCTCAACCCTGCGATATACTCCTCTCGAAGAGCAGGGAAGAATGATCGTCATCGCCTATGATGCTTTTATCGATGCTATGATGCCCTATGTAAACTGGAAAAATCAGAAAGGTATACCGACTGATATCTATCCGATATCCGAAATCGGTAATAACTCAGGTTCTATAATGAACTTTATCCAGACAGAATATGATCTGGATGATGGACTGGTCTTTGTTCAGTTAGTCGGAGATGCAGCTCAGGTTGCACCCAACAGCTATTCAAGCTATGCTTCCGATCCTGCCTATTCGCTCCTCGCTGGAAATGACCCCTATGGAGATATCTTCGTCGGTAGATTCTCTGCCGAGACAGTGGCTCAGGTGGAAAATCAGGTAGAGAAAACAATCCACTATGAGCGGGATATCAATATTACAGATACCTGGCTTTCCTCTGCGATGGGTGTAGCTTCCGATGAGGGTGCCGGTATTGGACATGGAGGATTGTCCGATATTCAGCATATGAATCTTATCCGTGATAATCTGCTGAACTATACATATGACACTGTCGATCAGATCTATGCTCCATCAGCTACTGCATCAGATGTAACTAATGCCATTAATGCCGGACGTGGCTTCGCTAATTACACAGGGCATGGTTCTGCTACCAGCTGGGGAACTACAGGATTTTCTAATACTCATGTCAATAACCTGACAAACGATTACATGCTCCCGTTCATCGTTTCGGTCGCTTGCGTCAACGGTAACTTTGCTTCATTTACCTGCTTTGCCGAAGCCTGGCTCAGGGCAACTAACAACTCGACCGGTGCTCCTACTGGTGCTGTTGTATTCTACGGCTCTACCAGAAACCAGCTATGGCAACCCCCTATGTCTGCTCAACAGGAAATAACCCAGCTGTTAGTGAACGAGCAGAAGAATACTATCGGTGGACTTTATTATAATGGCTCATTCCAGATGATAGATGATTATCCATCCACGAATGAGGGACCGGCAGAATTCCTCTGTTGGCATATCTTCGGTGATGCTTCACTGCAGGTAAGATCAAGGCCTCCACAAACATTGACGGTTGATTACAACTCATCCATACCCCTTGGGGTCAGTTCCCTCCAGGTATCGACCGATATCCCGGAGGCACTGGTATCTCTTACTACAGGGGATTATGTTATCCTGGCCTCTGGTTATACAGACTCCTCGGGAATGATTATTCTGAATATGAATAACCCTCCAGAAGAACCTACTGATCTCAACCTGACCGTTACAGCTTTTAACAGGGTTACACATCTTGGTATTGTAGAGATTATCCCGGCAGAAGGGCCTTTCGTTATACTGGACAGTTATTCTCTCAGCGGGAATCAACCTGAAACTCCTCAGTATAACGAAACAATAGATATCTCGCTTACCCTGGCAAATGTAGGGCTTGATCAGGCAGATAATGTCTCTGCTCTTCTCTCTACAACCTCGGATGGTGTGACGATCATAGATAATCAGGCGGCATTTGGTGATATTGCGGCTTCCGGTTCTGCAACTGTCAATAACGCCTTTCAGATAGAAACAGCAGACGATTTGGAAAATCAAACTAATCTGGAATTCTCACTTCTTATCACTTCCGGAACGGATAGCTGGACAGTGGATTTTAATATCAGTATCAACGCTCCGGAACTGGAAATAGTTGATCTGATAATACAGGATCCAACACCGGGGGGGAATAACAATGGTATGCTTGATCCCGGAGAGACTGCATCGATGGTCTTTACGGTTCAGAATGCCGGTCTTGCTGCCTCACCAGCAGGAACGGCCTCGCTGAATGTTAATGATCCCCTGGTGTCTATTCCTGAACCTCTGATCAATATAGCGTCTATCCCGGCCGGAGACTCTGGCAATGTAACTTTTCAGGTCTCTATCGATCCCGATATGCCGATAGGTTCAATTGTCCAATTCACTGCTGACCTAACCACCGGTAACTATTCAGTTGTTGATGTTAGAGCTGTAACCGTTGGGATTGTTATAATCGAAATTGGTGAAGGAACTGATACGAACTCCACAACGGAGGCTGCACCAATCAATATCTGGTATCGGAGTTTACGGGGACAGATGGTCTATACAGCCGATGAGATCAATGCTGCTGGTTACAATGGCCAGGGACTGATCGGTGAAATAGGATTTTATGTCACTCAGACCCCAGCTTATAGTTTGCCGAACTTCCTTGTCAGAATGAAACATACTACCGCTACAGACGCCTCTTCTCATGATAATGGCCCCTTCGAAACTGTCTATTCTGTTACACAATACACTCCAGAAGCCGGAGATTGGGATATGCTACCCCTCGATGAGCCCTTCCACTGGAACGGAATCGATAACATCCTCATCGATACGGCATTCGCCCCTGTTACTAATTATGACCAGTCAGGGCAACAGAGAATATTTGCTTCATCGAACGGCTTCAGATACGTGAGATCTGATTCATCTGACCTGACCAATACTAATACTACAACGACTACAGATTATAAACCTCAGATAAAAATCGTCTTTGGCGGAACTACCTCCTCTAACCCCTTCCCACCACCTGCCGACCTTGTAGCTGTTGCCGGTAATCAGGTAGTATATTTGAACTGGCAAGCACCAACTCAGAGAATGCTCTCTGCGCTGGATAGAGGAAACAACATCCATACTCGTGATACTATTGATGAATTGGAGAGAAACCTGACCGGTATTAAGATCTATCGGGATGATGAATATCTCACCAGTGTCGATCCAGGTGTAACCTCTTATTCCGATACAGATGTCATCAATGGAGTAACTTATAGTTATTATGTCACTGCACTTTATGCAGATATAGAATCTGAACCTTCCAATACGGTAGTTGCTATACCGAATGCTTATACTATGATATGGGAAGAAGATTTTAATCCACCCAATCAGGGGTGGACTCTGGACAGTAACTGGTCATTTCAGGACGGTTATCTGAGACTCTACTGGTCACCTACAACAGCGCCCTACGATCTATCTGCACTATCACCCGGTATTTACCTGCCCGATGGGGTTGGTGACATGACCGTAACACAGCTTTATAATGATTATAGCGCTTCGAATGAAGTACTGGAAATCATTCTCATTCAAAGTGGTGAAGAGACAGTATTATGGTCCTACAGCTGCAGTAATGGCAGTTTCCCGTCAGGTGACTTGATTATACCCCTCAACTCTTGTGGCGATCAGATAGTACAGCTCAAGTTCCGGAGCTTCGGGGCCAGTACTTATAACCTTAACTGGTGGAATATTTATAACATAGCGATCGATGGTGTGACAGGTGATCCATATTATGAGGTCTCTGTTAATCCTGAACAGGCTTCCGAAAGTGGGTATAGCGGCGCTATTGTCGAATACCTGATGACTGTAACCAATACGGGAAATATCATAGATAATTACTATCTGTCTGTTTCGGAAAATGAATGGGATGTAAGCTTCTGGGAACCAGAAACTCAACGAATCGCAGATTATCAGGATGTATCTGTGCTCGATTCAGGTGATGGTATTGTCTCGATGCAAAATACTCCACCACTCTTTAGATCAGAGATAACTGAAACTGGTAACATAACCGGTGGCAGCAGCAAAAACATAATTGTCAGGGTGAGCATACCCTCTGGAGCAACAGGAAGCGATACTGCTACTGTTACTGTTACATCTCAACATGAAAGTGAGGTTTCGGGATCAATGGCTCTGGAGACTATCTCTCTCGGTAATGATCCTTCGATGCCTGTCGAACCAAGATATATAGCAGAATGGGAGCCGATGCAGGGTGTTCTGATCCGTTATCCTCTCGGTATTCCTTATTC
>Ga0334901_1000397_pt1 | contig 60665 bp, 44 predicted proteins | sample GraSluR3_MG_3_FD_207216 | JGI IMG/M metagenome (GOLD analysis project Ga0334901, IMG submission 207216) | Sludge microbial communities from methane-producing bioreactor in Wageningen University, Netherlands - Granular Sludge_15_08-R3 | ecosystem: Engineered > Bioreactor > Anaerobic >...
AGGCATTGTGAAGGTCGTTGACGTGCCTTTTCTCGAACCTTGAGAAAGTTCTACTATAAGTATCGTAGGCTCTATGGAAATTAAGCTCGAATACGCTTAGCTCCGCCACATTAATGCTATCGTAGTAAGTTCTGTAAGTTTGCTGAGGCCGAGCGGATGCACCAAAGAGGATAATGTGAAATAGGATTGAAAAAACTATAGTATATTTCATTTTAAATGTAATTGATTAGCATTTACCAAAAGACTCCTATTTTATTGATTTTTAAGATGCTTTACATAAGGTTTTAATGTGAAAAGTTACTAAAAAAGTTTCACGTTTTATTATTACAGGTAATATAATCAATGCTTTTAAGCAAAGCAAAATTATTTGTATAACCTATGTTTTTCCAACACTATGAAACCATACTCATAACTAAGTTGGGAAGAGTAGTTTGCTATAAAATATTGAATAGCAACTAATCTAATCCGGCACAAGCAGTAATGGTGCCGGATTAGTTAAAATCAATAATAATAGCAATTAATTAGTCCATATGGATAATCCGTTCATCTTTAAACACAGCAGTAGTAATGCTGCCATCATCGTTAACATAGGCATACTCCTCACCAGAAGTTACTGTCCCATCTGGACCTGCAACGGATCTAGTTCCAGTATAATGTTCTGTAGACCCACCATAAACTTTAGACATATCGATGGATTTTTTCTCAAACTTTTTTAAAACACTTTCCATAATATTGAATTATTAGGTTTCCTACTCATTCGAGACTACCCCGGGCTTTTCGGATTACCGCCCACCAAACCCACCCTTTGGGCCCATCCAGGATGCATTGGCATACCAAAGGTAGCTTGTACCGGGGAAATGACATTTCCCCGAGGGTTTTTGGCAAATATTTTGAAAACTGACAAATTACTGCCATCACCTTAACTTACACATATACAAACATATACTATATATTTGACACAAAAAAACCTTCCAAAAAAAACACTTTTTGGCGTTAATTTAGAGCGATTACAAATAATAGTAAAGTAAAAGGGGAGGGTAACTTGCTATGCCTCCTCCCCTTTTCCAATGGAGGGATCATCATTATCATCCACCGGCTTATATCCGAAGTATAAAGTTACGGGCTCTGAGTAATAATAGGTTTTAAGGTGGCTACAAAATTCAATTTTAGCACCTAATTTCCGCAAATCGGAAATGTATTTTTTTACCGTGCGGGCGGTTACGTCCAAGCGCTGGGCCAGCTCGGCGGGTGAACCCGTGCTGCCGTTCTCAATTAGCTGGTGGAGCGTTACCAAAAGGTCTTTTGCTTTTAAAATCATTGCGGTTTGTTGGTTACTGGTTAACAAATAGGGTAAAGCTGTGCAGAGGCAATAGGTCCCTCTACTATATATCATCCAAAACACCAATTTGTGACAATGATTTTGGAAGTTTTTTCTTAAAAAATCGTTATTCAGAATTTATCTAAATATTGTTATTGATTATACTGCTGTATACCTACTGAATTAGCGAAAATAAAAAAACGGCTTGGCACAGCACCCGCCACACCAGTCCCCTCGTTTGGCTTTTGCCACAGCTAAAAATCATAAAGCAAATATTACCATTTACTTTGCTTCGTTACCACACGAGAGGACTCGTGCTGTAGCAGGAGTAGCAGTGTAAAAGTAGGAAGAAAAGTTATATGTAGTTCATTATGTTGCCAATTACTCACCCCAAAGCTGCTTGTTCAACTCTGCCACTCGTTCATGGTTAACCCCTGTTCGGCTGAGGCTCCAGCCTCAGTCGTACTATCTGTTCGGGTTGTACCTGGTAAATATAGCTACAGTTTCAAGTTTAGGCTGGACATTTTAACGGGAGAATATGCAGGCGCAGCCAACCCCTGTATGCTTTTGACTTGTTAGCCTGGAATACACATAAAATCATAAGGCCAGGGCGGAGCAACCCGAGGAGGAAAAGGCAAAAAGAACCTTACTCAATGAATTACAAACGATTATATATAATCACTAACTAAACGACATTGAATCATAAAGTGTAATTTATACTGTTGCGTTAGGGTATCTAACTGACTATAGTAGAGTAAAGATATAAAACTACCTTGACTTCTACCTAAATGGCGGAGTGGTGTGCCGAAAAATCATAAAAAAGCAGGGTCAGGTGTATCGTAAGCCCCGACCCTACCGTATCAAGCTAGAGAGTATTCAACCTATTACCTTTGCGCCATTCTATCTGCGTTACCATCGGGATCGTTTGATACGTATCCGCGTACCCTTGGGGCACCCATTAAGCGTATGCCGGCCACATGAGGTGCAGCCATAGATGTTCCGCTTATGGTTCGGTATGAGCTACCAATCCATGTAGAGTAGATGCTTGTACCCGGGGCACACCAGTCGATTGGAGGATTTGCCCAGTTAGAGAAGGTTGAGAAACGGTTGTTGCTATCATGCGACGAAACGGTATAGATATAGGTTCCGTTAACCCGAGCTGGGGAGTAATTATTTGCATTTCGGTAATCGTTTCCGGCTGCAATAACACACCACACACCCCTATTCGAAAGGTTTATCACTGCATTATCAAGAGCTGTAGAGGCTGGCCCTCCAAGGCTAAAGTTGGCCACATCGCCAGAACTTGCAACGCTCCGTACATAGTCAATACCAGATATGATGCCTGCATAGGTTCCTCCGCCTTGATTTGAGAGCACCTTTACGGCTACAACTCTGGCACCAGCTGCTACACCTACTACTCCAATAGTATTGTGTATGGCAGCAATGGTTCCGGCCACATGGGTACCATGCCCATTGCCATCGTTGTACGATTCGCCCGAAACAAATGATCTACAGGCCGAAGTGTAAACGTTTAGGTCGGGGTGATTGTACTGAATACCAGTGTCAACAACCCATGCCACTCTAGTACCAGTGTAAACAGCTGCGCCAACACGTGAGATACCCCAAGGAATTGTTTGGGCTTTTGCCCCTTCGAGCCCCTCGGTATCATCTTCGAGCTTATAGCTTAGCTCGATGTAGCGGTTGGGTTCAATATAATCAACCCGTGCATCCTTCTCAAGTAGCCTAACAGCTTCATCGCTTAGCTTGGCCGAAATACCAAAAACTGAGCCGGTGTACACATTCTCGATGGATTTCTCGGGGATGTTTAGGTCAGCAAGGGTTCTTTCGTACTCAACCCTAAACGAGTCCATTTTCTTCATATGCAGCTCTTGCAGAAAGTCGTCGTTCTTAGCAAAGTCTCTTTCGTAAGAGTTTTTCATTGCGTCGTACTTACTCTCAACATTTTTCAAGTCGGGTGTCTCCTTGAAAACTACAATGTAACTATTGGGGACAATGTCGCCATGGCTTAACCCCTCCAATGAGGCTTGCGCTTCATACAACGAATTTTCGTCAGCTTTTGAGGGTACAACCTCATCTTTCTGGCAGCTAACAAAGCATACTCCAGCAACTAGCAATAAGCTTAAAAATCTTTTCATCGGTTAAATTAGTTTGGTTTGTAATTGGTTAATAACATCGGGTGCAAGATACCATGTCTACATTATTCCTTTTTAAAAAATAGACAAACAACAATAAATTGCTAATATACAACCACTATTACTGGTTAACTGATAAAAGCAGTACTGATTATTGTAGTGTATATTTCTGTAAATTAATGTGTATTGCTGCACTTGTGCTAATAAAAACGATAGTAAATTTCAGGTACCAAACGGATGTTACATAAAAAGACTTTAGGTTATGCCCTACCTTGGGTTAAGGAGTTTTCGGGTCAATTTCTTCTCCTAGTAAGGGGATTCTTTTGTATGGCTTAGGTTTTAGGAATATATGCAAATACCAGAAAGTGGTGGCTTTGTCCTCAAGTCATCTAATCAAATGCCCATTACATATCTAGCCCCCATACACAAGCTGCAAATGCATCCTGCAGGGGATATTTATTTATACCATAAAGTTGCCAAACCAGCTTAACCATCAATGAGCCTTATGAGTCTCCAGCGGGCTAAACCCAAATTTAAAAGTTAAGGGCTTTACAAAATAGTACGTGTTGCGGGCGGTGCAGTAGCCAATATCGGCCCCCATAGCCCGCAGGTGGGTAATGTAACGCCTGAGCATCTTGTCGGTTAAACCCAACCGTTCGGCCAGCTCCTCAGGGGCTCCAGTGGCCTCCTCCTCGATAAGATGTGCTATGTCCATTAGCAGATCTTGTTGCTTTGCGATATACATAATTCCAAAAAATTAAGGGTTACTACTGTGGAGAGAAAACATAACCCCCTCCACTATATATCCTTAAAATGGCTGTTTTGTGACAACCTTTTTTGAACTATTTTTCAAAAAAATCACTTTAGCCTTATATTCAACATATTACAAGACCTGAATTTGGCGTATGAAAACGATAAAATAAAAGACGATATGGTTTTATGGGGCAAGATGCTGCTCAACCCACACGGGAAAAGCATTAGCTAGGCAAGGTTGAACCATCAAATGTGGTGTCGCCTAACTTAGCGATAGATTTTGTTGAAGATCAGACAAGCAGTAATGAGTTCGCAAGTTACCCTGCACGGGGCATCATCCTACCAGGCTGCTCCACAGGAAACGTCCCTTTACCAGCCACGAGATGCCAAATGCCCAAAGGGCACCAGTCTCGAGCCAGAAGATTATCTTGTACGCTTCACGCAAATCAGGAGTTAGAAAGATAAAGCACAAGGCCATAATTAGTAGGAAAAACACTATGGCCAAACCGCATATCCAGTACACAGTATTTCGTTGCTTCTTGCCATGAGTCGGCTCCTCTCCTTCGTGGGTCTTTGTAAAAAGGTAAAGCGAAAAGAATACAAAAACGCCAAACAGCAGTCCAGCCGAAACAAAGTGCAATACCCAAACCGCCTTTACCGAGCTACTGCTTGGGCAAAGCGCAACCCCCAGAGCAAACACAAACCCCAACGTTGCAGCAATATTGTCGATGGGCTTATAGCCTTTGTAGGCAAGCAGAAAGAATCCGAGGACGAATAGCACCCCCACAAATACATCGCGCATTGGGGTGTCGTAGTAACTACTAATGGAGCTCTCGAGCGTAAAACTTCCTGTGCTAATAAAACCACCAACAGCAAGGACTATGGGTAATAAAACTCCAAACGACCCAATAAGGGTTCGCAGGGTGAGGTAGGATATGATTTATAGATTCTAGCGATTTGTGGTTGCCATAGTTTGGGTGTGATTGAGTGATTGATCTGCCAAAGGCAGACCGGTTGATTAGATGATTGAATGATTGAATGATTGAATGACCCTGCTTGCCAGCAGGCAGGCTGCCTGACTGACGTCGGCAGGCAGGTTGAGTAGGTGTTTGGATGCCTGCCTCTGGCAGGATTGGATGATTACCCTATCCTACCTGTTTGCTATCCAATGGCAGGATAGGGTAATCGACAAATCACTTTTCTTGCTAAAACATCGCAGTGAAGAAATAGGCCCTAAAATCTCCAACTTTCAAGTTTATTCCATAAGCCATAAAAGGTGTAGGTTAGTACAAACTCATGTGTTCCACTATTCACGCTCGACAATCTGTTTAGGGTAAAGTCGAATGCATAGCCAAAGGTAAAATCATCGGTAATCTTGGCATTTACAAACAACCCCATTGCATCACCAATTCTATAATGGGTTCCAAAATAGAATCGCCTGAGGTACATAAACTGTGCTGTTAGGTCGGCCGATATTGGTGATCCACCCATAATACCCACCAGTGCTGACGGCAGGAACTCCCAATCCAAGTTAATGGGGAAACGGTACCCTCCCATTAAATAAAACTGCGGGTTGTAAGGCTCCTTGCTTTCGCGATACTCCTTATTTAGCCTTGGCTCAATAAGCTTTGGCACTGAGAAACCAGCATAGTAATGGTTGGTGTATAGATGAAAACCTACCCCAAGGTTTGGGCTTATACGATGTTCGTCGGCCTGAAAGTTGGGATCCGTTGGGTCGTTAACAAACAAGCCACCAATGGCAGCATTGTAGCTACTAATACCAGCCTTTAGTCCCATTGACAGCTTAACCTCAGGGAAAACTGTAATTTGATATGCATACGACCCCGTTATGTGAGTATTGCGAAGAGGCCCGACCTTGTCGGTCATAACATTAAAGCCTAAGCCCATATTCTGCTTCACGTAAGGAGTATGCGCTCCAAAGCTGTAAGTTGCTGGCGCTCCATCGAGCCCAATCCACTGGTTCCGTGTGAGGAGGCTTAGGTTTAGCCCATCAACTGTACCAGCAATGGCAGGGTTAAAGGCAATTGGGTTTTGCAGGTAGTTTGTGAAAAGCGGATCTTGCTGAGCACTAGACTGAGCTGATGCAAACAGCATAACAGCTACTACTAAAAACCTTGGCATATAAAAACTTCTCATGTTGCAATAATTTTCGAATTATAAAACCTTAATTACCTTTTAAGGAAAATGTTACCAGTAAACTTCTCATTGGTATCCACAATCTCGATAATGTAGTAGTAAGTACCCGTTGGCAGGGTTCGTCCTACCGACATCGCAGCGCTAGCCTTACCATCCCAATTGTTTTTGTAGTTGTTGTTCTGGTAAACAATATGCCCCCATCGGTTGTATATTCTAATTTTTACCTGCCTGTACGCTTCAAGCCCAATGATTTCGAATGTGTCGTTTATACCATCGCCATCGGGCGAGAAGCCCTCGGGGATACGGAACGATTCAATTTTAACATTGATATTCACGTTGGCCTCGTCACAAGCGCCATACTGGCTCCATACCCTATAGGTAAACGAGTCGTCGCCAAAGTAACCCAGGTCGGGTGTATAGGTCAAGGTGTTGTCGGTGTTTACTGTTACCATTCCATGCAGAGCAGCCTGCGAAACAGTTAGCTCGGGAGTAATATGCTGTAGCCCCTCATCGTTTGCCAGCACATCAATTACAACCGACTCATTGCGCATAACCTCAGCCTCATCATCCAAGGCAATAATCGCGCTATAAACCACAACCGTAACCTCAGCCTCATCAAAATCGCCATCGACATCTACAACCCTGTAGATAAATTTTAGCTCGCCAACAAATCCTTGTTCTGGGGTAATCCTTACCTGGTTGTTCTCCAATACTTCAACCTCACCATGATCAATCGCAGCAGTTTGGATAAACACCTTAATGGGGCTATCATCGAGTTTAGAGTCGTTTGCCAGCACATCTACCTCAACAGGCATATCCATATGCGTGTAGGCAATGTCTGATACTGCTACGGGAACGGCATTCTCCCCTTCCTTAACCGAAATGGTTACCGTCGCCTCATCGTAATCGCCATCCACATCAGCTACTCGATATACGAAAGTGGTCACCCCCACGTAATCGGTTGCTGGCGTATAGGTTACTGAATTATCGGCATTTACAGTGGCTGTGCCATAGATAGCACTACTCTGCACGCTAATGGTAACCGTAATTGGCTCATCCTGTAGGTTAAGGTCATTTTCTAACACTTCAATATCTACAGGGGTGTTGAAACTTGTTCCACGGCTATCGTCCATAGCAATGGGGACAAAGTTTTCGCCCTCCTTAACGGTAACTTTTACTTCAGCATGATCGGCATCGCCATCGGCATCGGTTACCAGATACCTAAAGATGGCCACACCCACGTAATCGGTTGCTGGGGTAAAGTCGATGGTATTGTCAGCATTTACCACTGCGCTACCCTCAGCAGGATTAGGTTCTGCATAAATGGTAACAACAACTGGTTCATCATCGAGCCCTGTATCGTTGGCCAACACATCGATAACGCGCGGCGTGTTGAAGCTGGTACCCACGCTCACATCGTTGGCCACGGGGATTGCGTTAGATGCGCCCTCGGGCAGCACGGTCACGTGCACCGTGGCCTCGTCGAACTCCCCGTGCGTATCGGTCACGCGGTAGGTGAAGGTCATCAGCCCATCGAAGCCAGCGGCTGGGGCAAAGGTTACCGTGTTGTTGGCCTCAATGAGCACAGAGCCTAGGGCTGGGGGTGTAGAGATGGAAAGCGTTATGGGTACATCCTCAAGTCCAGTGTCGTTGGCCAGCACGTTGATGTTGACGGCGGCCTCGAACTCGGTGGCCGCATAGTCGTCGTTGGCAACTGGAATATGGTTGGTCACACCCTCGGGCAGCACGGTCACGTACACCGTGGCCTCGTCGAACTCGCCGTGCGTATCGGTCACGCGGTAGGTGAAGGTCATCAGCCCATCGAAGGCCATTGCGGGAGTGAAGGTGATGGTGTTGTTGGCCTCCACGGTGGCTAGTCCTTGAGCAGGGGATGAAACAATTGTAACAACTATTGGTGTATCCTCCAGCCCCGTGTCGTTGGCCAGCACGTTGATGTTGACGGCGGTCTCGAACTCGGTGGCCGCATAGTCGTCGTTGGCAACTGGAATATGGTTGGTCACGCCCTCGGGCAGCACGGTCACGTACACCGTGGCCTCATCGAACTCGCCGTGCGCATCGGTCACGCGGTAGGTGAAGGTCATCAGCCCATCGAAGGCCATTGCGGGAGTGAAGGTGATGGTGTTGTTGGCCTCCACGGTGGCTAGTCCTTGAGCAGGGGATGAAACAATTGTAACAACTATTGGTGTATCCTCCAGCCCCGTGTCGTTGACCAGCACGTTGATGTTGACGGCGGTCTCGAACTCCGTAGCAACATAATCGTCTTTGGCTTCTGGAATATGGTTGGTCACGCCCTCGGGCAGCACGGTCACGTGCACCGTGGCCTCGTCGAACTCCCCGTGCGTATCGGTCACGCGGTAGGTGAAGGTCATCAGTCCGTCGAAGCCAGCGGCTGGGGCAAAGGTTACCGTGTTGTTGGCCTCAATGAGCACAGAGCCTAGGGCTGGGGGTGTAGAGATGGAAAGCGTTATGGGTACATCCTCAAGTCCAGTGTCGTTGGCCAGCACGTTGATGTTGACGGCGGTCTCGAACTCGGTGGCCGCATAGTCGTCGTTGGCAACTGGAATATGGTTGGTCACGCCTTCAGGTAAAACGGTTACGTGAACAGTTGCCTCATCCCAATCGTCATGCACATCGGCAACTCGGTATACAAAGGTAATCAAACCATCAAAACCAATAGGGGGAGTATAAGTAATGGTATTGTCCCCGTTAACTATCGCTGAGCCTTGTGCAGGTGAAGATACTATTGTAACCAGCAAAGGAATGTCGTTTAAGTTTTGGTCATTTGCCAGCACATCAATTGTTACTGGAGTAATATATTCTGTAACTGCGAAATCGTCGTTTGCAAGTGGTTGAGCAGTAGGAGTCAATGTTACCAATCTGGAATCGGTATCGAAGAAAGACTCAGTATCAGTCTGGGTAACAGTAATTGTTCCAGCAGCCTCCTTACCCCAAAGAATGGTTACAATATTCTGATCGTCAATTCCATCCTTAATGGTACCCCCAACAACCTCCCACAGGTAGGTATGCCCGGGATAAAAGGGAGTTGAATAAACCTCCTCAGAACTTGCAAAAGGGTTGAAATTACCAGAAATAACTGGCCAGTCACGAATAACCACATCGTAACGTTCCGTTCGAGAGCAACCTGTGGTGGTATTTAAAACTGTCACCTCCACCCATCCATTTCCAGGAGAGCCACTCCAATCAATAGTAACGCTTCTGTTTGTTGAAGAACCAACAATAGTGCCTAGAGAAACAGACCACGAATAGGACTCATCTGCTACCTCTTGAACAGAGTATACCTCTTGAGTGCTAATCATTACCCTGTCGTTTCCGCTAATCACTGGATTTGGTGTAACCTTAAGTGTAAGAGTTGCACTGCTAGCCAAGGTAACTCCTTGCTCACCAAATCGGTCGTAAACACTGGCTAACTCGATAAGGTAAGAATTTGCTCCACTAATGTTAAATAATTCAGAATAATCGAAAAGTATGGGATAAGGACTAGTTCCTATACTATTCAATGTGGTATGATTAGCTCCATTTATTGTATAGGTTAAACTCCAAGGCCCTTCCCCTGTAAATGCAACATTTACGGGTAAGGTTGATCCATCGTCGCACATTTCACCGTCAACTCCTGTAATAATTGCGGTTGCAGTCTCGTCTAGACCTAAAGTGAAAATTTGAACACCATGGGTGCTTGTTGGTGTTGTAGTTTGAACGGTTCCTGAATTAACCCCTCCATCAGAAACACGGTTTCCCACACCAACCCAGTTATCGCTTATATACTGGGCAACCCTAAGTTTTTGCCTACCCAATGATGTGGGTGGAATAATATCGCTTTGAGTATCCCAACGAAGTAAAACATTCGCCGTACTTGAGTTGGGGCCAGAAATGGTCCAGTACTCATTGGTACTTACAAGCTGCAATGGCGATGATACGTCATCCCTATTGGCAGGTGTTTGGTTGTGATACTGTGCAATCCAATAGCCTGAGGTAGATGTGCCAAAAACTCTGATGCGGCCATATCGTCCCCCGTTACCCACAGGGAAGAAGAAAGATGACCCCGTGCTAATATTTTTGCTTAAAGGACCATCAACAAATGAAAGTGAACTACCTCCAATAACTGCATTGATTGAATTCCAAGTTAATGTAAGAATATTAAGATTATCAGTAAATACAAAGCCTCGCGTAAGGTATAAGTATCTTGACACATTAGCAGGACTGTTTAGCGTTAGCATCCCTCCCGCCCTATTAATTCTTAGGTTATAGAAGGTTTCTCCGCCAACTGAACTAATGGTTGAAGATGAGCCAGCAAAAGTTACCATTCCTCTACCAGCCATAAATCCTCCCATCACATTGCTGGTCCAGTTTCCTAATATGGTTATGTTCCTGTTATAGTTTGTGTTGTCAAGGTAACCCTCGCCAATAAGTAGATTGCCCCTAACCAGAATATCAATTGACGGGATATACTTAAAGCTTCCCTCACCAGTAAAAGTGATATTCTGGTATGACGTAATTGAAGATGGTAGTGTACCTGTACCTGAATACTCAATTGTACTCTCGGCTGTGTTCATCAACTCATCGTAGAACCCGCCGGGGAATATAAAAGAACCCTTGTCGGTGGCTGCAATTTTAATTGTTCCCCCACCTTTTACATGGCCAAAATTATGCTCGCGAGTATCCATAATATCGAGGGTTGAACCCAGCTGAATATCCATTGAATAGGCATAGGCTCCATTTGTCGTTACTGTTACGGTATGGTTATTTTCAATAATTACTGGATTACCATCAGGATAACCGCCAAAGGGTGCACCTCCCGATGTTGTTGACCAGGTATTACCGTTATACCAATCACCACTGGTAATGCTATAGAGGATTGGCTTGCTAACAAAATTGGCTGCTACACCTGCGGTGTACTCTCCATCAACGTAATTCACATTGGTGTGGGTAATGGAATGGGAATCTGGATCAACAGTACCGCTATTATCTGCAATATCATCAAGCCATTGAAAGTTAAGGTACCTACCCGACACGTAATCGGCTTCAACTCCCTCAATATCGGCAGGCAAATAGGTGTATGAATGAGTTAAAGTTGGGTTGTTAAATCCTGTTGATGTTACATTCCAGTAGAACTGCAACTCATCGTTACCATAACCTGTTTGAACCGCTGGATGGTATGAATTTATGGGTTTAACCGTAATGCTACCCGCAACACCTCCTGTTGATGTAACATTAAAAGTGGAAGGGGTATACTTTCCTGCAACCCCAATGGGGAATGTAAAGTCTTCCCCTCCCACGCCATACTCCTTGGTTATTCCAGCATCAGATAATGCACCGTTGGAAATAATATATTTTGAATCTGAAAAATTAGTAGTTGCGCCAGACGATTTAAAAACAAGATTTCTATCGCCAATATCGAGAAAACCATCTGTAAAGCTAAGTTCACCTGATATGGAGAATGAAATTGACGATACCACACCCAACGGGTTGTTTATATCAATACCCCCAAACTCAGCATTATCATCGCCAAACATATGTTGCTGGGCCGTGGGCGATTCAAAAATTAGCTTTCCGCCAGAACTACTATGTCTTGCAAAATTGTATACATTTCTATTGAGCAATATATCGGTTTGGGTATTTAACGTGCCATTGGTTATGGTTAAATCTCGATTAATGGTAACACCAGAGGCGCCAGATTTTGTGATCACGCTGCTAATCAAATCCTTATCAATATCAAGGTTTTGGAATACCAGAGAACCTGCTCCATTGCTGACTATTCCACCATTAGAGCTGCCTGTAAATCGTGTCAATTGGTTGCCAGTGGTCTGGTATGCATTTGCAGCAATGCTATTATTAATTAATGAACCACCAATACTAACTGGCAATTCAGAAGTATTTAGCGTTGAAGCGAAAGGACCATTAATTGTGATATTACCTCCAAGTGTAAGAGGAAAAGTCCTTAACGTTGCCGTTTTGGCATTGGATATTCCGTCGATGGTTAGGTTCCATATGGAATTTGCAAAGTAAAGGTTAAATGCTATGGTTGCTGTCGCCCCACTTCCTATGCTAATTGTTCCTCCGGCTACAGACGATTCCTCAGCTTCCAAGTAAATATCGCCAAAGGTGGTTCCACCTCCATTAATCAGATTAATAGAGCCACCCGACATGTTGAATACGCTTCCGGGGTTTAACACTTCTAGGAGGGCACGGGTTACCTGACGGTTTCTTCCGCGAATATTAACTTCGCCACCAGATTGGGTGTAGCTTAAGGCTCCCGTTGAGATGCTGGTTGAACGTCGAATTTGCCCATTAACATTAAGCGTACCTCCGCTAATGTATATCTCGGGGCTTCCTGCTGCAGCATACTCAATATCGTTATGATTATTGTTGCCATCTGTTCCAATATTAAGTGTTCCGCTATGTACTTCTAATCTGCCCGAAAGTAATAAATCGCCTGCATTGTTTGCACTTGAACCAACAATGACGGTAGAACCATCCACAACAAGACGACCCGTTGATGGAACGTTTAAAGCATTTGCTGCAGAGAGTGTTGCTGTAAGAGAAGGGTTGGTAAAACGTATTGTTCCGTTCTGTATATATAGTGGTGCTGGTGTTAGCCCAGTTCTCAATGTGAAATTGGCTGAGTTGACGTAAAGTACGGATGATTGATCGACACCCTTGTTAACGTATAGCCTATAAAAGCTGGTAATTTCTCCTGAACCTGAGATGGTCTGATTATTAGTACTAGTAAAGAAGGCGTCTGTTCGCCTTGCATTCTCTGGATTAATTGCAAGGTTAAAGGTTCCATCATTCACTAAATTTCCATATAAGTACAACGCATTGTTTACAGCCGTATTAGAATCACTAACCCTAAACGTTGCACCAGCCAATACATTAATATTACCATAAACAATGACTGTTTGAGCATTATTGTTATTAAACTCTAGTATTCCCGCGTCAACATCAATATTTTCAGATATAGTAAGTGTTCTCGCAGCGGCTGAGTTGAACCTTGCAGTGCCAACTCCAATGGAAGAAAGACTACCCAAAATATTAAGGTCAACATTTGGCATTGTTACTATTCTTCCTGCTCCTGAGTTTAGGATAAGATTGTAATAGGATTGAATTGGGTTACCTGAAGCATTATTTACAGGAATTGTAAAGTTTACAGTTTCTGTGGTATAGTACTCTACCGTTCCCCCATTCTCACCCAGGAATTCCCCAAAATCGCCATTGGGGAATTGCGCTGTAGCCACTGCCGATGAGATTCTTAGGGTTCCATTACCAGTAACCTTTTCATCCTCAATGGCACCAAAGTTATGGCTGGTGAAGGTTCCAAGGTCAAGAACCCCTCCATTTTCAATTCTGAGCGAACCGGCAATCCTACCATTGTCCGATACAGTAACAGTATGTCCATTGCGAATAACCACGGGGCTACCTGCTGTTGGAGTTGATGATGCTGCAGGTTCGCCTGAGGGGTCGTTACTCCAGGTGGCAGGCGTATCCCAATTGCCTCCACCGTCTCGACTATAAAATGTAAGAATAGGTCCAAATGCATCGAGTTGGCCCGCTGTGAAATCACCATCAACCGATGCTATATTGTCGAAAAGAATTTCTTGAATTGCAGGTGAAACCTTATCGACAGAAAAAGTGCTCCAGCTAGATGGGTTGAACACACCTGGTACGTAATCATTAATGTTGCCATTGATATCGCTAAGGTCGTAGTATAGCCTTAGCCTAATACTATTGGCTGGGATTCCATCAAATCCTTGCGATGTAACCTTCCAAAAATAGTCTAGCGCATCTTCGCTTGTAGCTAGGGGATGAGCATTGTTCACAGGACGTATTGTTGCCCTCCCCCACTGGGTTGGAGCACTCTCAAAAACCAAGGTAGCCCTGGTATACTTGCCAGATACGCCAATTGGATATAGCCTTGAAGATGTATTTACAAACTGTATGGTTACGCCGCCATCGGACTGTAAACCATTGGTTTGAACCATTCGGGTTGAAGAGAAATTGGTTCCATTACCCGTTAAATCATCGTAAACATTGCTGGTTGAAGAAAGAGCAAGGTTATAAGAACCAATATTAAGAACTGCAGAAGTGTTGGCAAGCCTTATATTCCCATTTACCGTTGAGTTTGCTATTAGGGTTGTATTTCCTGATACTTTGTCAAGCCATAGGTTGCCAAATACTCCATTACCATTTCCCCCAATGGTTTGATTGCCAGAACCCGATAGTACAATTGCACCCCCTGATTGGCTAAAGTGGCTTCCACTATTTATTATATTTCCCTCAACCTTAATGGTTCGCCCCATATCGCGGAGGATCACTCCGTCGTCAATACCCAAGTTCCCACGAAGGCTAAGGTTGTTTGAGATTGACAAAATGGATGAGTTGCTAACCGTCATATTATTCAAGCCCGAAGTAATGGTTCCTGCATTGTTTAGGAACTGTCCAGCGGAACCATTAAAAATGGTAGTATTTGTTCCAGGAGTATATGTTGATCCAGCCTCAATGGAGAAATCATGGCCAACGGTAACATTCAGGTTATTGGCGTTGAAATGGGCAGGGCTATTTAATGAAAAATCGTTTGTCACAACAAGCGCACCAGCAGTTTTTGCCTCAAAAATCTCGCCTGTAGGATAATTCTGGGGACGAAACTCATTGGTGAATGAATTTGCTAAAACTCTAAGGTTGTGAAAAGGTGTACTTGTTGCGTAGTAAGCATTTCTGTCGTCAGGAACGCTGATATTAATTGAACCTCCAGAAACATCTATGTTTTGAGGGCTTGAAGAAACCACTAGACTAAACTGTTTGCCGTTGTTATAAGTTGAAGTTGTAGGCGTTGATGCGAGGATGTTCATTTCACCCCCAGTCATAATAAACGACGTGGTAGAAAATCCTAGATGAAAGCTAGCAGAGAACCCATCAAAAGTCACAATATCCCTTCGAATAGTTACTGTTCCTCCTGATTGGATGAATGCCCCCCTATGATTTGTGCTCTCAGCAGATGTCCTAATTACTGTAGCCTCAACGCTTCCCCCTTCAACTATCATTTGACCAGTTGTTCTGAGCCCAATACCCTGAGCAGCCTCATCAATTAGAGATCCAGATGATATTTTAAGCTTTCCATAAACTGACATTATAGACTTAATATTATTTGAAGGAGCCTTGAAGTGTGTAGTATAAACCGTTGCTCCATCAATCCATAATGTTGCATCCTCATCAATAGCATAATTCCTACCCTGTCCACCAGTTGTATAGTTGTAGTTAACGCTTGAAGCAAGGGCTGGCACAATAATATTCGCACCCAGTCTTAAAGTCCCTGCTTCAAGCCCCAGCGCATTATTGTTAACAATATTTGGGGGTGTACCGGGTGAATTAGTTTGCGTATTGTTTGGTCCGTAAAGTTTAAAAAAGGTATTATTACTTGCTTCTAGATGTAGAATATACGTATCATCAGTTCCTTTATTAATCCCAATTCTATAAAAAATAGCATCTGCATTGATTGTTACATGCTGGTCGGCAAAGGCGTTATCGAAAATAACATGTACTCTCCAGCCACCATCGGCTAAGAAGTTGGGCTCAGTTCTGTTGGTAAACGTAACTGCTCCATTTATCGTTAAATCACCTCGAAGGTATAAGTTATGGCGTTGGTTAAAAGGTGCCACGTTAATTCTACCATTGGCATCAACGGTTGTATTTCCCTCAACATTTACATTTCGTGTTGTTCCATCGCCAATAATTAATGTTCCCCTTCTAATCTGCAAATTTCCATTAACCGAAAAGTTAGTATTGATTGTGGCTTCTAAATCTGTTGCCGATAGGTTAATTATTAGGTTATTGAAAGTATTATCGGTATTGAAACTAAAACTGCTAGCACCGCAGTACTCTATGGTGCCCCCGTTTGGGGCAACAAAAGCAGCTCTATTACCATTTGGCAAAACAGTGGATGTCAACCTTAGAATTCCTTGGCCAGCAAGAGTAGCGAAATTATGACCAGTGGTTTCGCCCAAGTTCAAAATGGCACCATCCTGAATGTCCACCAAATCAACAACAATGTCGTTATCGCTAACGGTTACAGTTCTACCATTAAGTAAAACTACAAAATCCCCAGTGGCTGGTACAGCCTTATTAATGGAAAGGGTACCCGATGGGTCGGTGGTCCAGGTATCGTCATCCTTCCAGTCGCCGTTCTGATAGCTGTAGTAGGTGGTTTGCGATCGGCCAAGCTGGATGAAAACCACCAAAGAGAAGAGGAAAAGAAGAAGTGAAAATTTATTGCCAAATGTACTGAGCAACGGGCGTTTTATTCCTAACATAAAATTGATGTTAAATTTAACTATCATACGTACGAGCAAACTGGGGTAATAAGAAATTATTCTTACATCTAAGAAACTATTCTTACATCTAAGAAATTATTCTTACATCCACCTTAACCCATAATAATTGATATTCAAACCATTAAAAAACCGAATCATTAAATTAAAGTGTAATGGAATGCGAATCGCTTATTAGATCCAAATCTTAAAAGCTAACCAAATTTAATATTTTTTTCGCAACAATGATTCTTATCATCAAATAAATTGATGCAAATCAATGCTGTGCAATGATGGGTGGCAGTTTGCCATAGGACGAGAACGGTATGTTAAAAAACATATCCCATCTAGGTAGCGAAAAAGTTACTTGGATTACCTTTTATGGTGTGGAAATGGAGCAATGGCTATGCAAACACACCCTAGGTAGATCAATGTAATGGAATTGGTTGCTTTACATCTGTTTTTTATATTACTGTGGCAATCCAAGCAATAAATCGCGAAAAGGGGACTAACAAAAGCTGAGCGGCTACAGTTCCTAACAATCGAATTACTATCATGAACCTGATAATTTTCCGAAATCTAATCTCGAAGAATTTCCCTTCAATCACATCATCTGTAAGCCCCGATAGGTAAGGATCGATAAGTAGGAACATAAGTATTGTAGCTAACCCATTAACTACTGCCGACAATGTACTTGAGGTGGTTCTGAGGTCGGGCTCAATAAATCCGGCATACAACGACGAAAGCACTCCAACTGTTAAAATTGCAACTGCCAGAATATTGTAAACGAATAGCTTAACAGGAAAATCTGCCCAAAATGATTTGTCAACTGCAAAGTTGCGTCTGTCGGGGAGCTTTAGCTCTTTCTTAAACTGGTTTATCCCTGTTTTAGTAAATCCGTGTAAAATTAGTCGTGGAACCGACTTGTGTAGGCTAAAATTCTCAACGGCATTTGACAAAACCCGTTGAAATGTGGGCATCAGCAATCCACCTATAATAGTAGCCAAAGTTGTTGCCCCCAGTATTAATCTAATCTCAAATGTACCGGGATTAATCCCAAGGTTAATATTGTTCTCAATCCATTTTGCGAGCAGAGGTGCCTGAAAGGAATTTGATGTCCGTGAAATGAGCACCATGATATTGAACAGGGCGAAGGATATTGTTTTTTTCTGGTTCTAATGCCAACAATCCGCACTGAATACGACAGGGTGCTTATCAGGTGAATAGTAAGGGTGTATACCAGAACTAAAAGTATCTGTATTGTCATTAGATTACTGTTTTGTTAAAGCAATGCAAGGTAAAAAAGTTAAATGATAGTCCGTTATGATACTTAAAGCCTTTGCGTCATTGCGAACCACGAAGTGCTCGACGAAGTCAAACCCTCGTACTTTGAGGGCTGAAGCAATCTTTAAAATCCTGTTAATTGAAAGATTGCTTCACAAGGGACGTTCGCAATGACGTGTCATTTTAATTAACTCATTTGTCATAGGCATTACAGCGGATAATCATTAAAGTCAAATAAATTGATTGTGCAAATCTAACGGCAAGTAGAACCCGTGCGGGCGAAACTGCTCCGAAGTTCCAGTATCACCCCACACCGTGTCTCGTCTCAACGATAGGAGTGACCCCGTCATCGACCAAAGAACATCCGATTACGAGGCACGGCGAGGTTAGCTACGCCCCTTGCTATGGGCCGTTATTAGATATTGAATCAGTGAAAAGGCGGTAAATATTACTTTAATTCTCATTGGAAAGTTGATGAGAATAAGTAAAACCAAACTTACAACAGGTAAAGTTTGAATAACAAAATAATAATGATTCGCTGAAATCTTCGTTCTGTAAAGTATTAATCTTGATGAAGATATAACTCCTGAAACACCTATTAAGAAGAGGAAGTTTCGCTCATTAATATTTTCATTTGTTACTGCGAGAATAACATAACCCAATGACATAAGCATGGCCATGGCTATAGCTATGTAGTCTGCCATATTATATTTCTTATTTATTGGACTATATTGATTGAAGGAATGTTCAAAATTCTGAAAATCTTCTTTACTTACAATTTTCGCTTCCATTGAATTTTTAAACATTACATCGGTGTATCTATAGGGGAATGTTTTTCTACACTTTAATGTTACTGTTACAAACAAATCATCCGCGTTCGAGAAATCATTCATAATTAATCTGCGCTTATGATAATCTAGCTTAAAGTCCAACCAATCTTCGTGATTGGTTTCGAGGCAAAGTGTTTGTCGATGACCAATTGTATATACATCCCCATTGCTTTTTGTAATCTTAACATTTCTAGCAAGATAATAGTTGTACGGGAATATACATTTTATAAAAATGTTACTCATAATTTTATTGTTTTTCAGGTCCTGCTGCAAATTTTGTGGATAAATGTGGTAAAATCTGTCATATCAATTTCAACTACATTTAGCTAAAGCATGTTAAACCATAAAGATAAATGAATTGCTATAACGGAGGGTAAAAACATCTAAAAAATTGCGCCCACAAGGGTAGGGCTCATCATGTCAACCTGCCTTAAATCTCTAATCTTTTTATATCTTTGCCCGTTCATTTTAAACTATACAACACCAACGCTTTATGGATTATAATTTCTCTGCAATAGAGGGTAAATGGCAGCAATACTGGAAGGAAAACAAAACCTACAAGGTTGATATTGATAAGGCCAAACCCAAGTTCTACGTGCTCGACATGTTCCCTTACCCATCGGGGGCTGGGCTTCACGTGGGTCATCCGCTGGGCTACATTGCTTCCGATATTTACTCGCGCTACAAGCGCCTGCAGGGATACAACGTGCTACACCCCATGGGCTACGATGCCTTTGGCCTACCCGCCGAGCAGTACGCCATACAAACAGGGCAGCACCCAGCGCTAACCACCGATATCAATATCAAAAGATACAGAGAGCAGCTCGATAAAATTGGCTTTAGCTACGACTGGGACCGCGAGGTGCGCACCTGCGACCCCGAGTACTACCACTGGACCCAGTGGGCATTTGTAAAAATGTTTAAGCATTACTACAACAACGTTACGCAAAAAGCAGAGCCCATTGAGCAGCTCGTAGCCGAATTCGAGAAAAACGGAAATACAAGAATTGATGCTGCCTGCAGCGAGATAGAAACATTCACCGCCGAGCAGTGGCGAGCTATGGACGAAAAACAGCAGCAGGAAACGCTGCTTGCCTACCGCCTAGCATACCTTGCCGACACCATGGTGAATTGGTGCCCTGCGCTGGGTACCGTTCTGGCCAACGATGAGGTGAAGGAGGGCTTCTCGGTGCGCGGTGGACACCCCGTGGAGCAGCGCAAGATGAAGCAGTGGTGCCTTCGCATTTCGGCCTACGCCGAGCGGCTACTAAACGATTTGGAAACCCTCGATTGGACCGACTCGCTAAAGGAGATACAGCGTAACTGGATTGGCCGCTCCGAGGGTGCTGAGGTAACCTTTACAATTGATGGTAGCGACAGCAGCATTCTGGTGTTCACCACTCGCCCCGACACCATTTACGGCGCAACCTTTATGGTGCTTGCCCCCGAAAGTGAGCTGGTTGACCAGCTAACCACTCCAGAGTATAAGCAAAAAGTGGAGGAGTACATCACTATGGCCAAGCGCAAAACCGAGCGCGAGCGTCAGGCCGAGGCCAAAAAGGTTACGGGGCAGTTCACCGGCAGCTACGCCATAAACCCATTCACCGAGCAAAGAATTCCCATTTGGATAAGCGAGTACGTGCTGGCTGGCTATGGCACGGGTGCCATCATGGCCGTTCCGGCGCACGATAGCCGCGACTTTGTGTTTGCCAAAACCTTTAGCCTACCCATAGTGCAAACCGTTAGCCAACCCGGCGAAACGCCAACCGATACTGCCACCTGGACCGAATCGTACGATGCCAAGGAGGGAATAGTGATTAACAGCGGAATCCTCAATGGCCTTGAGGTAAAGGAGGCTATCCGCACAATAAATGAGAATATCGAGAAGCAGGGGCTCGGCCGCTGCAAGGTGAACTTCCGCCTGCGCGATGCCATCTTTAGCCGTCAGCGCTACTGGGGCGAGCCTTTCCCTGTTTACTATAAGGATGGTTTACCCTACGCCATTGATGAGGATAAGCTACCCCTTGAGCTCCCCGAGGTGGATGCCTACCTGCCCACCGAGCAGGGCGAGCCGCCACTTGGCCGTGCCAAAAGCTGGCACACAGCCGAGGGTTACCCCTACGAGCTAAGCACTATGCCGGGCTTTGCAGGCTCATCGGCCTACTACCTGCGCTATATGGATCCCAAGAACGACAAGGAGCTTGTGTCAAAAGAGGCCAACGAGTACTGGGAAAATGTTGACCTGTACATTGGCGGAACCGAGCATGCCACGGGTCACTTGGTTTACTCGCGTTTCTGGAACAAGTTTCTGTTCGACCTTGGTTACGTTTGTAAAAACGAGCCCTTCAAGAAGCTGATAAACCAGGGGATGATTCAGGGACGCTCCAACTTTGTGTACAGGGTTAAGGGCACCAACCAATTTGTATCATATAATCTACGTAAAGACTACGATGTTACCGAAATACATGTTGATGTGAATATCGTGGAGAACGACGTGCTGGATACCGACAAGTTCCGTGCTTGGCGCCCCGAGTTTGCCGATGCCGAGTTTATCCTCGAGAACGGAAAGTACATCTGCGGATGGGCGGTTGAGAAGATGAGCAAGAGCATGTACAACGTGGTGAACCCCGATGATATAGTAAACAAGTACGGCGCCGACACGCTGCGCATTTACGAGATGTTCCTTGGCCCCCTTGAGCAGTCGAAGCCCTGGGATACCAATGGCATTGATGGCGTGCACAAGTTTCTCCGTCGCCTTTGGCGCTTATTCCATGATGGCAATAACGAGGTTTGCATTAGCAACGAGCCGGCCACCAAGGACGAGCTAAAGGTCATTCATAAGACCATCAAAAAGATAACGGACGATATCGAGAAGTTCAGCTTCAACACGGGCGTTTCGGCGTTTATGATTTGTGTTAACGAGCTCACCGACCTTAAGTGCAACAAGCGCGAGGTGCTTGAGCCACTAACCGTACTAATTGCGCCCTACGCACCGCATATTGCCGAGGAGCTTTGGCGTGTTCTGGGGCAAAAGCAAAGCGTGTGCGATGCCCAATGGCCCGAGTTTAAACAGGAGTTCTTGGTTGAGAGCTCGTTCACCTGCCCCATATCGTTCAACGGTAAAACCAGGTTTACCCTCGATATTCCGCTAAATATGCCAAAAGTTGAGGTTGAAAAGATGGTTATGAGCAACGAGCAAACCACACGCTACCTCGACGGCAAGTCGCCCAAGAAAATAATTGTGGTGCCCAATAAGATTGTGAATATTGTGCTGTAACACGAAGTTGCAATAATAAAAACGAAAGGCCATTTGTGCCTTCCGTTTTTTTATAACCCTTATATTCAGATACGGAAATTAGTCTTTATCCATAGCATCTTCAAGTCGGTACTGCGCAATCTTTTGCTTACTCTTCACATCCTTAAGCTTCTGCTTATTCTTCTTCAGATTGGTTTTCCCTTTAGCTATCTGCTTGTCAGCCCTATTGTAGTTCTTTTCGCTCTCTTTTATGCTCAATTTTACTGCCTTAAGCTCTGCTTTATACTCCGTGGCAAGCTGCTTTAGCTCAACCTTGGCATCGGCTCGCTCCTCCCTATCCTTTGATTTTAGCCTCTTCTCGATACTTTTCTTGTTCTTGTTGTAGGTTTTGGTAAGCTGTTTCTCCTGCTTTGCAAATGATTTCTTCTCGCTTTTAGATGATTTCTTTAGGTTTTCCCCCTCGCTAATCATGGCTTGGCTTTCGGATATCGCATCCTCTACCTTACGCACCCTTTCCACCGCCTCGTCGAATTTTTGCTGATAACGTGTAACCTTATCTACCTCCTGAGCATTAAGGCTAGCAATGCCAAAGGTAACAACAATAGCTATTAGTAAAATATTTTTCATTTTGTATGACAGTGAATTACAAAATCATGTAGTACAAACATAGCCAAATTATCTAAATAATTATTCTTGGTTTGGTTGAGAATTTTATCTAAACTTGACTTTTTAATAATTGGTAATCATACCTTAAAGGCAAAATGATTCCTTTAAACGTTATTCATACGGTAAGTAGCAAGTTAGGTTTCGATGCATGTGGAGTTTGCGATGCTAAAGCCCTCCACAGCGAAAGAGATCATCTGCTCAACTGGCTACACAGGGGCATGCACGCCGATATGGGCTATATGGAACGGAATTTGAAAAAACGCATCGACCCCACCCTGCTGGTGCCAGGGGCAAAATCCGTTATCTCTGTCCTGCTAAGCTACTACCCTGGCAACCCAACCATTGCAACCCAATCGCCCAAAATATCACGATATGCCCTCAGCGTTGATTACCATACGGTGCTAAAGCAGATGCTTTGGCATATGCTTGACCTGCTGCGCGAGGAGTTTGGCGTTATAAATGGCCGCGCCTTTGTCGACTCGGCCCCCGTACTCGAGCGGGCTTTAGCTCAAAAGGCAGGGTTGGGTTGGATTGGAAAGAATGGATTGCTTATCCATCCAAAGCTAGGTACGTATACATTTATTGGTGAGCTAATTGTTGATGTGGAGATTGAGCCCTCATACAGCATCGTTACCAACCGCTGTGGAACCTGCACCCGCTGTATCGACGCCTGCCCCACAGGGGCAATAGTAGAACCCGGAGTGGTTGATGCCCGCCGCTGCATCTCGTACCTAACCATCGAGAAAAAAACATCACTTACCGAAGATGAGGCCAAAAAGCTGAACGGATGGTGCTTTGGCTGCGATATATGTCAGGAGGTTTGCCCTTGGAATGGCAAGTTGGAAATAACAAGGAGCCAAGGCTTACAGCCTAAAACGGAAATTCTTGGGCTTAACCAGAACAGCATAAGGAACCTATCGCCCGATGATTTCCGCAGCATTTTTGGCGAAACTCCTGTGAGCAGAGCTGGGTATGAACAATTTATGTTAAATTGCAAAAGCATACCTAATCAATAAAACAATTCGAATAAACCCTTAACAATATTACTAAATGGAATCAAAAGAGATATCGCTCACGCTAAAAACGGGTGAAAACCTTTTTGCTTGGTACGTAAACCCAACGGTTACGCCACGGGCAGTTATTTGCCTTACCCACGGGTGGGGCGAACATTCGCTAAGATATAAGGAATGGGCAGAGCGGTTTGTTTCAGAGGAATATGCCTTTATTACCTGGGACCACTACGGGCACGGGCAATCGGAAGGGAAACGAGGGCATATTCCAAGTTACGATGTGTTCATGGAGGAGATAAATCTCGCCATAGATAAGGCCACCCAGCTATTCCCTGGTATGCCTATTGTGCTGTATGGCCACAGCATGGGGGGAAATATCGCCATTAACTTTGCCCTAAGAGAAAACAATCCCATAGACCTTCTAATAGCTACCTCGCCATGGATTGAGCTGGCCAACGAACCCTCAAAGTTAATGGGGGCCTTGGTTCGAGTGCTTAACCGAATAGCGCCAGGGCTACAAATTACTGCCCCGCTAAATGCCGATGGCATTTGCCATGTAAAGGAGGTGGTGGAGCGTTACAAAACCGATCCGCTTAACCACGGGAAGATTACACCCCGACTGCTCACCTGTATTTCCAACGCTGGCAAATATGCTGTACAAAACATTGCGAAGCTACGGAAGCCATTCCTGCTACTGCATGGCGATGCCGATCCTGTTACTTCCTACAGCGCATCAAAAGAGTTGCTGAAGGGCTGTAGCACTTGCAGCTTTATTCCCTTTAAGGATATGTACCATGAGCTGCACAACGAAAACATAAAGAGCGAAGTATTTAATGTGATTAAACAGTGGCTTACTGGAAATCTGGATGATTTAAAGTAGCGTAAACGCCCGCATATGAAAGTTACACTAAAAAGACCGAAAAGTAAATATTACGAAGGAAGCAAATGTAAAATCTATGTGAATGGCCAACAGGTTGCTACTTTACAAGAAACCCAGTCGCAAGAGATAGAGGTCAACAGCCAATCTGTATCGATTAAAGCCAAAATTGACTGGGCAAGTAGTAAAAAAACAGACCTAGAAGTCTCAGAAGGCGATGTTATCGAATTCATCCCGAACACATTATTCAGCAAAATGGCCATAATCCTGCCTTCATTTATTGTTATTCTATTTATACTAGCAAAGAACCTTGAGCAACCTGTGCTTAAATGGCTGTTTGGAACGCTTCTGGCTATAGATATTCTTCTGATTATCTACCTTCTTATTAGCAGTAAGTGGATAAAAATCGATATCAAAAAGCATTATGTATGATATTATGCATATTCGATTAAGCATTTATAAATTTTATATTAATGAGCAATCCGTTTAGAACAACAGTTGAAGTAAAGTCATTTCCCATTAGAATTGCTTACGACACACCAATTCTAATGTTAGGCTCGTGCTTTACCGATAATATTGGCAGTATGCTGGTGGATCGAAAATTCCCTGCGCTCGTAAACCCATTCGGCGTGTTGTACAACCCGGCTTCGGTATCTCTGGTGCTCAATCGGATTGTGGAGGGCAAAGTATACAGCAACGAAGATCTATTGAATCATAACAGCCTATGGTTAAGCCTACATCACCATACCAGCTTCTCTAGGGCAAGCAAAACCGAGTGCCTCAACAATATCAACAATAAGCTGGAGGCAGCCAACAACTTTTGGGAAAAGACAACGCAGCTCATTATAACGTTTGGAACAGCCCGAATATTTAGGTATAACAAAACTGGGCAACCCGTTGCCAACTGCCATAAAATACCCGCCAACGAATTTACCCGCCAAATGCTAACCGTTGACCAGATTGTGGAGGAGTGGAGCGCTCTGCTTAAAAGGCTAATGACATCAAAGCCTAGCTTAAAGGTGCTATTCACCGTTAGCCCGGTAAGGCACTGGAAGGATGGAGCCCATGGTAACCAGCTTAGCAAATCGACCTTACTGCTGGCCATAGATCAATTGGTTCAGCAATTCCCAGAGAGTGTGTTCTACTTCCCATCGTATGAGATTATGATGGACGACCTGCGCGACTACCGTTTCTATGCCGATGATATGCTACATCCCTCCCCCAAGGCCATTGAGTATATATGGGAGAAGTTTCGTGGTGCATTTATCTCCCCCGAGGATGATAGAATCATCAAAGAAATTGAAAGCATTGTTCAAGCCTGCCGCCATCGGCCATTCAACCCCAACACTAAGGAGTATAGACTCTTTGTGGAGAAGATTCGACAAAAAATTGCCGCTGTGGAAGCTAGGGTACAAGGTGTTTCATTTGAAGAAGAATTACGATCATTGCTAGCAAATTTGTAATAAATGGATGTTGGAATTATAGGTGGGGTGCAGCATGATTCTTTGCAGCTATATCGGTAAAGGAGAATTATCCGAGCGCTAGGGTAACCCATCCTCGAAAAATCAAAAAAAGTGCTGGCCAAGGTTAAAATCTCAGGCGGCGGGAGGTGCAATGTTACCAACGGCTGCAATAGCATTTCGGAGTTGGTAAAGGCATACCCACGAGGAGGTCGTTGCCTGAAGAAAGCGTTTCACATATTTAGCAAAAAGGATACCATTAGCTGGTTCGAATCGCGGGGCGTAAAGCTGGTAACCCAATCCTATGGCTGTGTTTTTCCCCAGTCGCAAAACTCGCAAACCATTATCGATTGCCTTACTAGCCAAGCAAAAGTTATTATCACAGGAAAACCCGTAAAAGGTATCACTATTGAAAACGATAAACTTGAGATTGGTATCTCCAATAGCGATGAATCATATACTTTCAACAAAGTAATTGCTACCACCGGTGGTTCGCCAAAACGAGCGGGTTTACATTGGCTCGAGGGGCTTGGCCATAAGATCTCCGATCCCGTTCCATCGCTTTTCTCCTTTAACATCCCCAATCAGCACGTAACGCAACTTATGGGAATTGTGGTTGATAATGTAATCCTTGGCATTCAGGGAACAAAGATTAAAAGCGAGGGAGCCCTTCTAATCACCCATTGGGGTATGAGTGGGCCAGCAATCCTTAAGCTTTCGTCGTATGCTGCAAGAACAGTAAGCGAAATGAACTACAACTTCAACTTACAGGTAAACTGGATAAACCAACCGAACAACGAGCTGGTTGCCACCGAACTTTTTGAACAGTTGAAGAGTAACCCTAAAAAGCAGCTTGCCAATGCAAGGCCATACAACCTACCAGAACGGCTATGGGAATATCTGCTTGCCAAAGCCGAGTTGCCCCTCAATAAAAAGTGGGAAGAACTTGGCAAAAGGGCAATCAATAAGCTGGTTGAAACGCTTACCAACGATATTTACCAAGTTAAAGGAAAGGCCATCCACAAAGAGGAGTTCGTAACCTGTGGTGGGGTTAGCCTCGAAAGCGTTGACCTGAATACCATGCAGAGCAAGGTGTGCAAAAATTTCCACTTTGCAGGCGAGGTGCTTGATGTTGATGCCATTACGGGAGGGCTTAACCTACAGGCAGCTTGGACAACGGGTTATATTGCTGGGCAGCTTGGGTAGCATCTATCAAAAATTGTTGTTCATATCAAAAATGCAAAACATATTTCCCAACTTTGTGTTGTTTGAAAACAGTATCTTTCGATGTGCTTAGCCCAGCAAATTGGGCCTAGAATAATTAAAAAAAAATCGAAACAAAATGGAATACGAGCTAAACGATATACTTATTGCATTTGGATTGACCCTATTTGCCGGCCTATCAACAGGGATTGGAAGTGCCATTGCGTTCTTCACCAAGCACACAAACACCAAGTTTCTATCGGTTGCGCTGGGCTTTTCGGCGGGTGTAATGATTTACGTTTCGTTTATGGAAATTCTCACCAAGGCTCGCGAGTCGCTTGTCGAAGCGGCAGGGTACACCTCTGGGTCATGGATAACTGTAGGGTCATTTTTTGCTGGTATTGCGCTTATTGCCATAATCGACAAGCTGATACCATCAGCTGAAAACCCCCACGAGATAAAGCTTGTTGAGGAGGCCGACAAAAAACCTCAAAAGGATAAAAAATTAATGCGGATGGGCATGTTCACAGCGCTTGCCATTGCCATACACAACTTCCCTGAGGGACTGGCAACCTTTACCGCTGCTTTAACCGATCCCAGCTTGGGTATTGCCATTGCAGTGGCCATTGCCATTCACAATATCCCCGAGGGAATTGCCGTATCGGTTCCCATAGTTTATGCAACGGGCAATAAGAGGAAAGCGTTCACCCTGTCGTTCCTATCGGGTTTGGCCGAGCCTGTTGGCGCGCTGGTTGGGTACCTGATTCTTATGCCTTTCCTCACCGAGCTAACCTTCGGGATCCTTTTTGCTGGGGTAGCCGGCATAATGGTTTTTATATCGATAGATGAGCTGCTACCCGCTGCCCGCGAGTACGGCGAGCACCACCTATCAATCTACGGACTAATAGGTGGTATGGCCGTAATGGCTGTTAGCTTGCTGATGTTTATATAACGCAATAGCTGCATACTTAAAAAACGGCTCAGAACGAATTCTGAGCCGTTTTCATTTTTATAGGCTATATTATAGTCCTGTCATTATCCCTAAAATTCCAATTAGTACTTTTCTTCTATCATATTAAGGGTAAGAGTGGTATAATCTTTTGATGGGTAACAATTGAGTAAACTACATTACTTCAAAGCAAACTTATATTCAGCATTGGTCTAATAGCATTAGGTGTTTTGCTAATGTTCATTATTCACATTTCGTTTTACTTAACTGCGAACAAAAAAGAGACAACTCAACACCTCTTGTATACACCTCATTTTCTGGCCACTAGTTTTTTTAGCTAAAAAAACTTCAAAAAACATTGTCACAAACTGCCAGAAAAGAGGATAATATATGAAGGGGTGTACTATCCCCATAAAATTTGTTAAACTAAAACAGCTTAAACCATGAACCTCGTTAGGCTTCAGGAGCAACTGATGCGGCTCCATAATCTTATTAGCAGTGAGAGCACGGGTACCCCCTCCGAGCTGGCGGCAAAGCTGAATGTATCGGAGCGTACAGCGAAAGGGTATATTGCTGCGTTTAGAGAACTTGGCGCAAGTATTGGTTACTTTATGTACCGTAGATCCTACTACTATATTACGCCCGTAAACTTTAAGTTTGGTTTTGAGTCCCTTACCCCAGATTCTATGAAAACCATAAAAGGCGGATTATGGAATATTACCTCACACCATGTAAGCAACAATATGGGCATAAGATATGTGGAAAACGTAAGTGAAATTGAGACAACCGATTTTATGCGTGCTGTAAAACATATTTTTTGGCATTCGGAGGCATATTAATTGCCCCGGCATAGAATAAATTTGCTTTTAAAAAGTAAAAGCAGAATTAGTATCTGTAAAATATTAACACTTGAAATTCTGTAGCCCTAAAGGCAATAGCTAATGGATACAACCTAAACCTATGAGCACTGACAATACCACCAGCATTCTGCATATAGCATTGCAGAAATCAGGAGTAAAAGCAACCATTTTTGAACTCGAGGATCTACTTCACTCGCACCCACAGTACCCCTCGCTAGTATGCATAAGCGATACCCTTAACCAGCTAGGTGTAAAGCACCACATCATTCGTCTGGAAAAGGATGAATTATCGCTGATTAACAAACCTTTCATTGCACACCTTTCAACTGGTGGTGGGCAGCTAGTACTCGTTGAGCAGGTAGAAAACTCTCAGGTTACACTCTTACTAAGCCCTGGGAATAGAAAACGGATGGCGCTTCACCAGCTTGCCAATCTATTCTCGGGGGTAGTTATCATTATCGAGTCCAACCAACCCAAAGCAAAGCAGGGTAAAGGGTATAGCTGGAAATATGAAATGATTAGGGTCTTGCCCATGGCGTTGGTTCTTCTAGGATTCTTGGTGCTTATGGGCCACCTTTTCGTCTCCCATACCGGGCTCGACTACCCAACGGGCGCTCTGGGGTATTTGCTGCCCATTACCAAGCTGCTGGGCTTATGCCTTACCATCATACTGGTGCTACACGAGCTTAGCATACCCCTTAGCCTTACCGAGAGGATTTGCCACCTAAACCCCAAAACCGATTGCAACGCGGTGCTCCAGTCGAAAGCTGGCAAGGTATTGGGTCCCATTGGGCTTGCCGATGCGGGGCTAATCTACTTTGTGGCCACCCTTATGCTACTCATGGCAAGGCAGCTTAACCTGTTGGCAATTTTAAGTACGGTAGCGCTGCTAGCGCCAATCTACACGGTGTGGGCACAGCTCAAACTGCGCAAGTGGTGCCCCCTATGCCTAAGCGTACAGGTGGTTCTGCTGGCCGAATTCGTTGTGCTTGCCCAATTGCTCCCCGACTTAACCGTAACCCTACCCGCTGCGGCGCTAGGGCTAACAACGCTAACAGTTGTAGCGGCAATTTGGGTGCTGTACAAGCTGCACCATGAGGCAAAGCAGCATTACCGGCAGCAGCGAAAGGCATTCCTTGGTCTAAAACGGCAACCCGCGGTATTCGCAACGCTCATGACGCACCAGCTTGTGGGCGATGTGCCGCTTACCCACAATGGGTTTTACTTTGGGCCACCGAATGCCCCTGTAAGCCTAGCAGCATTCATGAGCCTACAGTGCCCGCACTGCGCCGCTGAGTTTGTAGCCATGCGTAAGCTGCTTGCCGAGAGCTCCCAGGTGGGGCTAAAGCTGATAGTAGCACCCCCTGATAGCAAGGAGCAGCTGCAAGTGCTAAACCACCTTGTTGCCAAATACAAGCAACAGGGCGAGGAAGCAGCCCTGAACCTACTTGAGCAGTGGTATGCAAACCCTGCTGAAGTATTAAAACAGCAATTAACTGATAGTAGCACATTGGATAACCAAACCCTTAATGAGTGGATAACGAGTAGCAGGACACTTTTTGAGCAATTTAGGGTGACAGGAACGCCCCACGTGCTGGTGAATGGCTTTAAGCTTCCGCAAACCTATAGCCCTTACGACCTAAGGCACTACATACCCGAAATACTATTGCTAACCCAGAGGCGCAAAGGGCAGGAAGCCCCACCGGTTGCACACCCGTAGCTCCCTGCCCGAACCGCCCTCTCAAAAAAAAAGAAAGGAGGTAGTACATGACGTAAAAGTAATGAAAAAGCGGAAGCCACGGCTTCCCAAAGTGTATGGCATTACAGCATACGCTAGCCGTTTTTTTAAATTATGCCTTAAAATTTAAAAACAACTAAATTTACAGATTATGAAAACCTTACAATCAATTTTGAATAACCCCGAGCGCAGGCTTAGCGCGGAGGAGATGCGAAACCTAAAAGGCGGAGGTTCGAGATGTTATTGCAAATATACTTCAGGGGATCAGTATATTTATCGAGCTATTCACGGTAATGGAACTTGCAGTCAAGCTCAACAAGCTTTGCAGGATTACTATGAAGGTGTGTGGGATGAAATAAAATGTGGTAACCTCTGATAAAATAAACCTAAAACTCCGTTGCCTTTGAAATTTCAATTGTGCCTTTTACATAAAGGCAACGGAGTTATTAATAATTTCTAAAACGCTTACTATGAAACTTTACCATTACTGTCCCCTTATTTTTTCTTTATTGCTTATCATTTCTTGCAAAAGCAATGTGCACGATGACTATAAGACCAACCCTAAAGAACCCATAGTAATTGATCTTGAGAAAAACCTAAAAAATTTTAAACCAGCATCATTAAGTCAACTTGGTGCCTCAATAAATTATATACCCCTAGAAACAAGCCGTTCCGTAACGATTGGCACCATTAAAGGAATTGAAATGGATAAGGAATACATACTTGTTAATGATAAGGAAAAAAACGTTTATCTATTCCAACAGAACGGAGTTTTCATCTCAACAATTGGCAAGCAGGGTAGAGGCCCAAATGATTTCATACTACCATCGGTTCCCAAAATAGCGTTCGACTTAATCTATGTACCTGATATAATTGGTAATAAAATACAAATTTACAACTTCAAGGGAGCGCATATCAATTCCATTAAAGTACCCGAGTGGCACCTTTCGGCAACTCCCCAACTAAAAAACTGGCATCCAACATCAAAGTCAAGTGCCTATATTTATGTTCCAATTAATTCAGGAGACCAGAAGTACAGGCTTATTGAGATAAACGATAGGGGTGACACGCTTAGCACTTTTCCAAACACTACCTTTTTTCAAATGTCCCCTACAGCATCAACCTATGTGGGTGGGTCTATTGCACAAGCTTGCAATATTTACAAATACGGAAACGCATTAAGAATGTCAGAAAGGCTTGTTGATACCATCAGGGAAATAACAAACGATACTCTTTTGCCAATTTATATAACCCATAGGGGTCGCTACGGAATACCCACCCATTTATTAGGTAAAGATATGGAACAACCTGATATTATGAGCATAAGAAAGAATTTAATTTGGGTTTGGCAGGTCTTTGAGACAAGTAATTACCTCTTTCTTTTAGTAAGAGCATACGGAGAAAACTACCCATTCAAATTTAAAAATTCAAGGTTTGGATTTGGTTTTCCCATGAACATAATTGTTATCTACAACAAAGAGAAGGACGAATATTTCTCAGTTGCCCCCTCGGGCGTAGACCACCAGCTGGAGCCCCTGGGCATTGAGAACGATATTGATGGCGGCATTAACTTTGCTCCCATGTACTCGCCCAACGAGCGCACGCTGGTGAGCTGGTTCAACGCCTACGACCTGAAGGCCCACGTGGCCTCCGAGGCGTTCCGCAGCTCCACCCCCAAGTACCCCGAGCGCAAGCGCGAGCTCGAGGCCCTGGCCAACCGCCTGAAGGACGATGACAACCCGGTGCTCATGGTGGTAACGTTTGAGGAGTAGCTCACCCTAAGACCCCAGGGTTTAAAACCCTTAGAGTCTGAAAAAAACCAGAAGCCACGGCTTCCCAAAGTGTATTGCACTACAGCATACGCTATCCATCTTTAAGAATTATGCCTTAAAATTTTAAAACAACTAAATTTACAGATTATGAAAACCTTAGAATCAATTTTGAATAGCCCCGAGCGCAGGCTTAGCGCGGAGGAGATGAAAGAAGTAAAGGGTGGGTCAGGTTCCCAGCACTGTAGCTGCACTTTCTATTTCGATGATTTTGAAGATAGTGTCTCTATGTCGGGATCCTCTGGTGTAGGAGACTGTTTTGATGCAGGTATTGCATTATCGAGATACTACGAGGGAATATATGATGCAGTAATTTGCGAGTAAGCTTCGAAGTGTCCCCCGCACTTTTCGGGGGACACTTCTATTCATCTCAGTAATACAAATATAGCGCAATTGATTATGCGAAACACATTGGCCATAATGGTTATCATCTCATCTCTTTTTGGAGGATGTAAGAACAACCCTATCCTATCCGACAATGGGTATGTCGAGATACAGCTTGAGAATAACATTAAAAACTTTAAACCCCTGTCGTTAGGCAACCTGAACTGTAACCTAACCTATATTCCACTCGAATCCGGCCCTAGCAGTATCCTAAAACAGATTAATGCCCTCGATATTTCAGATAACCTAATTGTTGCTGGCGACCCTTATAATATCGTTTTATTTAGCAAAGCGGGGGAGTTTATTAGCAAAGTGGGCAGACAGGGCAAGGGGCCAAACGACTATGCAATAAAAGGGGAGTTGAAAATAGATGAGCCAAACATATACGTGCCCTGTCTCATAAAAAACTCAATGTTTATCTACTGCCCAAGCGGAGAAAACGCTAGAATCATTCCCTTTCCAAAACATCACTTTAGCTTAGAACTCCAGAACTGGATGCCTACTGCCGACTCTACGTTTATTGTTCAAGTTCCAAACTTCTCTGGTAGGGAGCGTGACAGAATAATTGAGATTAATTATGAAGGAGAAGTTATAAGACGATGGGAAAACAGAAGTTTTTTTGATATTCTCACTCCAAAGTTGGGAGAATCTTCTATGCATCTTGGCAAAAGTAGCAATATGACAGATGGGCAAATCTATCTGTTTCAAGATAGGGTAAGGGTTACCCACCGAACAAACGATACAATTTTCGAAATTCAAAATGATATACTAAAACCAGTATACGTAATTAATCGAGGTACGCTAGGACTACCATACGAATGCCTTGGAGTCCCCGTTAATAGCCCTATGTTCGAACGTGTAAAAGGAGCTATGGTGGTATCCAAAATATTTGAAACAACCAACCACTTGTTGTTTACCGTTCGCTTCGGGAAAAGTTATCCCTTCAAGTTCAAACGTCCACCTGTCGACACTGGAATAGCCGTAATCGAGAAAAAGCACGAGATCCTCGGCGTATACAACAAAACCACAACGGAGTTTTTCTTTGTTGCGCCCTCGGGCGTAGACCACCAGCTGGAGCCCCTGGGCATCGAGAACGATATCGATGGCGGCATCAACTTTGCCCCCATGTACTCGCCCGACGAGCGCACGCTGGTGAGCTGGTTCAACGCCTACGACCTGAAGGCCCACGTGGCCTCGGAGGCGTTCCGCAGCTCCACCCCCAAGTACCCAGAGCGCAAGCGCGAGCTCGAGGCCCTGGCCAACCGCCTGAAGGACGATGATAACCCGGTGCTCATGGTGGTAACGTTTGAGGAGTAGCTCACCCTAAGACCCTAGGGTTTAAAAAACAACTAAATTTACAGATTATGAAAACCTTACAATCAATTTTAAACAGCCCCGAGCGCAGGCTTAGCGCGGAGGAGATGCGAAACCTGAAAGGTGGTGCACAATATTGCACCTGCGATTTTCACTTGTACGGTGGTGAAACTATTAACCACGCCCTTATAGGCCATGTTGGGACTGGAGATTGTGGAGATGCTGGTGTAGCCCTCACTGAGGTTTACAGCGACTGGGTTGCCTTTGTCACCTGCAACTCCTACTAACTATTATAACTAAGCCAGAGTATTTGAAATCGATACTCTGGCTTAACTTTAAAATACAATAATATTAGAGATGGCAAGGAATAAAATCTTAATCACTTTCATTGTAATTGTTTTAATTATAACTGGTTGCAAACATAACCCCAACGAAATATACTCCGATGCATTGATTATCGACATTGAGTCAAATGTTGATAATTTTAAAAACCTTTCACTAAGCCAACTGAATGCGAACATAAGGTATATCCCATTACAAAGTACCTCAGGGAACTTTTACCAGAGTATCCATGGCGTGGATATGACCGACAGCCTTTTAATTGTGAAAGCAATCAATCGTACTGACTTATATCTGATATCTGGTAAATATATAAGAGGGATAGGCAGTCATGGCAAAGGTCCAGAAGAAATAGCAATCAACGGACTTCCACGATTTAGCAACGATAAGATTTATATCCCTGATTGCAGAGCCGATAGCAAGCTGCATTGCTACAGCACTACTGGTGAGTTCTTGAAGGCAATACCATTTCCATCCAGATCATTCTCGCCCATTTGGCCCAGCTGGATGCCATTCAATGACACCACTTTCTTGGTACAGGTTGCAAACATTAATAGAGATATCAGGTACCGGATAGCAATAATAACCCAGCAAGGAGATATTGTTAGGGGGTACGGTAGAAATAGTATAGCAACTAATGGGGAATCAAACCCCCTTTACTTTGGAAATCACGGTAGTTTCTATACTATAGACAACAGGGTAATGTTTAAGGATCACTTCCTTGATACACTGTGGGAAGTTAGTCACAGCCTTATTCCCAGAGCGATATTTCATCGAGGGAGGTATGGGATTCCCAGCAATTACGATATGCTAGTTAAGAATGAGTTTAATGATCTATGGGGTAACTCTATTGATATCCTTTCGGTATTTGAAACTCGAGATTACATATTGTTTAGAACGGAATTTAAAAAGCACTACCCATTTGACTTTTTCAAAGACATTCCTCAAGTTGATAGTAATATCCCTTTCCCGATACTCGGAGTATTTTGCAAGCAAACGCACGCTACTTTCTTTGTTAAACCTACAAACCCTCTTGTCCAACATAGCCCAACTGGGCTTCAAAATGATATTGATGGAGGGATAAACTTCTTCCCACAATTTGTTGTTGATGGCGGGGGTTTTATTAGTGTTATCCAAGCTGCCAATCTAAAAGATTATGTTGCAACTGATCTTTTCCGCAACTCCACCCCCAAGTACCCCGAGCGCAAGCGCGAGCTCGAGGCCCTGGCCAACCGCCTGAAGGACGATGATAACCCGGTGCTCATGGTGGTAACGTTTGAGGAGTAGCTCACCCTAAGACCCTAGGGTTTAAAAAACAACTAAATTTACAGATTATGAAAACCTTACAATCAATTTTAAACAGCCCCGAGCGCAGGCTTAGCGCAGAGGAGATGAAAGAAGTAAAGGGTGGGGATGCATACTGCAAATGTTTCTGGTCAGATGCAGAAACAGGAGAACTGGTTGATTTTCAAAGCGTACATGTAACGGGTGGTGATTGTGGCTCAGCATCAGCAAGGCTTTCTTATTACTATCCCGAAATATTTGACGTCACTTGCATCTAACTGTTTTAGGAAAGTTCTTCCCATTAACTTGGGGAGAACTTTTCGCTTAACGTCTAAAATCAATTTATAATGCAAATTTTCAGGAAGTCTATTTATCTATTCTTTTTTATTTTAAGTATTTCATGTGAAAATAAAAAAGAACCAGAAGTTAAAGGAAATAGCACGGTTGTTATTGGTGTTGAATCAAATTACAAAAATTTCAAAAGATTTACCTTGGATGAACTAAATGCCAAAGTTGAATATATACCTTTAGAAACATCAGACAACAATCCAATTGATAGGATTAGGAATATAGATATTAAGCATCAATACATAGTTGTAGTTTCAACCGAAAATGTTTATTTGTTTTCTAATTATGGGAAGTATTTTCACTCAATTGGAAGCTATGGAAAGGGGCCAGATGCTTACAATATGCCTGTTTCAGCTATAATCAGCGAGGATAAAGTATTTATTTCAGACCTATTACGTAATCTGATTTTAGAATATAGTACTGAAAATATATTTATACAAAGTATTCCTATAACAAAAAAAACTTTCAGCAGTGCCCCTCTAAATGCATTTTATCCAATCTCTTCGAGCGAATTTTTAATACAAGTAGTAAATTATTCAGGATATGAAATGCATCGTTTACTCAGAGTAAATACTAAAGGTCAAGTATTAATGGGATATCCTAACACAACTTATTTCACATTGAGACAAACCAATCCTGGAGAAAAACATCCATTCTTTAGTTTGAGTTCTGCTAACACTGAAGGTCACATTTACAAGCATGAAAATATGTTCAGGTATATGCATCGATTGAATGACACTATTTGGAATATCGCAGGAGATGATATTAGTCCTCTTTACGTCCTTCACCGGGGTAATCTTGGTTTACCAGCAGAGTTTCTGGGTTATTCTATTACAGATGAAGCATTTCAGACTAAAGTAAAAGAAAGCTTAAAGTTACGTTTTGTTAATGAAACTAACAGTTTTCTTTTTGTTACATACTTCTTCGCTAACCATTACCCTTTCTCCTTCAGAAAATCACCAATATCAAGACCAAAGTCTAGCACAACAGGAATTAGTCAGGGGTTTCCAATCCTCGGCGTATACAACAAAACCACAACAGAGTTTTTCTTTGTTGCGCCCTCGGGCGTAGACCACCAGCTGGAGCCCCTGGGCATCGAGAACGATATCGATGGCGGCATCAACTTTGCCCCCATGTACTCGCCCGACGAGCGCACGCTGGTGAGCTGGTTCAACGCCTACGACCTGAAGGCCCACGTGGCCTCGGAGGCGTTCCGCAGCTCCACCCCCAAGTACCCCGAGCGCAAGCGCGAGCTCGAGGCCCTGGCCAACCACCTAAAGGACGATGACAACCCGGTGCTCATGGTGGTTACGTTTGAGGAGTAGCTCACCCTAAGACCCCAGGGTTTAAAACCCTTAGAGTCTGAAAAAAACCAGAAGCCACGGCTTCCCAAAGTGTATTGCACTACAGCATACGCTATCCATCTTTAAGAATTATGCCTTAAAATTTTAAAACAACTAAATTTACAGATTATGAAAACCTTAGAATCAATTTTGAATAGCCCCGAGCGCAGGCTTAGCCGGGAGGAATTAATTAACTTTAGGGGTGGTTATCAAAAGCCAGGCCTTCCTAGTGATCCCGGAGAGGGTAGTCGTTGCTGGTGTCACAATAACGATGGAGGAGATGGAGAATGGGTCGACTGTCCTAGTGGAGATTTGGCTACCTGCTGTTCCGGATATTCAAACATGAATTGTATGTAAAGCTAATATGGATAAGGGGGCGTGAATAAAATATATAGGAACGAGATCCCCCCTTATCCAAAGCAAATATAAACTATGAGTAGAAAGAATTTCATATTGATTCTAGTCCTTTTTATTATCTCCTGTAATATCGAAGAAAAGTATTCAACGATAAATGTTGAACCCTTTATTGGCACTCAGTCAAAGCTTCAAGCAACAGATTATGTAAAGAGTATTCACTATGTAGCACTAGAAACCGATGCCAATGCAATTATAAGCTCAAGTCCAATCTCGCATTTATATGTTACAAGTGAAAACATTATAATTTTTGACGGGATGTGTTATATTTTTAATCGAAGTGGAGAGTATGTTAGAACCATTGGCTCACAAGGGAAGGGGCCTAAGGAGTATATATCGGCATATTACGGACACTATAATCCAATAACGGAGTCAATTCTTATTCCAACTGGCAGTAATGCTATTAATAGGTTTTCGATTGATGGTGTCTTCAAGGAAAAGATCTCTTTGCCCCAGGGTAACTTTCTAAAAATTGCTAGCATAAACGACAGCCTCTTTGTGGGATACGAATCGAATGTTAAGGGTGATAGCCCATATACCGTTTCAATATTTAATAACAAAGGAAAGGTCTTAAAACGGTTGCTAAACCAACATATTTATAAAGCAACCCATACTAATATGTTTTTGAACGAGTTCCTTTTCTTTTACGATAAGGGTAAACTCTATTTTAGGGAAACATGGTCTGATACAATCTTTAGTATAACTCCAAAGATGAAAGTCAGACCAGAACACATTTTCCATCAGGGTAAGTACAAATTTGATATCACCATTAAGTCTGACTTCCAAACTTTCATAGAAGAAAACACCAAAAACTTTTTTAATGTTACTAATACTTTTATTTGCGACCAGCGACTAATCGTCACTTACCTTCATAATAGGCGGAATAATTTACTTGTTGTAAACCTTAATGACAAAACGATTCAAAACTTTTTGGGGACAAAAAGCCTGAAAGGTATTCCTAACGACTACGATGGTGGAATGGATATCTATCCTGAGGGAGTTGCAGAAAGTAGAACTTGCTATATGAGAATAAACGCCTACGACCTGAAGGCCCACGTGGCCTCGGAGGCGTTCCGCAGCTCCACCCCCAAGTACCCCGAGCGCAAGCGCGAGCTCGAGGCCCTGGCCAACCGCCTGAAGGACGATGATAACCCGGTGCTCATGGTGGTTACGTTTGAGGAGTAGCTCACCCTAAGACCCTATGGTTTAAAAAACAACTAAATTTACAGATTATGAAAACCTTACAATCAATTTTAAACAGCCCCGAGCGCAGGCTTAGCCCGGAGGAGATGCGAAACCTAAAGGGTGGAAGTGCAACCTGTCGGTGCACCTATTGGGACAATAATGGTGAAGCTGCTGCAACCACCCAAGGGCAAGTAAGTGGAATGGATTGCTACAGTGCTGGAGCAGAACTGTCCTATGTGTATGACGGAATATGGTCAGGCGTAACATGTGTGCCTGCATAGCAAGTATTACCCAGTGGGGTCATCCAAATATTTTAAACAGGTAGCCCCACTGGGTATAATTCTTAAATATGTTCCTATGGCAGCATTAAAAAAACATCACAATCTAACAGTAACGTGTCTCGTAATGGGTTTGCTATTTTTGATTGCAGCTTGTCGCAATAAAGAAACCCAAGTAGATGCAGAACTCCCTATCACAACAATTGACATTGAAAGTAATTTACTAAACTTTAAACCTCTCAAGCTGAGCGAACTTAATGTCAATATCCAGTATATCCCTTTAGAGACAAAGGAAAATGTAGCTCTTCAAAGAATTCTTAACCTGGATTTGAGGGACTCCCTTATAGTGGTGTGTGATTTTTATAGGCTTTTGCTTTTCGATTCCAAGGGAGGGTTTGTTTCGGAAATTGCAAAAAGGGGCAGAGGGCCTGATGAACTTATGGGTATAGCATCTCCTCGGATTTACAACGGAAAAATTTATGTGGCCGACTACATGAGAAACAGGTTAAGAACATATACCCTGCACGGGGAAGAACTCAATCAAGTTGCTTTCCCAGAACGCTCACTTTACAATATGGCTCGCCTCAAAAATTGGATTCATTTCACAGACACTTCATACCTTGTTAGCAAAATAAACATTAACGGAAGAGAGAAGTATAGAGCAATTGAAGTTGGGTTAAATGGGCAATTAGTAAGGGGGTTTGACAACACCACCTTTTTCAACCTTTATAAAAACAATTCGAATGATCACTATGCATACAGCCCAGACAATATGACTTATCATATGTACAAATACGAACAGAACCACAGGCTTTTTCACAGGCTTAATGATACCATCTGGCAAATAGACAATTCGGGGATTTATCCTGTATACATTCTAAAAAGAGGGAAATTCGGGCTAAGCCATCAACTTTTTGGCATTCAAAGGTCAAGTAAGGAGTTCAGCGAGGCCATAACAGGTTCTGTTGAAGTAAGGACCTTTTTAGAAACATATAATTACATAATTTTTCAAGTCCAATTTCGGAAACAATACCCTTTCGATTTTATGCGAGAAGTGCAAGCATCCTTTGGCCCAGACAAGGTTAAGCACGAGATCCTCGGCGTGTACAACAAAACCACAACAGAGTTTTTCTTTGTTGCGCCCTCGGGCGTAGACCACCAGCTGGAGCCCCTGGGCATCGAGAACGATATCGATGGCGGCATCAACTTCGCCCCCATGTACTCGCCCAACGAGCGCACGCTGGTGAGCTGGTTCAACGCCTACGACCTGAAGGCCCACGTGGCCTCGGAGGCGTTCCGCAGCTCCACCCCCAAGTACCCAGAGCGCAAGCGCGAGCTCGAGGCCCTGGCCAACCGCCTAAAGGACGATGACAACCCGGTGCTCATGGTGGTAACGTTTGAGGAGTAGCTCACCCTAAGACCCCAGGGTTTAAAACCCTTAGAGTCTGAAAAAAACCAGAAGCCACGGCTTCCCAAAGTGTATTGCACTACAGCATACGCTATCCATCTTTAAGAATTATGCCTTAAAATTTTAAAACAACTAAATTTACAGATTATGAAAACCTTAGAATCAATTTTGAGCAACCTCGAGCGCAGGCTTAGCGCCGAGGAGATGCGAAACCTAAAGGGTGGAAGTGCAACCTGCAGCTGTACATATTACATTGATGGCGAAGCAGTATTTTCCCAAGCTGTTAGCACAAACCATTCTGATGGATGTGGGCATGCTCAACAAGCCTTAAGCAGCTACTATGAAGGAGTATGGACAGAGGTAGTTTGTAATTAGCTTTAACCCCAACCCTTAGGGTACAACAATCGAACCTAGTACCCTGAGGGTTCCTTTCCAAAAAAATAGAATTATGTCGAAACACAACTATTCAATATGCTTCGCAGCTATAATACTGAGTACTCTTTGGGGGTGCCGACCTAACGATTCAGAAAGCGCGAAATTCCACAGCACCATTGAGGCAATTATCAGCATTGAAAACAACATTAATAACTTTAAACCGCTTGCATTAAGCCAAATGAATGCTAATGTTGAGTACATAGCGCTCGAAACCACACAGGAGAATAGCCTTGGAACTATTCATTGTTTCGATATGGATGACAAAAACATAGTTCTTGGTGATCGCATTAGAGTAATGAATTTTGCCCGCAATGGAGCTTATATTGGTTTGATTGGAAAGGTAGGACGGGGGCCAGGAGAATACCTTAGTCCTACTTCATGCAAAATATTCGGTGATGGAGTTTACCTATCGTGCTTTAGCATAAACAAGATTATTGCCTACGATAGAGAGGGCTTATACAAATTTGCGGTTCCAATGCCATTTTATATAGGTTCTTCAATAAGGCAGAATACATTTTTACCCTTGGCAGGCAATAGGTTCCTTGTACATGTTCCCAACTATAGTGGGGACGAACCATACACCTTAGTCGAAATTAATAGCCAGGGAATAATAACTAAAGGAATAGCTAATACCTCGAAGTATGAAATGCACTCCAGTGGAGGGCGTGGTAGCCTTTTAACCGATTGCCACATTTACAGATTTGGAAAGAACATAAGGTATAGGCACCGACTTTACGACACCGTATGGCAGGTTCATAACGACACGTTGATTCCTAAGTATGTGCTAGACAGGGGTAAGCATGGAGAGCCAACTCACCTTTTGGGATATCGAATTGATAGCCCTGAATTAAAATCAATAATAAATACGAATAAAATTCTTTATGTTTGGAATGTAATGGAAACACTGGATTATCTGATTATTCGAACACGTTTCCAGAAAAATTACCCCTTCTCATTTCGCCGATTAGGCGTTACAACACCCGTTGGTATGTTCGAACCTAAGCACGAGATCCTCGGCGTATACAACAAAACCACAACAGAGTTTTTCTTTGTTGCGCCCTCGGGCGTAGACCACCAGCTGGAGCCCCTGGGCATCGAGAACGATATCGATGGCGGCATCAACTTCGCCCCCATGTACTCGCCCGACGAGCGCACGCTGGTGAGCTGGTTCAACGCCTACGACCTGAAGGCCCACGTGGCCTCCGAGGCGTTCCGCAGCTCCACCCCCAAATACCCCGAGCGCAAGCGCGAGCTCGAGGCCCTGGCCAACCACCTAAAGGACGATGACAACCCGGTGCTCATGGTGGTTACGTTTGAGGAGTAACGAAACTAATGAATACAAAAAAAGAAAATGGGTAGCTTAGATGGGAAAATCAATTAAATTCTTGCGTTGGCTAGGGCAAACTTCATTTCATAGCAATTCCTCCATGGCATTCGTGGTATCTTTTATGAATATAAAATCAAAATCATAACTTTACAGCAAAATGCAGCGCCATGAAAAAGATACTTGCATTCATTATTCTCGTTAGCCTTTCGGCAACCCTGTTTGCACAGGTAACCTTTATCCTAAAATCGATTCCCGAGAATACCCCCCGCGACTCAAAGTTTTACCTAGCCGGCATGCTCAATAAGTGGCAACCCAACCACTCCGACTACGAGTTTACAAAGGACAACCTGGGGCGGCTATCGCTTACCCTTGAGGCAGTACCCGATACCTTTGAGTATAAGATTTGTCGTGGCGACTGGACCTCGGTAGAGGTTGACTCGGCAGGCAGGGATATCGCCAACAGGCTATATGTCGATTCACTGGGCAATACAATTGTTCTGGATATTAAAAACTGGCGCGATAGGATGAACCCACGGCAGCTGGTATCCACCGCATCAAAAAGCGTGTTCTTTACGCCCACCAGCATCGAAATTCCACAGCTCAACCGCAGGCGTACAGTGCGGGTTTACTTCCCTCCCAACTACTCATCGAGCCAAGGCTTTCCGGTGATATACATGTTCGATGGGCAAAACCTGTTCGATGCTTCCACCGCTTTTGCGGGCGAGTGGCGGGTTGATGAGGTAATGGATAGCCTGTTTGAACGCCGAGGGCTTGGCTGCATTGTGGTGGCCATTTACCATGGCGAGGATGAAAGGCTAAACGAGTACACCCCGTGGCCCAACAACGACAAGCTGGGCGGTGATGGAGCCAAATTTGCCCAATTCATTGTGCGCGACCTCAAACCCTATATTGATAAGTACTACCGCACCCTGCCCGACAGGAATAACACAATAATTATGGGCAGCTCGCTGGGGGGGCTTATGGCACTTTACACAGCACTGGAGTATCCCAAGGTGTTTGGCAAAGCAGGTGTTTTTTCACCATCGCTCTGGTGGAGCGAGGAGGCCTTTACCCAGATTGAGAAGTTCCGCAAGCGTCAATTCCAGAAGATATACCTATACGGCGGCGAGAAGGAGAGCGAGAGCCTAATTCCCAATATCGAGAGGGCCGAAAAGCTACTGCAGGAAGTAGGTTTTTCGGAGAATGAGATATTTAAAAGCATTGCCCCCGATGGCCGCCACAACGAGTACTACTGGGGCCGCGAATTCCCCGAAGCCCTAAAGTGGATGTTTGGCATTCAGTAAGCACAAATGCAAAATGGGAGCTGCCGCTCCCATTTTTTGGTCATATGCTTCAAGCTATGAAATATACCGACCGTGATACTTGTTACAAATATAGGTTAAATATTTCAAATAGCACCGCATAAAATATTGTTTACCTCCTCATTAAACTCGCAATGTAGTTTGGGGCAATGGTTGTTTTGGGGATTTTAAAATCGAACCATCTTTGCAAGTTAAAATCCAGGCCATTGCTGTGCATAAAGTTATACAGCGCTGTCACCAGCCCATCGCTGTAATGATTGGGGTTGCAACCCACCGTATCGATATGCTCGCAGGCGTTTTGCGCAAACGAGTTTGGCTGTAATGGCACTGCTTTAACACCGTACTTCTCGGGGTTTAGCCCAATGGGGCTATGTACCGTCATGGTGAACCTATGCCAAAATGCACTCTGAATGAGTTTGTTTGCAAACAGCTGACGGACAATCTCCAAAGCATCAATGGTTTCCTTGCTGGTTTGGGTTGGGAATCCGTACATCAGGTAGGCATGAATCATAATACCTGCCTTTTTAAACGCCAGGGTCGATTTAACCAGCTGCTCAATGGTTACACCCTTCTCCATTTTCTGTAGTAGCCTATCCGATGCCACCTCAATACCCCCCGAAACAGCAATGCACCCCGACCTGGCCAGCAACCTGCACAGCTCTGGTGTAAAGGCCTTCTCGAATCGGATATTGATCCACCACGTTATGCTAATCTTTCGGGCAAGAATTTCCTCGGCCAGCTTCCTGAGCACCGCCGGCGATGCAGCCTCATCAACAAAATGAAACCCACGCTGGTTGGTTTGTGCAACAATGGCCTCAATTCTATCGCATAGCACCTGAGCGCTGGCTGGGCTATATCTATTGATATAATCGAGCGAGGTATCGCAAAAGGCGCACTTATGCCAGTAGCAGCCATGCGCCAAAAACATCTTATTCCAGCGCCCATTGCTCCAAAGGTTGTGCATGGGGTTGGTGGTTTCGGTAACCGAAATGTAATCGTTCAGGGGTAGCCCATCGTACAGGGGCGCTCCAATGCTTGAGTGGTCAAAGTCGAGTTCGGTTGCATTGTTGATATACTTAACCTCTCCGTCCTCAAGGATATATGTTCGGGCAAGCTCATTGTCGCCATCCTTTACACTACCCAAGATTTTTAGCAACGGTAGCTCCCCATCGTCTAAACAAACATAATCGACCAGCTTGAAAAGACGTGGCTCGTTTAAACTGCGCAGCTCGGTATTTACAAATCCACCGCCAATAACTACCTTAATGCTAGGGTAGTTCAGCTTGATAAACTGAGCCGATTTGAGCGCCATAACCAAATTCCCAGGGAAAGGAATGGTAAAACCAACCACCCTAGGCTTATGCTCCTGAACGCTTTTATCGAGCAGATTGAGCATAATCGTTGTGATGGGCGAGTCCACCTGCACCTCACGCTCAATCACATTATAATCTGATGCATAAAGCCCTATCTGCTCGGCATACCTACTAAACCCAAATCGATTATCGATACACTCGGTAATAAAATCGCCTAAATCCTCAATAAATAGCGTGGCGAGAAACTTTGCCTTATCCTGAACTCCGTCCCATCCAAAATGCTTATTCAGATTTTGCTGAATATTAAACCGCTTGGCCGTGGGCAATGCACCGTTTACAATGGCATGGGCAAAAGTAGTATCCTTACCCTGCAAGAATGCCATTACCGAATCGATATGCCTAATGTACTCGTCCTTTGCCCGAATAATCTTTTTGGAATTTGCCGAGCACCCCTTAACCTCAGCAACACTGAATAGGTGCTGCAATCCATCACTCGAAAACATCTGCAGTATGCATGCAATGCTTAAATCGAGCTGAGCCACCGCAAACCCCTTCTCCTGCAAAAAGCCTTTAAGGCTGGGCGTTGCGGGGTAGGGAGTGTTTAATTGAATAAACGGGGGAGTAATAAGAAGTATATCGACCTGTGCCACTGTGCTAAAATGTTGTTTGCACAAAAGTAGAATTACTTTTTTAGCATTGCTGATTTTGTATCAATTGTATTACCGAAAATGCTCAAAAATATTAGCTCTGCCTAAGCACTGTCACCGCTACCCTCCGCTCGGTACGTGGCCCATCAAACTCGCATAGAAAGATATTTTGCCAAGTCGATAGCCCCATCTTCCCATCAATAATTGGGATGGTTTCCTGGGGACCAACAAGGCCAGCCTTAAGGTGCGAATCGCCATTGCCATCGTGCCTGTCGTGTAGCCATACTCCGCTGGGTATAAGCTTACGCAGCAGGCTAACCACATCGGTTTGCACCGACTTGTCCCAATTCTCCTGAATCATTATGCCTGCCGTGGCACCCTGCACGTAAACGCTTACCAGCCCAACTTTCACTCCCGACTGCACCACCACATCGGCCACCTGGCTGGTAATATCGTATAGCCCCTCCCTTGCCTGGGTGCTTATGCTGATAATCTTCTGCATTTTTTATTTTCGAAGATACATAATTTACAAAAATCGTAATTTTGCGCCATGCAGAAGCAAAATCTTTTTGGGCTAAATATCACTGAAATTGAGGGAATGGTAACGAGCTATGGTCATAACCCATCGCTGGCCAAAGATATTTGCACTTGGATGTATAGACGAGGTTGCCGCTCGGTTTTCGATATGGTGTCCATACCAATGGATTTGCGAAAGAAGTTGGATAGCACCTACTCCATTCAGCTTACAGAACCGGAATCGTGGCAAGTATCATCCGATGGAACCACCAAGTACCTGCTGAGAACTATGGCAGGCAACCCCTTTGAAACGGTTTTTATGCCAGGCGAAAAGCGAAACACCCTATGCATTTCGACCCAAAGCGGTTGCCGAATGGACTGCGGATTTTGCTACACCGGTAGGCTTGGACTACTCGAAAACCTTACCGCCGCTAATATCCTTGGGCAGCTTGTGAGTATCTCGCAAAAACAGCAGGTAAACAGAATTGTTATTATGGGTATGGGCGAACCGCTCGACAATCCCATTGAGGTTATGCGCGCGCTGGAAATACTGAACGCTCCATGGGGTTATGGTTTTGGTGCGGTCAACATCACCCTGTCAACCGTGGGCATCATACCCCAGCTACAGCAGCTGGTTACTGCCCGATTATGCAATATTGCCATTAGCTTGCACAGCCCGTTCCCCAACCAGCGAGCCAGGATGATGCCTGCTGAGCACGATTTTCCAATTCTAGAAGTTGTTTATTTCCTTAAAAAAAATCAACCAAAAAAGCCGCTACGCCTCTCGTTCGAGTACGTTGTGCTGCCCAGCGAGAACGATAGCCCTGAGCATGCTCAGGCCATCGCCACACTGCTAAAACAGCTGGTTTGCCATGTAAACGTTATCCCGCTAAACACAGCCAAACAGGATGAAAGGCTTTGGCAGGCCGCAAGGGCATTTCAGCAGATGCTGATGGGTTTAAATATTCGCACCACCCTACGCCAGTCACGAGGCCAAGATATTGAGGCAGCCTGTGGGATGATGGCGGGGAGAAGCCCCGATGTGATACCGCCAGTCTCCCGGTAATTGTTTAGGGCCGTAAGCTTACCCTATTTAGCGGCTTTCCCATAACTACGGGAAGTACAGCCAAAAATTGAAACTTTAGCTATATTTACCGGGTACAACCCGAACAGATAATACGACTAAGGCTGGAGCCTCAGCCGAACGGGGGGCTCTGGAAATGGCTCCGGAACAGGTGGCCCTGTTACCCCAACCTCCATATGCAGCCAAACCGTAACCTTTGCCCCGGGAGGGTCAATGCACCGCTTCGGGTTCGATGCCTACAAGGAGGCCATGCCCCCCGGAACGTACCATACAATAAATGTGGGTGAGCAAACGCTCCACCTGCCATGGAAATCGGTGGCCACGGGTGGCTCCGACAGGCTGCTGGCCTCCCCCAAAACCGATAGCACCCTCACCTTCGCCTACCAAGGAGGGATGCCCCTTACGGGCACACCCACGCAGGATGGCCACCACGTGTGGACACTTAACCCCCCAGGCGGGGAGGACAACCTGCTGGCCCTTTGCCAGGCCGACAGCTCCGGCAACGCCTCGGTGGCTGGTGGTGTACGGGTAAAAACCTACGATCTGAAACGACACCGTGTGGCCGTGGTGCCAGTTGGCACCTCACAGCCAGCCTTCACCAAGCAGGAGCTGCAGACCGCCCTTAACGCCATCTACGCGCAGGCCGTTACCGAGTGGGAGGTGACCATTGAGCAGCCCCTCGACGCCACCGGCCTAAACACCACCCCCGAGGTGAACACCACCGACTACAGCGAGGATATGAGGGCCTTCTGGCGCGCCTACGTCATGCAGCGCAACCGCGTGCCCGGCACCACGTACCTGTTTGTTATCCCCGGGTTTAAAGACAACCCAAGCATGGCTGGCTATATGCCGCTAAAGAGCGGATACGGCTTCCTCACCCCGCAGGCCACCACCCGCGATGCCGCCCACGAATTAGGTCATGGGGTTTTCAACCTGCGGCATACCTTTAGTACAAATAATGTGGTAAATTTGCCCGAGGGTGATACCCAAAACCTAATGGATTATTCATCTGGCACCGAGCTCTTCAAGTACCAGTGGGACTTGATACATGACCCCAAAGGGGGGCTCTATTTGTTCCAGGAGGAGGGGGAAGGGGCTTCTACATGGAACCCTGTAGATAAGTTGCATGCCCTACTCTTTAACCATGTTTATGATAACAACCATATCGGCTCAATGCATTATTTAAAAGCAATTGAGGATGCTATTGCCAAAGGGAATGACGACACTTTAAGTCTGGCTTACACAGAAAATGAGTCCAAGAGATGGACAAAAGAACAAAAGCAATGGATCGACCAGTGGAAAATCCGGTCGATGAATTCTGATGATGTGTTTAATGATATTATCAAAGCGATCAAAGAAACTGAGAAAAACGAGAAAATTAGCAAGATCGTATTGAGGCCAAAGCACATCTATATTGGGAAGTACACCTACGATGGGGTGGGGTACCCCGTGGCAATTTACGGAAATGGAGATAAAACGGTTATGACAAGTGCTTTCACAAAAATACAGGTGAAAGATGCCAAAGAGTTGGCAGACAATAATAATGTCAATCATATTTATTGCGATGAAACTTACATAAAATATCTGATAATTGGCTTTTATGAAGACGGGAAGGAAGACCCATCAATGATAATGCAGGTGGAAAAGTTTGATATTAGCCAGAGACAAAATACTAAAGAGAAGTGGTTGGAGTATTTAGGTATTCTGGGTGAACCGGTTAAATACGAGATAACGCAATCTCAATTAGCAGAAATGTTTCCGAATACCGATACAACAAGACTTAAGGAAGTGATGAAAGCCATCAATAATAATAGTGCTGATTTTAGCATAAATACGGCGCAAAGGATGAGCCATTTTTTAGGTCAGATTGGTGCTGAAACCGGGGGTATGAAGGATTTAAATGAGAATGAATGTTATAGCGCAACAAGCATCAAAAATGTCTTTGGTAAAGTTATAAGAAATGGAAACAGGAAGTATTGCGATTTATTCGTGGGCTATAGCGGGACTTCTTTATCTACCTGTCCCAATAATACATTATGCGAATGCAACCCAGTGCTGCCCGATTCGATTTCACTGGACAGCCTAACAGTAAAAGACAAATACATTTGTAAATCAGCGTTATTTGATTATACCTATGCTTGCAGGATGGGCAACGGTGCGCCTACGACCAAAGATGGGTCTACGTTTAAAGGCAAAGGGTTTATCCAGCTAACAGGTAAGAGCAAGTACAAGCAAATTAGCGATGAATGGAACAAAATGTACCCCAATGACCCGAAAGAATTCCATGGGAAAGACATTGACCTACTTACAACGGATATTGAAATTGCCATGAAAGCATCTATGGTATGCTGGAAAATACAAGGTTTAAATTCATACTCAGATATAGGCATGACAGATGCAGCAATAGATCAGGTAGGAAGCATTGTAAATGGATCCGGAACAGCTAGGCCTAATGGAGCCGATCATAGAATCAAGTACACAAATAAGGCATATGAAGTATTAACTAAAACAGAATGACAATGTACAGATTTACTCTTTTTATTTTTATCACGTTTGCATTCTTATCATGCAATGCACAGCCATCATATAATTTATCATGTTTACAGGGTATGTGGGAAAATATAACCAATGGTTCAAATGATGATGACAATATAAATTTCATCATGTATAGAAACAATAAATCAATGTCTTTTGGGTATAATGAAGCCATTGAGAGTTCAGGTTTATATATATGGGAGTTCAAGGACGGTTTTATTAGCTATGATGCCACAGGAAACGAATCTATTAATATTAATCAACTTCAAAGGGAAGGGGATTACTATGTATTCGCAAGAATCGAACATGTAGGTGAGAATGGTGTTGTTAAATTTCCTTTCTATCAAGTTGCAAGTTATTTTGAATGTGAAGAGAATTCCTTAACAATTGCAGGGAATAATCCTTCAGAGTATATAAAAATAGAACGACTACCAAGTTCTGCGCTTAAACTTCTTTATAACAGGGGCAAAAAGGAAGATAAGGATTATATAGAAAAGTACCTGGATATTAAAGTAAAAGAAGTTCAGGTAAACAAAAGCATTATTTACAGCGAACCGGGCACGGCCACGAAAATGTTCTTAATCAAAGGAGATATTGCCACCGTGTTAGAAGAAAAGGGCGAATGGTTAAAAATAGAGTTTTTAGGGAAACGGTTGGTAACCGGCTGGATAAAAAAAGAAGATGTCAATTAAGCAGGTGGGTCATCCCCGTTCGGCGGCGGTTGTACCGCCGTCGGGCTATTCTTGCAGGCTGTGCCTGCTGAAGTTGAGCCATTACCTTCCATAAGCCAACCTTGTAGCCGCCGAAGCAAGCAGGTTGTCAATGGCATATAAAATATGTTCCTTATCTTCTTCCGGCAGCGAATTTATTTGTTGCAGGCGTTTTAGCATTACGGGGTCTTTAAATACTTCCTGGTCTTGCGTCTCCCCTGCAAGATAACCAACCGTAGTACCCAATTCCTGGGCTAGTTTTTTGATCACATCAATGGTTGGTTTTACTTCATCCCTCTCATACTTACCAATAATAGAATAGTGGGTATTAATCTTTCTGGCAAGTTCAGATTGTGAGTACCCCGTTCGGCTCAGGTTGCACCTGAGTCGTTCTATCATCAGCAAGAGTTTCTAACCAGAGGCTGCCCCCGTTCGCCTGAGGCTGCCCAATTGCAACAACGTTCGGCGGTCGGCTCCCGACATAGTACATTCCCGACAAAAAGCATCGGGACAGGCTGGGACAAGTTGTGCCGACGTCGGGCTATTACAAGTAGGCTCCCGCTATTTGCGGGACAAGTTGCGCCTGCGTTCGCCCGAGGCTGTCCGATTGAAACGAGGTTCGGCGGTCGGCTCTGCCGCCGTCGCTCTATTCTTACAGGCTGCGCCTGCGTTTCCTCTCCCCCACTACCGCGAATTCTCATCTGTTGTCCCTTTACGATTCCAAGTCTGGGGAATAACAAGCTAACGCTCCCCCTCCCTTTGTGCTGAAGCCAATAGATAGAGTTGTAACATTGCTGCAGAACTATTTCTCTTAAACTTGTAGCATTTAATGATATTTTAACTATATTTGGACAAATATGAAGTACAACTTCAAATCCGCCAACCAATGGAAACTCATTATATATATAGGGAGATAGAGGGTGAGCTGAAACGTTTAGCCCAGCTATACCCTGTGCTAGTTGTAACTGGACCACGACAATCGGGGAAAACTACCCTATGCAAAAATGTTTTTAAAGATTACCATTACATCAACCTCGAGGATCTTACCCTTCGCGAGCAAATAGCCGTGTCGCCCAAAACGTTTTTAGCACAATATGCCCATGGTATTATAGTTGATGAGGCCCAGCAACTCCCCGATATCTTTTCATTTATTCAGGTTGTGGTAGACGAAACCCCAAACTGCCATCTTGTACTAACGGGTAGTAGCAATTTTGCCTTAATGGAGAAGGTTACCCAATCGCTTGCAGGACGATCGGCAACTTTAACCCTGCTGCCGCTATCAATAAAAGAGCTGGGAAATTTATCGAGCAATAGCACCGACACACTTCTTATTAACGGTGGGTACCCCGCAATTTGGGCTAAGAAAATCCCAACTCAAGACCTCAACAGGCAGTATTACAACACATACATTGAAAGAGATGTTCGGCAACTGCTAAAGGTTAAGGATCTAATCAAGTTTCAGATTTTTATTCGCTTATGCGCAGGTAGAGTTGCAACTGAGCTTAATGCGTCGGCATTGGCAAACGAGGTGGGTGTCTCTGTACACACTATAATTGACTGGATTAGTGTTCTTGAAGCATCATACATTATTTTTCGTTTGCCTCCCTTTTATCGAAATGTGGGAAAACGATTAGTAAAAACTCCAAAATTATATTTCTGCGACACGGGCTTAGCTTGTTTCCTGTTGGGCATTGACAATGAGAAACAACTCGCGTTACATCCACTACGAGGAGCACTATTAGAAAATACTGTTGTTTTAGAGTTTTTGAAACACCGCTACAACCGCGGGAAATTGCCAAATCTGTTCTTCTACCGCGACAAGTCTCAGCGCGAAATAGACCTTATCCAAGAGTTTGGCAATGAAGTATATGCTTACGAGATTAAATCGGCCAGAAGTTTTCACAAGGACTTTTTAAAGAATTTAGTTTTTCTAAAACAGCTATTGGGAAAAAGTCTAGTTTCAACGCAGGTTATTTATGATGGTGAGCATAACTCATACAGCAACGAGTTTGGTGTGGTAAACTTTAGGAAGGTAAACTTCAAGTAGTCCCCGCTACCGCGAGTTCTCATCTGTTATCCCTTAGCGATTCCAAGTCTGGCAAAAAAACAACCGGACATAGGAATGATAAGGGTGGGCGGGCAAGACTTGGAAAGGTCCGCCTGTTTTTTGGCGGACTTTCCAAGGTCAAGAGGGAAAAGTTTAAAGTCCCCGCTACCGCACGACTCCCGTCGTGTGGGAACGAAGCAAAGAAAATGGTTATATTTGCTTAATGCGCCAAGGGTCGTAGTGGCTAGGAAGTATTTTTGCTGTCGCAAAAGCCACACGAGGGGACTCGTGCGGCAGCGGGGGTTACTAACCGGAGGATGGTGAATCCCAATCCTGACAGATTTTCAAAACCTGTCAGGATTTTCAAGGCTGCCTGATTGAAACAAAATTCGGCGGTAGGCTCTACGATCTCTTAACGTTTCCATAACCGGCAAAAACAGCCGGACGATGGGAAGTTAAGGGTACATGTAGTAAATCAAAAAAAGCGTTGAAAACCCAATCTCAACGCTTTTTGATATATCTCAACTGCAGGCTTAGCCCTCAATCCACTTGGCCACATCCTCCATGGCGGGGTTATCTAAACCCAGCTTATTCTTTTTGTTAAAGCCGCAAAGGTCGTTGAACAGCTTGCCGGCCTTTAAACCTTTTAGCGAGGCTACGGTGGTGTGTCCCATCTTTTGCAGTACTGGAACCCACTCAGCTGGAACACCAACCTTTGCATACGCCTCGGGGGAGTCCTTGCGCGATTTGGGCTCGGGCTTCATCTGTGGGAAGAACAGCACATCCTGAATAGACGATTGGTTGGTCATGAACATGGTCAAGCGGTCAATTCCAATGCCCATACCCGAGCAGGTGGGCATGCCGTACTCCAGGGCACGTACAAAGTCGTGGTCGATAAACATGGCCTCGTCGTCGCCCTTCTCGCTTAGCTTAAGCTGATCTTGGAAACGCTCCAGCTGATCGATGGGGTCGTTGAGCTCGCTATAGGCATTGCACAGCTCCTTGCCGTTCACCATGAGCTCAAAGCGCTCGGTTAGCTCAGGATTTGTGCGGTGGCGCTTGCATAGCGGCGACATCTCAATGGGATAGTCGGTTATAAAAGTAGGCTGAATAAAGTGATGCTCGCATTTCTCGCCAAAAATCTCATCAATTAGCTTGCCCTTCCCCATCGACTCGTCCACCTCTATGCCCAAGTCGTTGCAGATTTGGCGCAGCTCCTCCTCACTCTTTCCGGTGATATCTACTCCGGCATACTCCTTAATGGCATCGGTCATGGTTAGGCGGCGGAACGGACGCTTAAAGTCAATCTCCTTGTCGCCAACGGTTACCTTGGTGGTATTGTGCAGGGCTAGGGCAACGCGCTCAATCATCTCCTCGGTAAAATCCATCATCCAGAAGTAGTCCTTGTAGGCTACATAAATCTCCATGACGGTAAACTCGGGATTATGAGTTCGATCCATCCCCTCGTTGCGGAAATCCTTGGCAAACTCGTACACGCCGTCAAATCCGCCTACAATAAGCCTTTTTAGGTACAACTCGTTGGCAATACGGAGGTATAAGGGCATATCAAGCGCATTGTGATGCGTTACAAACGGACGGGCAGCTGCACCTCCGGGGATTGGCTGGAGTATGGGCGTTTCAACCTCGAGGTAACCCTTTGAGTTGAAAAAGTCGCGCATGGTGTTAATTATCTTGCTACGCTTGACAAAGGTGTCGCGCACCTTGGGGTTCACCACCAAATCGACGTAACGCTGGCGGTAGCGCTGCTCGGGATCGGTAAAGGCATCGAACGTTTGGCCATCCTTTTCCTTAACTATGGGCAGCGGTCGGATTGATTTGGCCAGCACGGTTAGCTCCTGCGTGTGCACCGAAATCTCCCCCATTTGGGTTTTAAAAACTATTCCCTTTATGCCAACAATATCGCCAATATCTAGCAATTTCTTAAAAACGGTGTTGTAAAGGGTTTTATCGTCGTTGGGGCAAATGTCATCGCGGCGGATATACACCTGTACCCTACCCATCTGATCCTGAATCTCGAAAAACGATGCGTTACCCATGATCCTACGGGTCATGATACGCCCTGCCACGCAAACCTCGGTTTTGGTCTCGCTCAGCGAATCGAAATCATTGACAATATCCGATGAGTAATGGCTAACGGGGTATTGGGCCGCAGGGTATGGATCTACCCCCAGCTTCCGCATCTCGGCCAGCGATGCTCTACGTAGCTGTTCCTGTTCACTTAGCTCAAACATAGTATGTAAAGTATTGAAAATTTGGCTGCAAAGATATAGCTTTTTGGGCGACCTAAGCACCTTTAAGTCGCTTAAACTGATATGATAAGTTAAATACAGGAAGTGGCGAAGCGCTAGCTAAACATCATCTTAACCCTTTTTACGCCCTCAATCAGCTTATCAATCTCCTGGCGGGTGTTGTAAAAGGCCAGCGATGCCCGCACGGTACCATCTATTCCGAAGTGAGCCATAACGGGCTCGCTGCAGTGGGTCCCGGTTCGCAGGGCAATGCCCATCTTGTCGAGTATCATACCCGTGTCGTAGGGATGAATATCGCCCACCACAAACGAGATGATGGAGGCCTTCTCCTTGGCCGTTCCGTAAATCTTTACCCCATCAATAGCAAGCAGCTGCTGGGTTGCATACTTAAGCAGCTCGGTCTCGTAGCGCACGGCTTTATCAATCCCAACGGATTGGTAATACTTTATGGCCGTGGCCAGCGCTGCCGCACCAATGTAGTTGGCCGTTCCCGCCTCGAACTTAAAGGGCAACTCGTTGTAAACGGTTTTGGTAAACGATACCGTTGCTATCATATCGCCTCCACCCTGCCACGGGGGCAGCTGCTCGAGCAGCTCCTCCTTACCATACAAAACGCCTATGCCCGTTGGCCCATAAAGCTTATGACCTGAGAATACGTAAAAATCGGCATCCAGCGCCTGCACATCCACCACACCGTGCTTAATGCCCTGCGCGCCATCAATTAGCACCTTAACGTTGCGGCTATGCGCCTTGGCAACAATCTCGTTTATGGGGTTTACCGTACCCAGCGAGTTTGAAATGTGGGTTACAGCTAAAATCTTTGTTCTATCGGTAATTAGCTCGTCGAGCTTGCTAACTTCAAGTTCCCCATTATCATCGAAAGGTAAAACCTTTAGCGTAGCTTTTTTGCGCTCGCACATAAGCTGCCAGGGCACAATGTTGGAGTGGTGCTCCATTTCCGATACAATTATCTCATCGCCCTCAGCAATAAAGGCTTCGCCAAATGAGAAAGCCACCAGGTTTATGCTAGAAGTTGTTCCCGAGGTAAACACAATCTCCTTGGTGCTTTTGGCATTGATAAACGAGCGCACCACCTCACGCGCCTCCTCGTAGGCCCAGGTTGACTCGTCGCTTAGCTTATGAACCCCCCTGTGGATATTGGAATTTACTTGGTTGTAAAAATAACCAATGGTGTCGAGCACACAGGTTGGTTTCTGGGTGGTGGCGCCGTTATCGAAGTAAACCAAAGGTTTACCATGTACCTGTTGGTTTAGGATGGGAAAATCGGCTCGGATTTTATTGATGTTGAGGGTTGATGAATTTTGTTGTAAACTCATTTGAAGAAAGATTTAGCACTAAGTGCTATTTGGAAATCCTTTTTGAAATCAAATTGGGGTCTCTGCGACCATCAATAATAGTTAATACAATTAGCTCCTGTCCAGCTATCTCATAAAATAGTAAATACTCTTTTATAATCTTAGCCCTAACATTTTCAATATCTGTTCGCTTGCCAATTTCAGGATACTTGCTAATGATTAATGCAGACTGGACAAATAGTTTGTTTAGTTTTTTGCTATAGGTTTTAGATTTATTTCGTTTTTGCCAATATTTTAAAATGGCAAATCTGTCTAAACGAGCTTTTCTTGTCCAGACTACTCTTTTAGCCATTCATCAACCTCCCTATCTAAGTCTTCTTGGGAAATTATCCGTCCTAGCCTATAATCTTCTTGCCCTTCCCGTACTGTTGCTTTCTGGTCATCGGAAAGATACATTATTCCATCAGGATCATCACCCTCCATTAGCCTGAAAATCTCCTCTAACAACAGCTCATTTTCGCTGTCGTTAATACGCTTAATTAGCTTCTTTTTAATTTCTACTGTTGTCATAGGTCAAAGCAGCTTTTAAGATGAATCACTAAAGACAAATATAGCAAAACATAGGGCGTAAATCAACACCCTCTGTTAGCAGCAATGCATAGGACAGTTATGGCATCGAGAGAGCTCGCCACGCAAACGCTTATTCACCAGCTCATCAATTCGCTCGCGGAGCGGTTCAATTTTAATGTTGCCCACCACATCGTGAGCAAAACCGAACATTAGCAACAGCTTAGCCTCGCGCTCGCCAATTCCGCGCGACTGCATGTAGAACTTGGCATCCATATCGAGCTGGCCAACGGTGGCGCCATGGGTACACTTCACGTCATCGGCGTATATCTCGAGCTGGGGCTTGGTGTGCATCCTAGCATCGGCGGTTAGCAACAGGTTGTTGTTGCTTTGGAATGCCTGCGTTTTTTGGGCATCCCTACGCACCAGAATGCGTCCGTTAAAAGCGCCCGTAGCCTGATCGTCGAGAATAGCTTTATAGAGCTCGTTGCTGGTACAGTTTGGCTTGGCGTGGTCGATAAACGAGTACATATCGACATGCTGATTCCTATCCACCAAAGCCAGCCCATAGGTATGGTTCTCGCAGCCCTCATCGTTTAGCAGAATATGCACGTTGTTGCGAATTACCCCACCATGCAGCGTAACGGTGTTAGCGTTTAGCACCGAGTCGCGCTCCTGCTTACCATATACGTGGGAGAACTGGGTTGAGTCGTTGTGCTGGTTCTGCATTGATACAATATCGATACTTGCCCCCCTATTTATAACCACCTCGGTTACCACGTTGGATATAAACACCGATGGCGACAGGGTATGATCGCATATCACGATATCGGCCTGAGCATTCTCCTCGGCCACAATGAGGTTACGGTACTGCACCATCTGGTTCTCATCGCTCATGAGCAGGTTGATTATCTGGATGGGCTTCTCGAGCACAACCCCCTTGGGTATGTAGATAAAAACACCATCCTGCGCAAATGCCGTATTGAGGGCCACCAGGCCATCATCATCGTTGTTGGCCAAGGTGTTGTAGTACTTGCTCACCACATTTGGATACTTCTTAGCGGCCTCGGCCAGGCTTCCCACAATTACCCCCTGCTCAAGCTCAACCAGCATATCGAGGTTATTAAGATAAAAACCATTGAGGGTAAGGGCTAGGTGGGTGTCGAGCGAAGGGATATCGCAGCGAAAAATATCATCGACATTAAAGGTGATCGGCTTGGGTGTGAAGTACTTTTCGTAATCGTTGCGGAAAAGCTGCTCCACCTTCATGTACTTGTACTTCTCGCTCTTTGCGCTGGGGAAGCCAAGCAGCTTAAAGCTCTCCACTGCCGAGGGTCGAGCATCGTTAAGCACATCGGCAGAGTTCTCGGTTATCAAATCGAGGTTATCGATGTAGAGGTTTATCAGCTCCTCTTTGGGGGATATTTTTGTTGGGTTCATAACTATATCTTTAACTTCAACGCAGAGACACTGAGGCACAGAGGCATGTAAAAATTAAACTGTTTGTAAAAACAAGATACTATTTTGACAAACTCATTTATTGCTTTAAAAATTATTCTCTGTGGCTCCGTGCCTCTGTGTTAATCATTTGAGTTTACTCATCTTCTCCATTCTTAATCCAGTCGTACCCCTTATCCTCGAGCTGGAGAGCAAGCTCCTTGCCTCCGGTTTTAACAATACGACCGTTGTAAAGGATATGCACAAAGTCGGGCACAATGTAATCCAGTAGCCTTTGGTAGTGCGTAATTACAATGGTTGACTTTTCGGGGCTTTTAAGCTTGTTAACGCCGTTGGCCACAATGCGTAACGCATCGATGTCGAGACCTGAATCAGTCTCGTCGAGGATAGCCAGCTTGGGCTCAAGCATCGCCATTTGGAAAATTTCATTCTTCTTCTTCTCGCCACCGGAAAAACCCTCGTTTACGGCCCTGTTGGTAAGGGCAGAGTCAATCTCCACCAGCTCCTTGCGCTCACGCATTAGCTTCAGGAAGTCAGATGCTGAAAGAGGGTCTAACCCCTTGTGCTTACGATGCTCGTTAAGCGCAGTCTTCATAAAGTTCACCATGCTCACGCCGGGAATCTCAACAGGGTACTGAAAGCTAAGGAAAAGCCCCTCGCGCGAGCGTTCCTCGGGCGATAGCTCAAACAGATCCTTTTGGTTAAAGGTTATCTCGCCCTGGGTTACCTCAAACAGCTCGCGACCGGCAAGCACAGCGCTAAGCGTACTTTTTCCAGAGCCGTTGGGTCCCATAATGGCATGAATTTCGCCAGGTTTTATCTCTAGGTTAATACCCTTGAGAATCTCTTTTCCGTTGATGCTGGCGTGTAGGTTTTTTATTGATAACATAGCTATAAGTCCTTAATATCTGTTGATAAAATTTGTGTTCATACTTTGGTTTATCCAACGCTACCCTCGAGGCTAATCTGCAGCAGCTTTTGCGCCTCAACGGCAAACTCCATGGGGAGCTTATTGAGCACCTCCTTGGCGTAGCCATTTATAATTAGCGCCACAGCATCCTCGGTAGAGATTCCGCGCTGGTTGCAGTAAAAAATTTGATCCTCACCAATTTTCGATGTAGTGGCCTCATGCTCCACGATGGCGGTGGGGTTGTCCACCTCAATATAAGGGAATGTGTGTGCTCCGCACTTGTCGCCCAGCAGCAGCGAGTCGCACTGGGAAAAGTTTCGTGCATTTTCGGCATTCTTCACCACCTTAACCAAACCACGGTAGCTGTTGTTGCTTACGCCTGCCGAAATACCTTTGGACACAATACGGCTACGGGTATTCTTGCCAATGTGTATCATCTTGGTTCCGGTATCGGCCTGCTGATGGTTGTTGGTAACCGCTACGGAGTAGAACTCGCCGTATGAGTTATCGCCCATGAGGATGCAGCTGGGGTACTTCCATGTAACCGCCGATCCGGTTTCGACCTGAGTCCACGATATCCTGCTGTTGTCGCCCTTACAAATACCGCGCTTGGTTACAAAGTTGTATATGCCACCCTTTCCGTTCTTGTCGCCGGGGTACCAGTTCTGAACGGTGGAGTACTTCACATCGGCGTTTTTCATGGCCACAATCTCAACCACAGCTGCGTGCAGCTGGTTCTCGTCGCGCTGTGGCGCGGTGCACCCCTCAAGGTACGACACGGCGCTATCCTCATCGGCCACAATCAGGGTGCGTTCAAACTGACCCGTATTGGCTGCATTGATGCGGAAGTAGGTACTCAACTCCATGGGGCACTTAACCCCCTTGGGAATGTAGCAGAAGCTGCCATCGCTAAAGACGGCCGAGTTGAGCGCAGCAAAAAAGTTATCGCTAGCTGGCACCACCGAGGCTAAGTACTTTTTCACCAGGTCGGGATGCTCACGAATAGCTTCGCTCATGGAGCAGAATACTATACCCTGCTCGGCTAGCGTTTCGCGAAAAGTTGTTTTCACCGATATGCTATCCATAACCGCATCAACGGCTACTCCGGTGAGCAGCTTCTGCTCTTCGAGCGGGATACCTAGCCTATTGAACGTGTCGAGCAGCTCGGGATCCACCTCGTCCAAGCTCTCGAGCTTGGGTTTCTGCTTGGGGGCAGCGTAGTAAATCA